>Ga0209442_1002394_pt1 | contig 10130 bp, 8 predicted proteins | sample LauGreSBDMM110DD_2_FD_187565 | JGI IMG/M metagenome (GOLD analysis project Ga0209442, IMG submission 187565) | Freshwater lake microbial communities from Lake Michigan, USA - Sp13.BD.MM110.DD (SPAdes) (version 2) | ecosystem: Environmental > Aquatic > Freshwater > Lake | place: Lake Michigan, USA...
GGGCGCGGCATCAGCCGCGCCCTTTTCATATAGTAATATTATACTAAAAGCCTAAACAGTCAGCGACGGACAGAGATATGTTGGGATTTATTATCTGTCAGATTTGCAGGGTAGCACCTGGAGCCCGTTTTGGCGTAGAGACAATTGAGGCTCACCATATAATTCCGGTTTCAGAGGCAGGAGTTAGGGTGGTTAGGATGGAAGATTTTATTCTTCTATGTCCTAACTGCCATTCGGCTATTCATGCAGGGGCTCGGGTGGAGAACCCGAATGGTCGAACGCGAGGTCAGGTCGTACCCTAGCTGTGCCTGAACCGAAAGCTAAAGATTTCATACCACTTCTGGCTCAGTTCACCAAAGTTACGGCGTGAGCCCGGTTTTCCTAACAAAAAGGGGCCTCCTGCGGAGGCCCCTGAAGGACTAAGCGTTTAGCTTAGCGGCCGGACGGGTTATTGCCTCGGCCACCTCCCGAGGGCTTGCCAGTGGTGCTGGGGCCGTTGGGAGGCGATGACTTTGCCATGTTGGGTTTGGTGTTCTGGCGCGGCGTTGTTGCCGCACCAAAGGGGTTATTTGGGGTCCTGATTGGTACGCCCGTGATTACCGATTCGCGTGATCAGGATTGCCTGGTGATTGGCCGAGTAGACGAAGTGGACGCTAAGGACATTAGGGCCGTCGAAGAGGGTACAGTGGCATTCTCCGAGGTAGGTGATGCCCTGATAGGTGCCGGTGTAGTCCTCGCCAAACTGGGTCGTCTGCGTATCCGAGAGAAACCGCGTGAAGCCTTTCATGCGCAGCTTCGTTTTGAAGAACGTTTTGACGTCGGAGCCCAAGGCTAGGTTCTCGTTAAGGGTCGCCGCCGCAGCGCCGAGCTGCGTCAGCAGGTTCTTCAGATCCTCATCCCGGTGGAAGAAGACGCCATCCAGCCCCTTGACGGCCTCGTCGCAGAGCAAGACCTTGCCCGAGAGGTCAGGAGAGGAGAGCAGGGTGGTCACCAACGGCTTGATGGAGGCCGACTCACGTCGTCGGGTGGCCTTCCTCTTCTTAGGTTCGGCGATCTTCACGCGCGTGACCCCCGGGAGTCTCTGAATGTTGGTAATGACCCGCCCGTTGAGCTGGTTGGCGTCCAAGGGGGCTTCGACGTAGATGGTGGAGTGGCCGCCTACGGACTCAAAGATGCGAACGCATACCCTCCGGGGTAGCTGGATGTAGATTTCGGCGGTTGCTGGTAGGTCGATGTGGAACTCGACCGGGGTATGCAGGACGCCTAGGACGTGCTCAAGCGCTTCGGCCTTAGTCCAAGGGGCAATGAAGGCGTTGATGGAGAGTGTGATGGTGGCGCCAGTAGCGCCGTCTTCGATGTTGTATACCATGGTAGGGTGTGGTTAAGTTATTTCTGTTTTATCGATTATTTTGGTTGAGTCAAGACCCGAATACCACAAGGTGTGTGTAATGAAGCAAGACCAAAAAGCGCTACTGCTCAAACTCGGCGCCACCCTTGAAAAGGGGGAAGAGCACAAGATCGTCGTCAAAGCCCCGTCAGGAGCCCCCATGTTCTTCCGTGCCAGCGGCCTCCAGGTGATACCGTCGGAGGACCAAGAACTCGATACGGGTGGCTCATGCGTCCTGGTGATTAACTCCCACGCGGCTCTGCTCTCCGGGGTCATCATCCGCTGCCTACGTTTGCTGGGACTCGAGGCCGGACGTGAGCTTGCCAAGAAGGTGGTCAAGGAGATGGCCGAACGGCTTGTCCGTGATCGTGGTCAGGCCGCAGGGGCCTGGGAGGGGCAGGCGGCCAAGGATCTCGTAACCATAGCCCTCAAGTGGTCAGAGAAGCCGGTCAAAAAGGAGCGGCCGGACACCTCGCAACATGGGGAAGAAATCCCAACAGACCCATTCACCGGAGAGCCAATCCCGGAAGAGCTCATTCCCCAATGGCGTATGGCCAAGCGTCGCGCAGCTCGTCAGATGCTAGAGGGGGAAGATACGCTCATGCAGTTTACCATGGAGGCCTGCGTTGACCACAAGAAGGAGGGTAAGGACGGCTGGGTCGTCATCGGGGGCCTTCAAGGCGTGATTGCGGCAGACGCCTGGTATCCCGTCGTAGGGCCGGAGGATCAGATCGACGAAAAAGTTATTCGCAAGGTGGCCAAAGGGCTGGCTCGGCGGGGCCTTAAGCCAGAACTTGCTATGACCGTCCTCGCCAACATCCGCTGCCGAGACGCCCACAAGAACGCCAAATGAAGGGACCGGCCCAACAGTCGAAGCAGCTCACCCTAGGGGACGTCGCCTACGTCTACCAAGGAATCGGCACGCGCGACTTGAAGCTGGGTCAAGAGCCAGGAGAAGGTTTCGTGGCCTGCTGGGCGGTGGGTGCATCCGCGATTGACGCAACATCATCGAAGCTGAACCGGTCCCAGTATGTCCGGGGCGCCATCTCCAAGCGGCTCGTCGATAACGCCCTCCGCGGATCTGGCCAGATGGCGAAGCTGCAAGGCCAGGAAATCCTGATCGCCAATCGCGGTAACTATAAGGTCAGTAACCTCGTCGGCCTGACTGATTCGATGGAGTCTTATCATGAATACTTGCCGGTCTACCCCGCAGCTACCGTTCTCGTGGTCAGGCCGAAGGAGAAATACGAATGGCCTTGGCGCCTGCTGGCTTTCTTGGACTCTCCCCAGACTCGCGAGATTCTACTGAGGTCGGCATCTGGTGCCGATGGCGAAGGAAGGGTGATTACCAAGACCGATCTGGAGGCGCTCCCCCTGCCCCCGAACTACCTGACGATTGATGACCGATTCCACGCTAAGACCCGGGCAGGTCTCGAGCGACTTGAAGAACTCGACGTCCGTCTCTCCAAACTGAGGCGCGCGGAAATCCAAACCAAGGCATGGCGTGAGTTGCACGCTCCGCAGGCCTCGACGACTTATCCATGGCTCAGCCATGAAGCCTCTGAAGCCATTCCTGGCTGGAATGAAGTTAATTCAAAAAAATTGGAGGCACACCAGGCTTATATGCGCCATCGGATGGCTGAGAAGGACGATAGCAGCAAGCAAATGCCACAACGATTAGAAGACCCGGTACGCGAAGCCCTTGGGGCGGAGGTTGGTCGTTTGGAGGAGGAGGAGAAGGTCATTTACTTGGATTTTCTTCGAGAGCTTTTGGAGACACTTCGCAAGCACGCGGAATTTACGCCAGGACAAAAAGAGTTCGCAGATGCTTTCAAGAAGTCACACGGGTTCGATCTGACTCCGGAGGCAATCCATGGCGATGCCCTGATCGGGCGTATTCTCGCTGAGCCGATTGACACTTTGTTCGTGAATCAGAGCCTGTCTTCGGCCGTTCGAATGACTCAAGGCGTCATGGAATTGATGGGCGCAGTGGCGCAGAGGTTCAAGTCGTTGGTCGTGCTCAATCCTGGCGCCGGTCACTTGCCGCACATGATCGTGCGCAAGGGCGGGCCCATGGTGTCAGTGGTCCCAACTCTATCGTCTGGCGCACAGTTGCTACCGTTTGCTAAGGCTTATGGTCAAGTCGCCGGCCTAGCTGTTTTTACGTACGAGTCTTTAGATGCCTTCATAAAGGCGGTAGATAAGCGGGAGGATTATCAATGGAGGCGCGAGGCCGTGATTGCGGACGTGGGGACAACGGGTAGTTCGCGACGTTTGTTCAAGGAGGCCCTGGAAAAGATCTCTCCAGGAATCGATGAACAAGGCGTATGCCTTGCCTACGTGGCGGCAGAACATTTCTCCAGAATACAGCCGATACTGGACAAGCTCATTTCCCTCACCGTTTTACCGCCTTTGCCTACAGATCAGAAGGCCAGTAAGCCTTTTCTGGCCCAAGGTTTCTTGGTAGAGATTGCGTTGAACAAGACACAACCCAGGGGCGTGGTGGCTATTTTTGATGCGACTCGGATGGTGCCTGTCGAAAAAGTCGGTCACGACTTAGACAGCCCGACCATCGCGGCTATCAGTAAGGCTATCAACGACGACACTTCTGTTGAAGGGGTTCTGCGGACCACCATTAAGCGCGAGGCTTTCGTTCGACACGAGGAGTGGCCAGGTCTGATCACTTTGCTGGGTTCAAGTTACGATACTCTGATGTCTGCCACCCCGGAGACGATCCATGACGAGCGGAAGCGCTTGGACGGAGAAAAGAGGCGGCTGGACGATCAGCTTCTTAAGGAAAATGAGTCTGGGCTGATCTTTCCCCGAATGTCGGCAGCCAATGAGGCGCAGCCCGATAAGGGTAGCGGGGAGACGCAGTAAGGGGATTGAATGAAACTAATGAGGCTAGCGCACCTTCTTGGCTTTAATCATAGCATCGATTTCGCGTCGCAGCTGTCTTGTACGTTGCTGCGCCCTGAGTCTTACAGACGGAGAAAAATGGTCATGAAGGACTTGTAGGGTCAGCCTGGCTTTCTCGTTATGCACCGAGGCTAGGTTTAAGTGCGCATATGCCTCGATTTCATCCTTAGCGGTTCCGTGTCCCTTGAGATAGCAGAAGCCCAGGTGGTACAGTGCGCCCGCATCTCCTTGGTCTGCAGCCTTCCGCCACCAGGATACGGCTTGGACATAGTCCACGCTTATACCGTCACCATGATAGTATCCTTGTCCTAAGTTAAATTGAGCATCCGCATACCCCTGTTCTGCGGATTTACGAAACCACCAGATTGCTTTCGCCCGATCCTTTCCGACTCCGAAGCCTTCGTTGTATGATGCGCCAACATTATACTGCGCCGAATAGCTCCCCTGTTCCGCGGCCTTCATGTACCAATAAAAGGCCTGGGATGGATCTTTGGCCACCCCTTGTCCGGTGCCGTAGCAGGTTGCGAGATTGTATTGGGCCCGGGCGTGGCCTTGTTCCGCTGCTTTCTTGAACCAATAGGCCGCCTGCGACAGGTCGCGCGGGATGCTCTTTCCGTCGAAGTAGAGGAATCCGAGTGCGAATTGCGACGAGGAATCGCCCTGCTCAGAAAGCCTGCGAATATTCGCTTCAGACATGCTAAAGGAATAAGTCATACGTTATGTTCGTCAATCAGACAGAGTAAGGCTACTGTTCCGGAGCGACGGGCTTGATTAAGAGTAAGGATTAATTCATTTTTAAAAAATAACCATGCCCCTGTCTTTCGACGACCTACAGAAACTCGCGGTTGATTTAGCCGATGACCGCAATTGGCTGGAGGCAGCTGTTGCCTATGGTAGCTTGGCTAGGTCCGGTCAAGATGAGCTCGGGTCCGACCTAGCGACCTACTACGCCTTGAACAACCAGTCGGTCTGTCTGTTCTATGCCGGCAAGCGACAAGAGGCCGTGAAAGTACAGGAGCGTATGTATCTCATGTTGGACAAGTATTTCGAGCACCCGACGCTTAGTCCTTCGGATACGGACCTGCTTCACTTCCCTGAGGTCATCGACTGCTACGGAAATCAGGCAAAAATGCTTGAATGCATGGAGCAGGGCGGAAAGTCGCCGAGCTTTACGTGGATGCCTGACTGCGCCTGCGGATGGTGAGAGGGCCGAATACGGGGTCCGGGGGCCGAGAAAGGGGTCGGGCCGAGAAAGGGGTCAGGCCGCTCCATGGTCAAGGGTGTGACTAAATATGGCCGAAACCTCTGAATCTAGTCACGCCTCCCAACAGGGAGCGGCCTGACCCCTTGTCCCTACCGACTAGTTTGTCACTTTTCGATAGAGAAAGGCGTCGGAAGTGAGCAGGGATATCAACAATGCCTTCATGCTGCCATTGCTGTCGCTATAGGCCTTGTAGGCGTCCTGTAGGATCGGCGCGTCATTGATGGTTTCATTGCGCCCCATCCAGAAGCGGAAAACATGGCGCACAAAGACTTGTTTGACCCGTTCGCTAGCTGCGAGTTTTTGAATCATCTCCAAGGGATCCTTCACCGGACCGTCTAGGGTGGGATCGCCGCTGAATAGAATTTCGCCACTGGTGTTAACCGGTTTGCCTTTTTCGCCTGCGCGCAGCATCCCCAGATGATTAAACATTTCAAACGGCATCCCGAGCGGATCCATTTTCTGATGGCAGCGCCAGCATTCATTTTCGCGAGTTACGCGCATGCGGTGACGCAGAGTGGACTGGGGTTCTTCTGGCAACTTGGCATCGACCGTAATCGGAATGTCCGGCACGGCATCGCCTAGCAGCCGTTCGCGAATCCAGCGTCCACGCGAAATCGCATGGTTATCCATCGTATCCGAGTGCGCAACCAGCCAAACTGGGTGAGTGAGAATGCCGAGGCGTTCGCTGGTGTCCACCGTGGTGATCGCCTTCAGTGCGTCTACGGCAGGTGGGCTCGGACCATCGTCGAATGGTGACTGGCGCACATAAAACGGTTGGGCGGGATTGGGCAAAATGTGATGGAGTTGGTTCCAAAAGGTGACCTCATGTCGCGCCTTTTCCTCTCCGCCCTTTTTCACCGTTGCCGCATTATATATCTTGATCGTTTCAAATGGTTTTTTCCGGTTGATGAAATAGGCGATGTCAGTGGCCATGCCGCGGCCAGTTTTTCCCCGCGACGTGTAGGGCTGGTAGATCAAACGATTGGTGGTCAGCAGCTCCTTAAGAACATCTTTGTCCTCCCGCAGGATCAACTCGATCAGCGCATCGGTGTTGGCAATCATGCTATTCATGACTGCGGGGTGCGATTCAAAATGGGCTCCTTCGCCCACAACGGACTCCCGGGTTTTACAGATTGCAGCACCGCGATCGTAGTCAAAATATTCCCTAAAGAATTCCAGGATACGCGGCTTGCGGATGCTGTCATCATTTAGAATCCGGGTAACTTCGCGTTTGACGTCCTCGCGGGTCTGGAGTTTTCCCTCGGCCAGGGCCGCTCGCAGATGATCAGAATCCGGGCGAAGGTAAGAGAAAGCCGCATTGATCGCGAGGGCGAGTTCGTCACCTTGCAGCGGTACGCGGCCATACTTGTCCGGTTGCCCAGTTTTGCAGAGTTCCGGCCGGAAGAGCGCATCGCGGTCGAGAAAGATCGGCACCAAACCTAGGAAAACCCCTTCTTCCTTGCCGAGTTCCTTGATGGATTTGTTAACTATTTCCAAGTAAAGGGCGGTCTCCGCGGCACTCGGCGGGCGCAGCGTGAGGGACTCAAACAGAAATGTAATTACTTCTTTAAGGCGCTCATCGCTTACGCCTGGTGTTTTCATCAGTTCATAGACCGGGGTCAGGGGTCGATAAATTCCCTTTTTGTAGAAGATAATATTAAGCCCCCTCCCCTCGGTGACCTTTTCGATACTATCCGCAAATTGGTAGGGCTGGGCTGCCGGGCCGTAGGCCATGAAACGCAGGACCTTTTCAGCGATGCCCGCGATGAGCAGAGACTCCGAGCTATTGACGGTGTATAGGAATGGGTAATTACGCAAGCCGTGGTCGCGAACCGTTGACAGAACCATTGGAAATCCGGGGACAGAAAACCAATAGGCATCACTGAAACTTCCAAGATAGCCATCCAGTCCGAAATAGACCTTGGTCTCACCTTCGAGGTTAGTCGGGATCATATCGCCGTGGGTCCAGAGTCCTGGACGCTGCGGATCGTATTTTCTTTTCAGGCTTATAAGATTATTTAGCCGGACCATTTGTTCCTGAGGATGAATGCGCCAGAGGCGGGCCGGTGTGGATGCGGGTTCGAGGTTTTTCGGCAGCGGGCCAAAGAGCAGATCGTGATGCAGATGATTGCCCTTGATGGGACGCAGGTGCTCGGTGAACCCACCTTTGTCCTTCATCGCCGTGGTCAATTCGCCCGTAATCCAATTCGAAAGCTCAAGACGCTCAATCAAATGCGGTTGATTTTTTGTCTTCCGCGGCGGCATTTCATTCAGCGCAACCTGCTCCCAAATCCGCTTCCACATGCTGGCATTGTCGGCAGAAACATCACTGAGACCCTCCAGCGAAACTTTCCCTTTTTGAGTATCTTTGTCATGACATTCCAAGCAGTATTTTTCAAGGAAGGGAGCAACCATCTGCTTGAAGCCGGCCTCCCCAGCTTCTGCTTTGAGGTTGACGTGAGCGCCAGCGTGGCCGTTTCCTCGGCTGGCAATTTGTTGAACGTAGGCGTGATCGGCGGCGCTCAGACTGCCAAGCGCGACCGGCCCGACTTTGCCTTGTTTATCCTGCATAAAGACTTTTTCGTCCTCATGCCTGATAAACTTGGCTTCAGCGGTGCGGCCAGCTGGGTCTGACCAGTTTCTGAATTCAGTAACCACCTGCTGATTTCCAGAAGTCTTACCGGCATACCGAAATTCGTCCGCCTCCGCTTGATAAAAAAGCAGGGCGGCGAGCATGACCGCCAAGTGGATCGAATTAGAAGCTCTCATCCGACTATGCTAATAATTCCTCGATCGGGCCAACCACGCTGTGGTGGAGCGTGGCCATGTTTTTATCGATGTTGAAGCGGTCAACAGGTGTGCCAACCCCATGAAGAAGGGTGGCGTAAAGATCGTTGATCGGCCGTTTTTTGATGTGGGTATATTGACCGGTTTTGAAGCGACCACCGGCATTGCCTAGCAGCACAAAAGGCCAAGTATTACCTTCGGAATGCTGTTTCTCGGCATTATTACTCGAATAAACGATCAAGGTATTATCCATCATCGATCCCGCACCTTCTGGAGTCGCCTCCAGCGCTTTCATAAGTTTAACAAGCATCTCGCAGTTATAATTACGAATTTTCGTCCATGATGGATTACCAGGTTGATCTATGTGCCCAAGCCCGTGGCCGGCTTCACCGACCCCCAGTCCTTTCCACGAACCAAAATACTCACCGCATCCGGAGGCGATCGTCAGCACATTGGTCAGGTTCGCCTGGAGAGCCGCGATGCCGACATCTAACAACGCATCGTGCCAGTCGGTTTCAAACTTTGGATTGGTATAGCGGTCGTCAAGTTTCGGGGCGAATTTCTTGAGATGATTCGAAATCTTGGACAATTTTTCATTCAAGCTGTTCAGATCTCGAAATCCGCTCACATACCTGCCGTAACGCTCTCCTTCGCTCACAGGCAAGCCTTTCGCCTTGAGTCGCGCCACGTGTTCGACTTCAAGCATCACCTGGGAACGTGCTTCGTAATGCTGTTTGATGGCCCCCTCGGCAATACTGCCGAAGAGCAGTTGATACAACATGACGGGGTCGCAATGCATAGCGATCGGCTGATTTGGTCCGGCTGCAGATAGTGTGGCGAGGGTTGGTCGGGCTCTCATGCTATGGAGCGATTCCATGCCGATGCAAAGCGGCGGCAGGATCGTTTGCGGCAGTGACTGGCTGAGCACATAATCAATGGTGGCGGCCGCCGGCGGCACACCGTTCCCCCCACGATAGCCGCCAAGGGCTCCGAAAAAAGCACTGTGTCCCGGGTTGGTGTGGCGGCCGTGCAATCCGGTGATGACATGCATTCTATTTTTGTAAGGCTCCAGAGCTTTCATGGGCTCCGCAAGGGTCAGCCCGCTGAGCGCACAGCTTTCCTTCAGATCATTCGGGATGCAGGTAAGCGGATCGAAACCATGGTTTTGCAAAAAGAAAATGACCCGTTTGGGGCCGCCTGCAGTTTGAATGATTGGAGTGTCCGCAGCCTTGGCAAGGTTGGGAAACAAACTAGTGACAAGCAGCCCACCGACACAGGTCGCCATTCCTTGAAGCATTTCTCTACGATTGATCATTATCGGTTTATGTGGGTTGATAAGTATGTTTTGGATACTTTAAATTTTCATAGTAGTGCGTCGCAACTACGATTTCTTCAATTTTTGATAAAGGAAGGCGCGGAAGTGAGCAGGGATATCAACAATGCCTTCACGCTGCCATGGCTTTCGCTAGAGGCCTTGTAGGCGTCCGGGCCGAGAAAGGGGTCAGGCCGCTCCACGGTTAAGGGTGTGACTAAATATGGCCGAAACCTCTGAATCTAGTCACGCTTCCCAACCGGGAGCGACCTGAGGGAGCGGCCTGACCCCTTAGTTCGCCAGGTCAGAGGGTTTTGCGGATCTCGATGGCGGCGGCTTTAGCTTTGGGGAGTTTATCGGCGGGGAGTTTCTCGAGGATGTCTTTGATCGCGGTGCGCAGGCTTTCGTCGTCCCCAGGGTCACAGACAATCAGCCAGGCGGCGCCTTCGACGTCGTTTTTG
>Ga0209442_1002395_pt1 | contig 10130 bp, 6 predicted proteins | sample LauGreSBDMM110DD_2_FD_187565 | JGI IMG/M metagenome (GOLD analysis project Ga0209442, IMG submission 187565) | Freshwater lake microbial communities from Lake Michigan, USA - Sp13.BD.MM110.DD (SPAdes) (version 2) | ecosystem: Environmental > Aquatic > Freshwater > Lake | place: Lake Michigan, USA...
TGCGATTGCAGCTTCACGAAGTGCATGAAATATGCGCACTTCCTCCATTGGGATATCTAAATCCTTGCCCCATTCATTGATATTTTGTGGAACGAGTGCTGGATATGCAGGTTCAAGTAGTGGAAGGCCAACATCGTGGGCACCTGTCATTCCTGCAGATAGTCCACCTACTGATTGGCCTAACTGAGTTGCCATGAGAGAGCCAATAAATGAGCGCAGTAGCCCTGCAATTGCTCCGACTGGAATATTGAGAGCTTCTGCCTCTCCTTCACCTGCTTGTGCTTGCATCGCACTATCTAAGAGTTCACTTATTGCTCCTGCGAAGCCGCCGGCGAGTGGTTCAACCATGTTCTGCCATCCAGGAAGAGTCGCATTGATCCAGTCGATTCGACTCAGTGCGCTATTGCTGGGAAGTGCGGTTGCAGGTGAGAAAAAGGTTGCATCATCTAACCAAAGTTCTGCGATGGAGAGCGCCTCCTGGATTTGCGCAACATCATTTGCCCCAATGGGAGAAGAGCCATGTGCTTGAACAAATTTCTTAGCAGTATCGGAAACAATATTTTTAGGAAGCGCTTCTGTAGTTGCACCATCACCGGATGCGCTTTGTGTGAATTGGCTGATAAATCCAAGTGGATTGAAATCAGCGCTAACACCTAGATTTTGAAATTGTTCTGCAATTTTTTCTTGCATATCTTTCATCATCGCTGCAAAGTCGGCAGAATTTTCTGGCTCGTTAGCTTTATTTTCATCTGAATCATCAGGTGTAAATCCCATCGCGCTCATAGCCACTATCCTCTCATCTTCGCAAAATGCGGCACTATGTATTCCAACAATCTCAATGCGAGTTTTCTTCCCGTCACCACTAAGATAGGCGCTATGTCCAGTGCATTCATCGCCCTCATTTGGTGGCTAGTCCCCCTGACTGCCCTCATAGGCGCACTTGGTTATGTTTTGTGGGTCACGAAATTTCAGGGGCGCTTTGAGCAAGAAACAACTCGATCTGTTGGTCAATTTCAAAAATTTCAAGATTCTTTAGCACAACAACAAAAGCTCGGATCTCTTCCAAATGAAACATCTGTGAACGCTCAACGCAATGATGAAAACAATCTTCAAAAATAGACTCTGATGCGATTCTCCCCGCTTCCGCTCGCCGCAAAAATAACGCTCTCACTTTTTCTCATTGGCTCTGTTCTTATTCCTCTGCCTTATGTCGTACTTATGCCAGGAAATGCTGTCAATATTTTTGATTCCACAATCAAAATTACAGGACAGCCAATATTTCCTACTGATGCTCGACTAGATTTACTTTCAATCCTTGTCTCAGATCCTGATTCGCGAGTATTCGGTCCGGAAGTTATTTACACATGGATAAAGGGAGATCGAGTTATTTATCCGCGTTCTGCGATTTATCGTGCTGGTACATCTGCCAAAGCCGAGAGAATTGCATCCAAGAAAGAGATGAAGGGTTCACAAAATTCTTCAATTGTTGCCGCGATTGATTATCTAAATTCAAGTGAGAACCTTCCCAATTCGGCTCCAATTCGTATTGAAGATATTTCCTTTGATGTTCGTAAAACAGGTGGCCCAAGTGGCGGTTTTGTTTTTGCACTTGGAATTGTTGAATTACTAACGGAAGAAAATATCTTGGGCAATAACCATGTCGCTGGAACTGGCACTATCTCGCCAACTGGAACTATCGGACCTATCGGTGGGATCGCAGAGAAAATGATTGCCGCCCATCGCGCAGGTGCAACTATTTTCATGAGCCCAATCGAAAATTGCTATGACCTCACAAGAATTCCTCAGGGAATGAGAGTAATTGCCGTCACAAATCTGCGCGATGCGATTGCGCAGTTGCGCCTGATTCAAGGCGAATCTAAGCGCGAAAAGGTGCAGATGAAGGAAAGTAACGGGTGCGCTAACGTTCTCGCATGATGAGTAGCGCAAACCAGCAGTTCAATTTCCAAGGCAAACGTGGTCCACTTCCAATAACGATAGGAATCCTTGTAGCACTTGGAGCCTTCGTCTTATCCCTCAGTGGTTTCTATGCTGATTGGTTATGGTTCAAGTCCGTAGATTTCACAAGTGTGTGGAGCACAGTGCTCTTCACAAAAGTTGGACTATTTATTGGTGCAGGACTCATCACCACCTTCATAATTTCTCTCAATATCTATCTAGCATTTCGCAAACGCCCCTTCTACGTTCCACTTGCAGTAGAGGCAGATAATCTTGAACGCTACCGAGCACAGATCGAACCAATTCGTCGATGGGTATTTTTAGCCATCGTTGCTGCACTCTTTTATTTCTCCGGTACATCGGGTTCGACTCTGTGGAGTACGTGGTTGCTTTTCAAAAATTCAACCTCATTTGGAATCAAAGATCCACAATTTGGAATGGATATCTCCTTCTTCGCATTCCGCCTACCAATGTGGCAAAGCCTCATCGGATGGGGTATCTCAACACTTGTTCTCACTTTGATTGCAACTGCAGCTGTTCATTACCTCTACGGTGGTATTCGTCTTCAAGTACGTGAAGATCGCACGACTGTTGCTGCTCGAGTTCAGCTATCTGTCATATTGGGTCTCATTGTTTTGCTCAAAGCAGTTGCATATTGGTTCGATCGTTACGCACTTGCACTCAAAGAGAGCAGACTCATTACAGGTCTGACTTATACCGATGTGAATGCTGTACTTCCTGCCAAAGCAATTCTTGCTGCAATTGCTGTCGTCTGCTCTCTCCTATTCTTTGCAAATATCATTCGCCGCTCATGGGTTCTGCCCGCAGCAGGAACTGCGCTACTTGTTATTTCATCAGTATTGATTGCTGGAATTTATCCCGGTGCAATTCAACAATTCCAGGTAAAGCCAAGCGAATCATCAAAGGAAGCACCTTTTATTCAAAGAAATATCGATGCAACCCGAGCTGCATATGGCTTAGATGATGTGAAAGTTACAGATTATGAAGCAACTATTTCTACATCTGCTGGGCAGTTAGCAAATGATGCAGCGACAATTGCAAATATTCGTTTGATGGATCCCAATGTCCTTTCAGCAACTTTCCGTCAATTACAGCAAATAAAGCCTTATTACACATTTCCTGAATCACTCGATGTCGATCGATATACAGTTGACGGAGTCCAGCGAGATGTAATCGTTGCCGTTCGCGAACTCAATATTGATGGAAATCCAAGTCGTAACTGGATCAACGATCACCTTGTTTATACACATGGCTTTGGTTTTGTTGCTGCCTATGGAAATGCACGAGATGCAGATGGAAAACCATCTTTTGCTGTCGGAGATTTACCTCCAACAAAGGGACTCGGTGATTTCCAGCCACGTATCTACTTCGGTGAGAATGTTCCTGATTACTCAATTATTGGTGGAGTAAAGACTGATTCACCAGTTGAATTCGATTATCCAGATGATGCCTCTGCAAATGGCCAGAAGAACTACACCTACACTGGAACTGGTGGAGTTCCAGTTGGTAATCTCTTCAATAAACTTGTTTTTGCCCTCAAGTATCAGGAGCAAAAACTACTTCTATCGAATCTTATAAATAAGGATTCAAAGATTCTTTTCAATCGCAGCCCGCGTGATCGAGTTGCAAAGGTTGCTCCTTGGCTAACACTTGATGGAGATTCATACCCAGCAATTGTTGATGGCAAAGTTCTTTGGATTATCGATGGCTACACAACAAGTGCTGGTTATCCATATTCAAAAGAGACGGTTCTATCGAGTGCAACAACAGATGCGCTAACTACCAACTCGACATCAATTACTGCCCTAGGAAATAGAACAGTCAATTACATGCGCAACTCTGTGAAAGCAACTGTTGATGCATATAACGGAACCGTAACTCTGTATCAGTGGGATGAAAAAGATCCTGTACTCGCAACATGGAGCAAAGCCTTCCCTGGCACCGTAAAGGCGAAGAAAGAAATTTCAACTCAACTACTCGACCATATCCGTTACCCAGAAGATCTCTTCCGTGTTCAGCGTGAAATCCTCAGCGCCTATCACGTCAAAACTGCTGGAGCATTTTACGGTGGACAAGATTTCTGGCGCGTACCTCGCGATCCATCAACATTTGGTGGAAATGCAGGAGCGCAACCTCCTTACTACCTCACTTTAGAATTGCCTGGCAGTAAGAAGCCAACATTTTCTTTGACAACACCGTTCGTGCCTCGTGGTGGTCGTGAAAACTTATCTGCATTCATGGTTGTGAATTCAGATACGGGTCCTGATTACGGCAAAATCACCGTATTGCAATTGCCGCGTAGTACAAACGTTGCTGGTCCATCACAAGTTGCATCAAACTTCGAAGCAAAACCAGAAGTTGCTAATTCACTATCGCTCTTGCGACAAGGTGGATCAGATGTTGTACTCGGTAACCTTTTGACGCTTCCTGTAGGTGGCGGATTACTTTACGTACAGCCTGTTTATGTTCGCGCAACTGCGAATAGTGCTGCATATCCATTACTACAGAAGGTCCTTGTTTCATTCGGTGATCAAATCGGATTCGACAACGATCTCAAGGGTGCACTCGACCAAGTATTCGGTGGAAACTCTGGAACAACATCTAACGTAGGTGGTTCTGGTGCAAATACATCAAGTGGTACTGATGAAGAGAATGCAAATAATGCGATAGCAAATGCACTTGCAAGTGCGAAGCAAGCACTTGCAGATGGACAAGCTGCACTTGCAAAGGGTGATTTCACTGCATATGGACGTGCACAAGATCGCTTGAAGTCTGCAATTGCATCAGCGATTGCTGCACAATCTCGTAAGTAATTCGAGATTATCTGCAGTAATTTCTACGCGATTTGGTCTTTACGTACCTAACGCCTACGATTGCACTACCGACGCGGGGTGGAGCAGCTCGGTAGCTCGCTGGGCTCATAACCCAGAGGTCGTAGGTTCAAATCCTGCCCCCGCTACCAATTGAAATAGGGACCTTTTAGGTCCTTATTTTATTTATCACTATTTGATACGAAGCGAATTTGTAACAACAAAGAGTGAGCTTGCCGCCATTGCGGCTGCTGCATAAATAGGGGTCAAAAGCCCAAGTGCTGCAATAGGCAATCCAATAACGTTATAAAGAAATGCCCAACCAAGATTTGTTCTAATGATACGAACAGTCTTATTCGATAACTTCAAAGCATCAATAACACTAGAAAATGTCGTGCGCATCAAGGTGATATCCGCACTCGATATCGCTGTATCTGTTCCCGTGCCCATCGCCATACTCAAATCTGCAGCGCTCAGGGCTGCAGCATCATTGATGCCATCACCGATCATCAGCACACGATGACCTTCACTCTTTAGTTTCTCAACAATGGCTAATTTGTCTTGTGGCATTGCACTTGCCACCACATGGCTGGGATCAATTGAAACAAGGGCTGCAACGCTAGCTGCAACTTCTGGACTATCACCTGTGACAAGCCATGGTGTGATTCCCATTGCCCTAAGGGAGAGAACAGTCTTTGCTGCATCTGCCTTTATCTCATCGCCAACTGCAAAGACGGCAAGTGCAACTCCATCCCAAGCCAGAACAGAAATAGTGAGCCCTGCAGATTGTGCTTTCGCAATCGCATTAGTAATTTCAGGATGAAAAGTTGTAGATGCATGTGCAACTGCTTGCGGTGATCCAATGAGTACAACGGGTGATTGAATTCCAAGATTGACGCGCCCCGCAGCGCCAGCACCAGGTGAGACTGAAAAATCTGTAACGGTAGTTGCTTTGATGGATTGAGCAGAGACATAGGAACTAATTGCATGAGCAATTGGATGATTATTCTGACTCTCGATTGAGAGCGCGCTTGAAAGAATTGTCGCCTCTTTCATCAACTCCGCAAAGCTCTTGCCAAGTACTGATCCTGCATCGAGAACAACGCTTACTTGTTGTACTTTCATAACACCGGCTGTGAGAGTTCCAGTCTTATCTAATACGACAGTATCTATTGTGCGTGCAACTTCGAGTACTCGAGGCTCGCGAATAACGATTCCACGTTGTGCTCCTCGCCCAGATGCAACCAAAAGTGCAACAGGTGTCGCTAATCCGAGTGCACATGGACAAGCAATGACCAAGACTGTGATTGCAACTGAAATAGATTGAGTGAGTGAATATCCGTTATAGCGCCAGATGAAATATGTTGCGATAGCGCCAACTGTGACAATAGGGACAAAGACTGCACTTATTCGATCTGCAAGGCGTTGAATCGGTGCTTTCGTACTCTGTGCATTGACAACCATTGTTGTAATTCTTGCAAGCTCTGTATCGCTACCAATACGAGTTGCTCTCACGACTAAACGACCATTGTGGTTGAGAGAAGCGCCAATAACAGCGCTACCAATTGTTACATCGATAAGTGCTGATTCTCCGGTGAGTAAAGAGTTGTCAACAGCGCTACTACCTGAGATGACAATGCCATCGGTTGCGATTCGATCACCTGGGCGAACTTCAAATTCATCACCGATTTGTAGATTTTCAATGGAAGAAATTAGTGGCAATCCCCCACGAATAATTGTTACCTCTTTAGCGCCAAGTGAGAGCAAAGTTGATAAGGCGCTACTAGCACGACGCTTCGCGCGCGTTTCAAGATATCTACCAAGGACAACAAAGAGAATTACTCCTCCTGCAACTTCTGTGTAGACATCTCCCACACCTGTTGAGTTGGCATAAATAGACCAACCAAATGCGCAGAGCGATCCAAGTGAGACCAAATTATCCATCGTTGGATGCATAAGGTTTCGAAGTGCTGCGCGATGAATTGGCCAAGCAACGAAGAGAACAACGGGTGCAGTCAAAGCTATTACAAGCCACGCAGTTGGTGAATAAGTAGGGTGAAGTATTCCAAATAGATCTAATGTGTCATGTATCCACATATCTATTGAATGATGCCAACTCATGGTCATTGATATTGCGATGGCAGGAATAGCAAAGAGTGCAGCAAAAAATAACGCTATTGCTGATTTCTTATTGTGCATAGAAATATGCGATGAATCCCCTAGTGGAGATGCAGAATATCCAGCATCTTTTATCTTTTGTATGAAGACTTTTGGATTTATTTCAGCTGGTGCCAAAATATGTACGGTTTCGCTACCAAAGTTCACGCTTGCCTTCACGCCATCAATAGAGTTGAGAGCGCGCTCAATTGCGTTCACACACGCAGAGCAGGTCATTCCTTCAACGGCAAGAGTTGTCTGTTCTAGTGATGTTGTCATGAAAGTGCTTCCACAATCTTTTTATGCAAGATTCCATTTGTAGATAATCCGCTACCTTGGAATGGGCCGGCAACACCATTGGTTCCAGAAAATTTGCCACCTGCTTCTCGCACGATCACATCTAAAGCTGCCATATCCCAGAGAGCAAGTGATGGCTCGATAGCAACATCTACAGCACCTTCGGCTACCAACATATGTGACCAGAAATCTCCATACCCACGAGTGCGCAAAGCGGAATCTAGGAGTTTTCTAAATGATGAGAGTTTTTCATTCCAACCAACAAAGTCTGAATAAGCAACAGATGAATTAGCAATTGAATCTACTTTCGAAACTGAAATCTTCTTAGGAACGCCATTAGCAAACACTACATATGCACCAGAGCCAGTAGATGCATACCAACGGCGTGCTAGTGCCGGCGCACTAACGACTCCCACTACAACGCTCTCGGTTCCATCAGAGCTTCGCTCAACTAAACCAATAAGAGTTGCCCATGTTGGAACTCCACGCATGAAATTCTTTGTTCCATCTATTGGATCAATTACCCAATAGCGCTCTGCATTTTCTTTACTCTTGCCAAACTCTTCGCCAACAATTCCATCCTGTGCACGCTCTTTAGCAATTGCAGCCATTATTGCTTGCTCAGTTGCACGATCGGCATCCGTTACTGGAGTCTTATCTGGCTTTGTTGAAACTACTAAATCTTGGGCTTGATAGCGATCTAATGTAATTGCGTCGGCAATATCTGCAAGACGGTGCGCAAATGCTAAATCGTCTGAGTAAGCAGATGTGCTCATGCGCTTTAGTCTAGCGAAGCAATATTTTCTATGGCGATTTCGCCCTTTATTGAAAGCAATGAACGAAGGCTTTCTAAGCGTGCAGTACGTGCCGAATTAGTCACACCATCAGGTGCTGCCCAAGCATCTAATCGGCAGTCTTTTTCATTATGAGAGCAATTATTCATACACGTTGCCGCCACTTCAGATAAGTCACCAAAAGCTGCAACAATCTTGTTTGGATCTAAATGCGATAGTCCAAATGCTCGAATTCCTGGAGTATCAATAATCCAGCCATCTTGTAGTTCCAGCGTTGCGGCAAGTGGAAGAGCAATTGCGCTCGAGGATGTATGCCGGCCACGTCCAGTGACATCATTGACATCACCCGTTAGACGCATCGCATTTGGGACTAATGCGTTTATGAGAGTTGATTTTCCAACACCTGAATGGCCAACTAATACTGAAGTCTTACCAAGTAATATCCCGCGCAACATATCAATATCTTTAGTGCGAGAATCTGTCTTGATGGATGTATGAATAATCTGAACACCAAGGTGTGCATAATCCAAAAGAAAAGCGGGTGCTACTCCTAAATCATTTTTAGTGATCAGAAGTATCGGAGTAATTCCTTCATTGAAAGCACAGACTAGAAAACGATCGATAAGACCACGACGTGGCTCAGGATTAGATGCTGCAACAACAATTACTAATTGATCAATATTTGCAACGATTGTGCGCTCAACTTTTGCATCATCATCTACTGTCCTACTCAAACTATTTCGCCGCTCTTGTACTGCAACGATTCGTGCTAACGAACCTTCACTGCCCGTAACATCTCCAACAACAGATACGAGATCTCCAACAACGACTGATTTCGGCCCCAGTTCTCGAGCCCTCATCGCTGTAATTATTGTGCCGTCATCGGTAATACAAGTTTGTCGTCCGCGATCAACTGTTGTTACTAATGCCTGTAATGCATCTGAATAATCCGGGCGATCTTTACTGCGTGGACGAGTGCTTCGCGCTGGACGAATGCGAGCGTCAGACTCGTCATATTCACGTTTTGCCATCATTGAAGGATGGAGCTCCATAAACCTGGAAAATCTGGCAGCGTCTTACGAGTTGTCGCAATGTTTTCTACTTCAACACCTTCTACGACAAGGCCAAGTACTGCGCCGGCAGTTGCTAAGCGATGATCGTCATAGGTATGGAAAAGGCCGCCGTGCAATTGCGCAGGAGTTATATGTAGTGAACTTTCCTCTTCACGAACATTTCCACCGAGTGAATTTATTTCACGAGTAAGGGCAGCAAGGCGATCAGTTTCATGTAAGCGCAAATGTCCGATACCACGAAGGTGCGATGGCGAATCAGCTAATGCAGCAAGTGCTGCAATTGATGGAGTGAGTTCGCCAACGTCATGTAAATCAATATCAATTCCAGATATTTTTCCAGTGCCAGTAACGGTGAGACCATCAGAACCTAATTCAACTTTTGCGCCCATGCGAGACAATATTGTTCGAAGCTGATCACCTGGTTGCGTTGTACGCGCAGGCCAATCTGCAATGGTGATACTTCCACCACTGACCATTGCAATAGATAAAAATGGTGCAGCATTCGAGAGATCAGGCTCAATTACTAATTCTTTGCCACGTAATTCTCCTGATTTCACAGTCCATGTATTTGAATTGGTATCAACAATTACGTCTGCGCCAAAATCTTGAAGCATTTCAACTGTCATTTCAATATGAGGCATAGATGGAAGTGAAGAGCCGACATGGCGCGCAACCAAACCATTTTTCATACTTGGTGCAATTAGTAATAAGGCGGATAGAAATTGGCTCGATGCACTTGCATCGATAACTAATTCTCCACCGGGTATCTCTCCGCTGCCATGTAAAACCATAGGCAAGCTATATCGGCCATCGTGGCTAATTGATATTCCAAGTTCCTCTAAGGCTTTTATAACTGGACCGAGTGGTCGCTCATGTGATCGAGGATCTCCATCAAAGGAGATATCGCCCTGTGCAAGTGCTGCAAATGGTGGCAAGAAGCGCATGACAGTTCCTGCATTTCCAACATCAATGCTGGTATTTCCTCGCAATGTTGCTGGCGTGACTTTCCACTGCAACTTTTC
>Ga0209442_1002396_pt1 | contig 10126 bp, 9 predicted proteins | sample LauGreSBDMM110DD_2_FD_187565 | JGI IMG/M metagenome (GOLD analysis project Ga0209442, IMG submission 187565) | Freshwater lake microbial communities from Lake Michigan, USA - Sp13.BD.MM110.DD (SPAdes) (version 2) | ecosystem: Environmental > Aquatic > Freshwater > Lake | place: Lake Michigan, USA...
CGATCCATCAAACGCGCCGTTGACGACGAGCACGGGAAGCTGCACGCCGCCAAGGCTTTCCGTCATGTTGCACGAAGCACGCGCGCGGAAAATATTGGCGATGCAGGGGGCCGAAAGCGCCGCGCTGTTTTCAACAAACAGGCTCAGCAGATAATCGCCGAGCGGCGTATCAGCAAAACCAGGCGCCACATAACCGCGCATTAAGTGCATCAAATGCTCGCCCAGCGGCTTGCCTTCAAAGCCCGCCAGAATGGCGTTCACGTCACGCGGGCCAGCGCTTGATCCGCCGACAAGGATTGCAGCCGCCACCATATCGGGGCGCGTGATGCTGGCCAGCAGCGAGATGCCCGAGCCCACGCTCACGCCTGCAAAGATCGCGCGCGTGACGCCCTCGTCCGCGCAAACGCCGAGCACGTCATCCAGCATGTCGGCCAGCGTGAACGCAGCTTCAGGCTTGTCAGAATGGCCGTAGCCGCGAAGATCAACCGCGATCACGCGATAGAAAGCGGAGAAGCGGGCGATTTGGTAGAGCCATAATCTGCGATCAAACGGATTGGCGTGAATGAGCACCATCGGCGGCCCGTCGCCATGGACCTCGTAATGGATGCGAAGGCCGTTTCTCGTGCTGTAGGGCATGATTTTCCGATTCGTGTTTTTTACACGATAGCCCGGCGATGCAGGCGCCAGCAACATGCGGGACGGGCGTTACCTCAGTTTACATTCATGAGCTTAACCTTAATCGCAAGCCGCTGCCCTAATGCTTTTGGAGTCCTGATTACGCCATCTGATCGCGGGCGCCTGAAAGCGCTCTCGGGCAACATGTTTACGCATTCGAAAAGCATCCCGATCCACGCGATGCGGACATGCGTGAACACCAAAGAGGTCTTTAATGAACAAGCTGGTTCTTGCCCTCGGCTCCCTCGCCCTGGCCTCGCCATTGGCGCTTGGCTCCGTTTCAGCTCAACAGCAGACGCCGCGCGAAGACGCTGTGCGCACCTGCGTCAGCGAGGCGCAGGCGAACACGCCAAACATCACCGACGCTAACGACCCTCGAGTCGCGGCGCGCTATTCGGTGTATTCAGACTGCATGAGGCGCCTCGGCCACAATCCGTAAAATCAGCTGCTGTGCAAAGGCGTCCGGAGGCTTCCCTCCGGGCGCTGGCGGCTATCGAGAAGCTGGCGGGCGCGCAAGCGCGCCGAGCAAATCCATCGGCATCGGGAAGACAATCGTTGAACTGCGCTCGTTCGCAATGTCGTTCAGCGTTGAGAGATAGCGCAATTGCATCGCCTCTGGCCGCTGCGCAAGAATGACGGCTGCTTCCACCAGTTTTTCAGCCGCCTGCTGCTCGCCTTCGGCGTTGATGACCCGCGCCCTGCGATTGCGCTCGGCTTCCGCCTGCCGCGCGATGGCGCGCACCATGCTCTCATCGATGTCTACGTGTTTGATCTCGACGTTGCCGACTTTCACGCCCCATGCGTCGGTTTGCACGTCGAGGATGTTTCGAATGTCGGCGTTCAGCTTGTCGCGCTCCGACAGCATTTCATCGAGCTCATGCTTGCCGAGCACGGAGCGCAAAGTGGTCTGCGCCAATTGGCTCGTCGCGGCCATGAAATCCTCAACCTGTATGACGGATTTATCAGGATCGACGACGCGGAAATAAATAACGGCGTTCACCTTCACCGATACATTGTCGCGCGAGATCACGTCTTGCGTTGGAACGTCGAGCACGATGGTGCGCAGGTCCGTGCGCACCATTTGCTGCACCAGCGGCACCAGGATAATGAGGCCGGGACCGCGCACGCCCGAGAAGCGGCCAAGCGTGAACACGACGCCGCGCTCGTATTCGCGCAGGATGCGGATCATCGAACCCAGCACCGTCGCGATAAACAACGCGAGGACGACGATTCCGGCAAGATCGTAACTCATGGCTTTGCTCCTGGTTTGATCGACGGCGCAATTGCTTCTTCAACAAGAAGCGTGAGCCCGTCGCGTTTGTGAATACGCACGCTGGCGCCGGGAGCCAGATCGACAGGCCCGCGCGCCTGCCATAACTCGCTGTGGAAACGCACAAGCCCGGCGCCTTCGTGCCAGTCGATGATGACGCCGCGCCCGGCTGCATAATCAGCCTCGCCCGACGCCAGCGGTCGGCGCGTTGCACGCACGCTGGCGCCTACGGCCCACGCCATCACGCCTGCGCTCATGGCGGTGGCGGCTGCAATCAACCATGGAGACAACGTGAACTCGGGGATCTCGCCTGTGAACAGAAATACGGAACCGACTGCAAACGCAGCAGCGCCCGCAAAGCCCAGCACGCCAAAGGTCGGCGTGGCCGCCTCGCCGATCATTAGCGCTATGCCCAGCCCGATCAGCAGCGCCCCGGCGGCGTCCACCGACATCAGGTTGAGCGCGTAGACGGCTATGATGAGGCTGATCGCGCCAATGGTTCCCGGGAACAGTGAGCCCGGCGCCAGCGCCTCGAAGATCAATCCGTAGACGCCCACCAGCAGCAGGATATAGGCGATCGTCGGATCGGTAATCGCCGCCAGCAAGCGGATGCGCCAATCAGGATCGAACGCCTCCACTTGCGCGTTCGCGCCTGTCCAGACGATGGGGCGGCCGTTTACGGACATGGTGCGCCCTTCCGCCTGTTCGAGCAGCGAGGGCAGATCGACGGCCAGAAGCTCGACGACCTTTTGCTCCTGCGCCTCGCGCGCGGGCAGGCTCACGCCTTCGCGCACCGCTTTCTCGGCCCAATCGGCATTGCGGCCCTGAATGTCGGCGAGGCTTCTGATCCACGCCACGGAATCGTTGACGAGCTTTCGCTCCATCGCATCGGGCGTTTGCGGCTTGCCGTCTTTCTCGCCTGGAACGGAGGGCGCGCCGATGCGCACCGGGGTCGCCGCGCCAATGTTGGCGCCCGGCGCCATTCCGGCCAGATGCGAGGCAAGCGCGAGATAGGTTCCAGCGCTGGCCGCCCGCGCGCCCGCCGGCGCCACGTAGACGAACACGGGAATCGGCGAGGCGAGAATAGCGGCGACGATTTCGCGGGTGGCCGAATCCAGCCCGCCCGGCGTGTTCACGCGCAAAACGATGGCGGCGCTTTCACGCTCGCGCGCAGCCTCTATTCCCGCGCGCACATATTCGGAAACCGCAGGGCCAATGCCGCCGTCAATGCTAACGAGCAAAATGTTACGCTGCTGGGCCGCGAGCGGCGAAGATTGCGTAAACAGGCCCGCGACAACCAGCAGCGCTGCGAAAAGCAGAATGGCAATCGCGCGAGAAAAACTTAACGTCTTGCCGCTGTGCATAGGAACAAGCTCCGGCCTGTCACACGACAAGTCGCCAGACAAGCTAACGTTCCGTCTGCACAGTTTTCGCCGTTACGCCTTTCTCTCAGGCCTCGCGCCCAGGCGCTTTGAGAGTCGCCCAGCCTGCCGGCGTTTCCGAAAGCTCCGCCTGGGTCGCTGCATCCCCCAGCATGTGCGCCTTTGCAATCATGTGGGCGGTGACGGGAGCGGTGAGAAACAGGAACAGCGTGATGAGCAATTCATGGATCGAGAACGCGCCCAGCATCATAAAATAAAGCATCGAGGCGATGAGCATCGCTCCTATGCCAAGCGTCGTCGCCTTTGTGGGGCCATGCAGGCGGCGCATCATGTCTGGCAGTTTCGCCAGCCCCAGCGAACCGACGAACAAAAAGAACGCGCCGATCAGTATCAGCGCCGCGATCAGGATTTGCGTCATCGCCTGCAAGCTTGCTTCCATGCCCATTTCCATGCCCGCCTCCTATTCAATCACGTTGCCGCGCAGCAAATATTTGCAGAACGCGACGGTGGAGAGAAAGCCGACCATGGCGAACAAAAGCGCCGCCTCGAAATAAACGCTGACGCCAAACCAGATGCCCAGCACGATGATGAGCGCTATCGCATTGATGACCAGCGTATCGAGTGCAAGCACGCGATCAAGCACGTTGGGGCCAATGGCGAGGCGATAAAGATTGAGCAACATACAGACGCCAATGATTGCAAGCGCGATCTGGCAGGCGATGGCGATCATTCAAAAATCTCCTTCAGGCGCCGCTCGTAACGATGCTTGATGTCGCGCACGACGTCGTCCGCATTCTCAACGTCGAGGCAATGAACGAGGATCGCCGATCCGTCCGACGCCAGATCGGCGCTAAGCGTACCCGGCGTCATTGTGATCGTGCCCGCCAGCATCGTAATCGCCTCCGGACTTTGAATGTCCAGCGGCACTGTCACGAATTGCGAGCGCAGACTGTCTCCCTTCCGAAACAGCACAAGATAAGCGACGGAAATATTGGAGACGACGATGTCCCACAAAACAATTGCCACAAACTCCGCAACCCGCAACGGATGTTTGATGCGCGGCCTGTCGGGCCAATAGGCACTCGTCAGCTTTGGAACGATGAACCCGAGGATGAGGCCTAAAACCACATGGCCAAGCGAGATTGTGTTGACGAGGCCGATCCACACCAGCGCGATCAGCAACGACAGCAAAGGATGGGGAAGCATGCGCGCGACCATGTTCATCTCCCCGACGTCAGCGGCGCAGACGGCGCCAGCACGGCGCGCACATAGATTTGCGGATCGAGCGTCTGCCGCGCAATGGCGTCAAGCTCGCGTTTAACGGGACCGGCCATCACGCTCAGCAACACGGTCGCACCAAGCAATGCCGCGCACACCGCGACCGGCAAGATGACCGGCGCCGGTGTTTTGGCCTCAACGAGCGGCGCATCAGCGTCGATCTTCCAGAACAACGCGCTGCCCGCGCGCGCAAAGGCGAGCGTGACGACGAGGCTGGTGGAGAGCACGATTCCCCAAATCCAGACGCTGGCCGAAGAACCCCTGCCCGCTTCCAGAATGAACAGCTTGCCGATGAAGCCCGATAGCGGCGGCATGCCGGTCATAGCGATAGCGCCGACAAAGAACAGGCCTGCAAACAGGCTCGGCCGTTCAAGGCGCGGCCCCGGCGCCAATTGGTCGCCTGATCCCGCGCGGCGCCGGGCCAGCATGTCGGCCAGCAGGAACAGAGCGGCGCCAGTCAGCGTACTGTGCAGGAGATAATAAAGCGCGGCGCCGATGCCTGCCTCGTTGAAAAGCCCCAACGCCACAAACAGCGAGCCCATCGACCAGACGATGGCAAAGCACGCCATCATCAGCAGGGTCTTGCTCGCAAGCGCGCCAAGAGCGCCGACCACGAGCGTTGCAAGCCCCGCTGGCAGAATCCATTGCGCGGCGATATTGGCGACCGGCCCGGCGTCGGCGCCAAAAATCAGCGTATACGTGCGCAAAATCGCATAGGCGCCGATCTTGGTCATAATCATGAACAAAGCGGCGGAAGGGCCAGGCGCCGCCGCATAGGCCGTGGGCAGCCACCAATGCAGGGGCGCCAAAGCGGCCTTGAGCGCAAACACGATGAGCAGCAGCAGCGCACCCGTGCGCAGCAGCGCAACATCGCCGGGCGCAATCTGCGAGGCTTTTTGCGCAAGGTCCGCCATGTTCAGCGTGCCGGTGACGGCGTAAATCACGCCGACGGCAAACAGAAACAGCGTTGAGCCAACGAGGTTGATCGCGATGTAATGGAACCCGCCCTTCAGGCGCTTTTCTCCGCCGCCATGCAGCATCAAGCCGTAGGAGGAGATCAGCATCACTTCAAAGAACACGAACAGATTGAACAGATCGCCGGTGAGAAACGCGCCATTGACGCCCATAAGCTGAAATTGAAACAGCGGATGAAAATGGCGCCCGCGCCGATCCCAGCCCGCCATGGAATATAACACCACCGCAAAGCCCAGCACCGCAGTGAGCAGCAGCATTGTCGCTGAAAGTCGGTCCAGCACAAGCACAATGCCAAACGGCGCCGGCCATGCGCCAAGCAGATAGGGCCGCACAATTCCATCCTGCGCCAGCCCGTAAAGGCCAATGGCGACAGCCAGCAGCAAGGCGGCGAACAGAGCCGAGAAAATGCGCTGGCTTTTGAGATCATGCCGCAGGGCGAGGATCAAAAACGGCGCCGCCAGCGAGGGAATGACGATGGGCGCGACGAGCCAGAAATTGAGGGAGGTGCTCATTTTGCGGACATATCCTCCGCTTTCCGGGAGCCCGCCGGCTCCAGCTCGACGCGATCCGAACCGGTCTCCAGAAATCCGCGCAAAGCCAGCACCACGATCAGCGCCGTCATGGCAAAGGAGATCACGATGGCCGTCAGCACGAGAGCCTGCGGCAGCGGGTCGGTGTAGCTGGAGGCGCCGGAAATGATCGGCGGCTCATTGATCTTCAGCCGACCCATGGCGAACAAAAACAGATTCACCGCATAGGATAAGAACACCATGCCGATGATAACGGAAAAAGTGTAGCGGCGCAGGATCAGGTAGATTCCCACGGCGCTCATCAGCCCGATGCCGCTGGCGACGAGAAACTCCATGCTCACTTGCTTTCTCCCGACGTTGCAGCCGCGCTGCGCGCGCGCGGCAGACGAATGTCGCTGGGGCCCTCGGGCGCAGGATTACGCTCCGCCCGCCCCTCGACGCGCGAGAGTTGCGACAGCGACAACAGCACAGTGCCAACCACCGCGAGGAACACGCCCGCATCGAACAACATTGCCGTCGCCAGCTCAATCTCGCCAATCAGCGGGATATGGAAATAACCAAACGAACTGGTGAGGAACGGCCGCCCGAACGCCAGCGAACCAAGGCCTGTCAGGCCCGCGATCAAAACGCCCGCGCCCAGAAGGGCATGTGCATCGAACCGCGCGCGCGCGACAGTCCACGCATAGCCGCTGGCCATGTATTGCATCATCATCGCACTCGCCACGATAAGCCCTGCAATAAAGCCGCCGCCGGGCTGGTTATGTCCGCGCAGGAAGATATAAAAACCAACGGTGATCGCCAACGGCAGCAGCGCGCGCGTCGCCACGACAAGCACCAGCGGATGAGCGTCCGCCGATTCGACGCTCTGCCGCATGGCCGCGAGCCGGCGCGCAGCCGCTCCCTGAAGCGCATTATCAAGCAAGGCGAAAATGGCGAGCGCCGCGATGCACAAAACGATGATCTCGCCGAACGTATCGAAGCCGCGGATATCAACGAGGATGACGTTGACCACATTCGTGCCGCCCCCGCCCGGCTTGGACTGGGCGAGATGGTAATCCGAGATCGAGCTGAAATCGCGTGTCATGACGGCATAGGCGAGCCACGCTGCGCCAAGCCCGGCGCCAAGCGCAATCGAACCATCGCGCAGATGCCGAGCCATTCCCGGCTCCAGCGGCGTTTGCTTTGGCAACAGGTTGAGCGCCAGCAACAGGAAGATCGTTGTCACCACCTCCACGGAAATCTGCGTCAACGCAAGATCGGGCGCAGAAAATTGCAGGAACGCAAGCGACGTCACGAGGCCCACAATGCTGGTGAGGATCAGCGTCAGCAGCCGGTTGTGATGGGCAAAGACCACTGCGACGCAGGCCGCAATCAGCAAGGCCCACAACACGACAGCCACAAGATTGACTGGCAGCGTCGGGCGCAATCCCGCAGCATGCCCGCCCGAGAGGCCGCCGACAAACCCCAGCGCGACAATGACAATCGAGATGATTGCAAGATAACGCGACAGCGAGCCCGTGTGCAAAGCGTCGGTGATGGTGCGCGCAGCCCGCACGCTGGCGAGCACGCCACAATCAAAGATCGCCTTCGCCTCGGGACGAAAAAAGCGCTCGCGCAGGCGCTCCAGAGGGCCAAAGATCGCCAGTAGCAGGGCGCCAATTGCAAAAGCCGCAAGGCTCAAAAGTAGCGCAGGCGTCACCCCATGCCAAAGCGCGAGCGTGTATTGCGGCAGTTCCGCCGAGCCGATGATGGCCTGGCTCGTGCGCGCAACGATTGGCCCCGCAATCAATCCGGGTGCGATTCCGATGGCGACCACCAGCACACACAAAAGCGCGACCGGCGCCCACATGCCAAAGGGCGGATCATGCGGGGGATGGGGAAATTGCGCAGGCGCAGGCGCCAGATAAACGCCGTAAGCAAAGCGAACCGAATAGGCGACAGACAGCGCAGCGGCCAGAGCGGCGGCTGCAGGCACAATCCACGTATTGTCAAAATAATTCGTGAGCGCCGCGCTCTCCAGCATCATTTCCTTGGACAGAAAGCCGTTGAACAAGGGCGCGCCCGCCATCGAGGCGCTGGCGATCAGCGCCAAAGTCGCGCTCACGGGCATGAGATAAGCGAGCCCGCCAAGGCGCTTGATGTTGCGCGTGCCCGCCTCGTGATCGACGATGCCCGCGCTCATGAACAGCGCAGCCTTGAACGTCGCATGATTGAGAATGTGAAACGCGCACGCGACTGCAGCAAGAGGCGTGGCGAAGCCCAGCAACATCGTCATCAGGCCAAGATGGCTGACCGTCGAATAGGCGAGAATGGCCTTCAGATCATCCTTGAACAGCGCAATCCACGCCGCGATCACCATGGTGGCCAGCCCCACCGGCGTGACGATGAGAAACCACAGATCGCCGCCCGCAAGCGCTGGCCAAAGCCGCGCCAGCAGGAACACGCCCGCCTTCACCATCGTGGCTGAATGCAGATAGGCCGAGACCGGCGTCGGCGCCGCCATGGCGTGCGGCAGCCAGAAATGGAACGGGAATTGCGCGGATTTGGTGAACGCGCACGCCAGCACCAGCAGCAGAATCGGCACGTAAAGCGGCGAGGCCTGAATGACGTCGCCGCGTTGCAAAATCTCGCCCAACTCAAACGAGCCCGCCGCCTGCCCCAGCAACAACATGCCGCCCATCAGCAGCAGTCCGCCGCCCGCCGTCACCACAAGCGCCATGCGCGCGCCCTGCCGCCCTTCCGGCAAATGGCTCCAATAGCCGATCAGCAGGAACGAGGTGAGGCTGGTCAATTCCCAGAAGATCACGAGCAGCAAAATGTTTTCGCTGAGGACAACGCCCAGCATCGCACCCTGAAACATCAGCAGATAAGCGAAGAACCGCCCCATCGGATCCTGACGCTTCAGATAAAACCGCGCATAGACAATCACCAAAAGGCCGATGCCCAGGATCATCGCAGCGAAAAACAGGCCAAGCCCGTCAAGGAAAAAGCTGAACGACAGCCCTATCTGCGGCGCCCATTCAAACCCCGCGCGCACGACCTCGCCGCGATAAACAGCAGGCGCGTGCGCCATCAACAACGCAAGCGAGACCGCACTGACGCTGGCGGTGACGAACGTGCAAACGTTGCGCCCGGAACGAATCGTCAGCAGCGGCAGCAGCGCTCCAAGCAGCGGGATCAACACGATCAGCGATATCTGCATCGTCCCTTTTCTCTGTTCATCGAGCCCAAGAGTGAATCACTTCGCACAGGCAGGACCGTCAACATAGCCTTGAGGGATAACCAATCAAGCCCCGCAGCGCAGCTCGTAAAAATACAGGAGGCGCCGCACAGCGCTGCCTCGCGAAAAAACGAGCCAGAAGTGCGCGATGACGCTCGAATCATTGCTCCTTCCCTTTACGCCGCCGCCTTCGACGCAGCCATGTCCGTGTCTGCGCCGGGGGCGATGTTACTGACAGCATCGCCAATTCCGGGCGCCGCCCCTCGTTTTCCGCGACCGCGCCGGTTCCCTTGATCGGGCCGATTCCCGCAGACTCTGGACAGCGTCCCGAGGTGGTTGCATACTGCCGCCAAATAAAGCGGGAGGACGTGCGGCGCTTGCCCCTGCATGCGTTCGGGATATCTTCGTCTCGAACCATGCTTGGATGATTGAGCTCATCTACTGAGCGCCAGCTCTCTTCTATTCAGGGCACTCTCTTAACCACGGCACTCTCTTAACCACGGCACTCTCTTAACCACGGCACTCTCTTAACCACGGCACTCTTGCATCCAAGGAAACCAAAGTGACTCTTATTCTCTCCAATGACGATGTTGAACGCCTGCTCACCATGCCCGATTGCATTGAGGCGCTTGAGGAAGCTTATGTCGAGATGGCGGAGGGTCGTGGAATTTCACGTCAGCGTTCAGACTGCATTACTCCGACGAGCTATAGCGAAGACGCTATTTATGGACTGAAATCCATGGACGGCGTGGTGCCAAAACTTGGGGTTGGCGCAATCCGCATCAATTCCGACATT
>Ga0209442_1002401_pt1 | contig 10115 bp, 8 predicted proteins | sample LauGreSBDMM110DD_2_FD_187565 | JGI IMG/M metagenome (GOLD analysis project Ga0209442, IMG submission 187565) | Freshwater lake microbial communities from Lake Michigan, USA - Sp13.BD.MM110.DD (SPAdes) (version 2) | ecosystem: Environmental > Aquatic > Freshwater > Lake | place: Lake Michigan, USA...
TCTAGATACCGAAAATAAACGGTGTTGTTCACATGCCCCATTGCATCCATGTCTCCCCAGCGAATGGGAATGATCATTTCGTGAACTTTTTTCTTGATTTCAGGTATTTCAAATTTCATGTGTCTTTGTCTCTGATTTGCCGCAAGCAAATGGCGAGAATTCACCCTCTGCCCATGTTTCGATTCTGCCTGTTCCACGCTTAAAATGGGCCACGATGCCGATATTTGGCTATTCGATCCCTAACTTAATGCGAGTCTCCCCATGACACCCGAAGAGATTTTGAACACACACGGTCCCCGCGAATCGATGGAATACGACGTGGTCGTGGTGGGCGGCGGCCCTGCAGGCTTGTCCGCGGCCATTCGCTTGAAACAGTTGGCGCTAGAAAAAGGCAATGACGTTTCTGTGGTGGTTTTAGAAAAAGGCTCAGAACCTGGTGCACACATTTTGTCGGGCGCCATCATGGACCCCATCGCCTTAACAGAACTCTTTCCAGCATGGAAAGAAATGGGTGCCCCTCTGAATCAACCCGTCACAGAAGATATTTTCTTGATGACCACCGAAACGGGCGCCACTCGCGTGCCCAATTTCACCTTGCCCCCTTGCTTTCACAACGATGGCAACTACATCATCAGCTTGGGAAATTTCACGCGCTGGCTTGGGGAGCAAGCTGAGGCTTTGGGCGTTGAAATTTTTCCAGGCTTTACAGCCGCCGAAGTTTTGTACAACGACAACGGCGCCGTCAAAGGTGTGGCTACCGGCAACATGGGCGTTGGCAAAGATGGCGAGCCCACCGAAAACTTCCAATTGGGCATGGAACTGCACGCCAAGTACACTGTGTTTGCAGAAGGTGCACGTGGCCATTTGGGCAAGCAAGTCATCTCTCGCTTCAAGCTTGACGCAGGCAAAGATCCTCAAAGCTACGGCATCGGTATCAAAGAATTGTGGGAAATCGACCCCGCCCGTCACAAAGCCGGCTTGGCTTTGCACAGCGCAGGCTGGCCGTTGGATGAAAAAACCTACGGCGGCTCCTTCCTGTACCACATGGAAGACAACAAAGTGGTCGTTGGTTTTGTGGTGGGCTTGGATTACACCAACCCTTGGCTCAGCCCTTTTGAAGAATTCCAACGCTTCAAGACACACCCCAATATTCGCTGGTACTTTGAAGGCGACGAAGCCAAAGGCATTGCACCAGCCAAGCGCATTTCCTACGGTGCACGTGCAATAACGGCTGGCGGCATTTTGTCATTGCCCAAAACAGTGTTCCCTGGCGGCGCACTCATTGGCTGCGAAGCTGGCTACCTCAATGCCAGCCGCATCAAAGGCAGCCACGCGGCCATTAAAACAGGCATGTTGGCGGCTGAGGCAGCTTACGACGCACTGCAAGCGGGTCGTCAACACGACGAACTCAGCGCTTATCCCGCGGCTTTCGAAAACAGCTGGTTGCACACCGAGTTGAACAAAGCCCGCAACTTCAAGCAATGGTTTAAAAAGGGCCGCACTGTGGGCACCCTCATGACTGGCGTAGAGCAGTTCTTGCTGCGCGGTCATGTGCCATGGACCATCCGCCGCACTGCGGCCGACCACACCTATTTAAAGCCCGCGGCTGAGTGCAAGCCCATTCAGTACCCAAAGCCCGATGGCAAGCTCACCTTTGACCGCTTGTCCAGCGTGTTCATCAGCAACACCAACCACGAAGAAAACCAGCCCGCTCACCTCACCTTGAAGGATGCCAGCGTGCCCGTGGGCATCAACTTGGCCAAGTTTGCTGGACCTGAGGCGCGTTACTGCCCTGCAGGCGTTTACGAGTATGTGAAAAACGAAGACCAATCCGATCGACTGCAAATCAATGCACAAAATTGTGTGCATTGCAAAACCTGCGACATCAAAGACCCCATGCAAAACATCGTCTGGGTGACGCCAGAGGGTGGCGGGGGCCCAAATTACTCAGGCATGTAAAAAGTGTCTACAGCCTTAAAGACCTGTTTATAATTTGAACGGTCAGGAGAGCGTGGTCTGTTTTCAAAACGGGCCGCCGCCGAAGGCGCAGGAAGCTGAAATGCTTCTGAACGCTCAGGTACAAAGGACTGATAAACGTTCGTGGTTTGGCCATGAACGCTTCCTCACTGGAGAGAGAGGGCGGGCCATCAGGTCGAACCTTCCACCGAAGGCGCAACCCGCAGTGATTCTTTCTGTTGAAGGGCTCACCCGGCGAATCGCTCAGGTAAAGCGGACAGCGAGGGCAACCCATGATTTAGATCATGGTTTTTCATTGCCCTTGGAGAAATCATTTGTCCGCTGACACCACTGCTTTGCTAAATACACCTCTCAATGCGCTGCATCTTGAATTGGGCGCGCGCATGGTGCCCTTTGCAGGCTACAGCATGCCAGTTCAATACCCTATGGGTTTGATGGCTGAACACATTCATACACGCTCTGAGGCTGGCTTGTTTGATGTTTCGCACATGGGGCAACTGCGATTGGTGGGCACCGATGCTGCATCTGCTTTTGAATCCCTGATGCCTGTTGATGTCATCGACTTGCCAGTTGGAAAACAGCGCTACGGTTTATTGCTAACGGATGAAGGCAACATCATTGACGACTTGATGTTTGTCAACCGCGGAACAGACATTTTTGTCATTGTGAATGGTGCTTGCAAAGTGAACGACATTGCACACATACAAGCGCGCATTGGCGCCAAGTGCCAAGTCATTCCCATGCCTGAACGGGCACTCTTGGCTTTGCAAGGGCCCAAGGCCGTTGATGTTTTATCGCGCATGGTGCCTGGGGTCGAAAAATTGGTCTTCATGACGGGTGCATCATTTGATTGGCAAAGTGCTGATCTGTTCATCACGCGCTCCGGCTACACCGGAGAAGATGGCTTTGAAATTTCTGTGCACAACGATCAAGCAGATTTATTTGCGCGTGCGTTGTTAGCTCAAGCAGAAGTCAAGCCAATTGGCTTAGGTGCACGCAACTCTTTGCGACTTGAAGCTGGCTTGTGTTTGTATGGCAACGACATTGACACCAGCACCACCCCCATTGAAGCGGGTCTCAATTGGGCCATTCAAAAAGTTCGTCGTACAGGGGGTGCGCGCGCAGGTGGGTTTCCCGGCGCAGACATTGTGTTGGGGCAATTGGATGGCAGCCGTTCCCTCACCCGTAAGCGTGTCGGACTCATTGCACAAGAGCGAGTGCCAGTGCGTGAACATGTGGAATTACAAAATACACAAGGCGTCAAAATTGGCGAGGTGTCTAGCGGTTTACTAGGGCCAAGCGCCAATGTGCCTGTGGCCATGGGCTATGTTGATGTTGCAAGTGCCAGCTTAGGCACCGTGGTGAATGCCATGGTCCGAGGTAAAGCCGTACCCATGACTGTCAGCGCTATGCCTTTTGTCCCTAATCGTTATTACCGCGGGTGAAACGTGGAAAAGAAATTGAAACAATTCAAAACAATTGTGATCTGACCCCAATTAAACAAGGAGAGAAAAATGAGTTTGAAGTACACGGAAGAGCATGAGTGGATTTTGGTGAATGGCGATGTGGCCACGGTGGGCATCACGCACCATGCGCAAGATGCGTTGGGTGATGTGGTGTTTGTTGAACTGCCTGAAGTGGGAAGCAGTTTTGAACAAAAGGCTGTGGCAGGTGTGGTGGAGTCTGTGAAGGCTGCTGCCGATGTTTACATGCCGATCAGTGGCGAAATTACGGAAGTGAATGAAGCATTGCGTGCAGATCCCGCTTTGGCCAATACCGACCCTCTGGGTGCTGGTTGGTTCTTCAAGGTCAAGTTGTCTGATGCATCGCAAGTGGATGCTTTGCTCGACGAAACTGCTTACTCAGCGTTTGCAGCGTCTCATTGAAATTTGTTTGAAGTTTTTTGCTTTTTAATTTTTTGACCAAACTTTGAGTCTGAAAGTCAAACCATGCTGATGTCCTCTGCCGCCCCCTTAACCCAACTCGAAAACGAGAGTGAGTTCATTGCACGCCACATTGGCATCAGTGAAGCGGATGAAAAACACATGTTGTCGGTCATCGGCGAGGCTTCACGCCGCGCGCTCATTGACAGCATCGTGCCCGCCTCCATTGCACGCAGTCAGGCCATGAAGTTGCCTGCGCCCGTGACAGAGGCCGATGCGTTGGCTGAGCTCAAAGCCATGGCGCAGCAAAACAAAATACTCAAGAGCTTCATTGGCCAAGGTTATTACGGCACTCACACACCCGGCGTGATTTTGCGTAACATCTTGGAAAACCCCGCTTGGTACACCGCCTACACACCCTACCAAGCCGAAATCAGTCAAGGCCGCATGGAAGCCTTGGTCAACTTCCAAACCATGATTTGCGATTTGACGGCCATGCCCATTGCCAACGCTTCCATGTTGGACGAAGCTACTGCTGCTGCCGAGGCCATGACCTTGGCCAAGCGCTCGGTCAAATCAAAAAGCAACAACATCATTGTGGCCAGTGACTGTCATCCGCAAACCATTGAAGTGATTCAAACGCGTGCAGCGCCTTTAGGCTTGAAGGTGATAGTGGGCATTGTCCCCGAGCTCATGCAACAACATGATTATTTTGCAGCGGTGGCGCAGTACCCTGCTACTTCAGGCATGACGCACGATTTGAAAGATGTCATTGCAAAAGCTCACGCTGCTCAAGCAGCCTTCATTGTGGCCGCAGATTTGCTGGCATTGACACTGCTCACACCCCCCGGTGAAATGGACGCCGACATTGTGGTGGGCACCACGCAGCGCCTCGGTATGCCCATGGGCGCCGGCGGCCCACACGCCGCTTACTTGGCCTGCCGCGATGACTACAAGCGCTCTATGCCAGGCCGTTTGGTGGGTGTCAGTGTGGACGCCCATGGCAACCCGGCCTATCGTTTGGCTTTGCAAACCCGCGAGCAACACATTCGCCGCGAAAAAGCCACCTCCAACATCTGCACGGCGCAAGTTTTGCCCGCGGTGGTAGCCAGCATGTACACGGTCTATCACGGCCCTGTAGGTTTGAAGCGCATTGCCCAACGCGTGGCCAGCTTCACCGCCATCTTGTCAGAAGGCTTAGAACAACTCGGTTGCCAACTGGCACACAAATCGGCGTTTGACACTTTGCAAATTAGCACCGGCGCACGCACCGATGCCATCCTACAAAAAGCCGTGCTCAAAGGTTTGAACTTGCGCAAATTAAGCGCCGACAGCATTGGCGTGTCTTTGGACGAAACCACATCACGCGAGGACATCGAAGCACTCTGGTCTAGCTTTGCAGAAGGCGGCCAAGCCTTGCCCGACTGGACGCCTTTTGAAAAAGGTCGCGACACCCTCATTCCTGCTGGCCTGCGCCGTACCAGCACATTCCTCACACATCCAGTCTTCAATCGCTACCATTCCGAAACCGGCATGCTGCGTTATATCCGCCAATTGAGCGACAAAGATTTGGCGCTCGACAGAAGCATGATTCCGCTGGGCTCTTGCACCATGAAGCTCAATGCCACCAGCGAGATGATCCCCATCACCTGGCCCGAGTTTGCCAACATGCACCCCTTTGCTCCCGCTGACCAGCTCAAGGGCTATGCACTGCTCGATGAACAACTGCGCGAGTGGTTGTGCCAAGCTACGGGCTACGCAGGCATCAGCTTGCAACCCAACGCGGGCTCACAAGGTGAATACGCAGGTCTCTTGGTCATCAAGGCTTTTCACGAGGCCAAGGGCCAAGGCCATCGCAACATTTGCATCATTCCATCTAGCGCACACGGCACCAACCCTGCCAGCGCGCAAATGGTGGGCATGCAAGTGGTGGTCACCGCCTGCGATGCGCAAGGCAACGTCGACATGGTTGACCTCAAAGCCAAGTGTGAAGAGCACAGCGCCAACTTGGCCGCAGCCATGATCACCTACCCCAGCACGCATGGCGTGTTTGAAACGCAAGTCAAAGCACTGTGCGAATTGGTACATCAGCATGGCGGCCGTGTGTATGTAGACGGTGCCAACATGAATGCCTTGGTGGGCGTGGCCGCCCCCGGTGAATTTGGTGGCGATGTCAGTCACCTTAATTTGCACAAAACTTTTTGTATTCCTCATGGCGGTGGCGGCCCAGGTGTTGGCCCTGTTTGTGTGGTGGAAGACTTGGTGCCTTTCTTGCCAGGTCACGCCACAGGCGGCTTGAAGGTGAATGGTGTGGGCGCCGTGTCAGCCGCCCCTTTGGGCAATGCGGCCGTATTGCCCATCAGCTGGATGTATTGCCGCATGATGGGCGCCGAAGGGTTGAAGCACGCCACCGAAGCAGCCATTCTGGCAGCCAACTACATCAGCCATCGCTTGACCGATCACTACCCCACGCTGTACGCCAGCGCTGGTGAAAATGGCAAATCCGGCCATGTGGCCCATGAGTGCATTTTGGATTTGCGCGGCCTGAAAGAAACCAGCGGCGTGATGGCCGAAGACGTGGCCAAGCGTTTGATGGACTACGGGTTTCACGCACCTACCCTGTCTTTTCCCGTGGTCAACACCCTCATGGTGGAGCCTACTGAAAGCGAAACCCTTGAAGAGATTGACCGTTTCATTGATGCCATGATTGCCATACGTGAAGAGGTGCGCCTCATTGAAAACGGCGTTTGGCCGCAAGATAACAATCCTCTGAAGCATGCACCTCACACCGCGGCCAGCTTGATGGCCGCAGATTGGAATCGTCCTTATTCACGTGAGGTGGGCGCCGCGCAAGCGGGTCGTCCCTTAAGCAGCGTCAAATATTGGCCACAAGTGGGCCGCGTTGACAATGTGTACGGCGACCGGAACCTGTTCTGCAGCTGCGTACCCATGAGCGACTACGCCTCATGAGCGCTTTGCAAATCAAGCGTGTTGACTATTTGAATGCGCAAGATGCGCAGGCTTTGGTCTTCTTGTTAGACGCCTACGCCCAAGACCCAATGGGTGGTGGAGAGGCCCTGAATCCAGAAAATGCGGCGCGCTTGTGCACCGACATGGCCCACATTGCAGGCGCTGCCAGCTTCATTGCCTGGCTTGAAGCTAAACCGGTAGGCCTGATCAACTGCTTTGAAGGCTACTCCACCTTCAAGGCCAAGCCCCTGCTCAATGTGCACGACATTGCCGTTTTGTCCGGCCATCGGGGACAAGGCATTGGACAAGCCCTGCTAAATGCAGCAGAAGATTACGCCCGAACGCGCGGATGCTGCAAGCTCACTCTCGAGGTTCTCAGTGGCAACGCTCAGGCTTTGTCCAGCTACAAACGCTTTGGGTTTACCCAATACGAACTTGCTGCTGCAGCGGGACAAGCGCAATTCATGCAAAAGTGGCTGTAAAGTCACGGGTTGAATGAAACCCAATCCGATTCGAGTCTTAAGCGTCATCCCGCCGATGACGCAACTCAACACCCCCTACCCGTCTACGGCCTACCTGACGGGCTTTTTGCGTTCGCGTGGTGTCGCTGCTGTTCAAGAAGATTTGGCACTCAAACTCGTCTTAAGTTTGTTCACAGCGCAAGGTTTAGAAGAAGTCAAGTCACGAGCACTGTTATTGCCAGAAGCTGAGCGCAGTGCCACTGTCAATTTCTTTCTCGATTTATTTGCGCGCTACGTTCACACCATTGAACCTACCATTGCTTTTTTACAAGGCAAGGACAGTACGCTGAGCCATCGCATTGCAGGCCGCGGTTTTTTACCAGAAGGTCCGCGCTTTGCAGCGTTAGATGCCTATGACGACAGTGAATCGGGTGACCCACTTTCGTGGGCTTTTGGTGCTTTAGGCCAACAAGATCGTGCGCGCCACTTAGCCACTTTGTATTTGAACGATTTGGCCGATGTGCTGCGCGATGCTGTCGACTCAAGGTTTGAGTTTGTGCGCTATGGCGAATCACTGGCGGGCAGTCAAGCCACCTTTGAGCCTCTGGCGGAGGCTCTCGCTGCGCCACTCACCTTGATGGATGAAAAGCTCAAAGCCCTGACGCTTGAAGCCATTGAAAAGCACCAGCCCACTTTGGTTCTGCTCTCCGTGCCCTTCCCCGGCGCAGTTTATGCCGCCTTCAGAATTGCTCAGTGCCTCAAAAAATACCATCCGAACATTCAGATTGCGCTGGGCGGCGGATTTGTGAACACCGAGCTACGCGAGCTGACCGAACCACGCGTCTTCGATTACGTTGACTTCGTCACTCTCGATTCAGGCGAGCGCCCGCTGCTGGCTTTGTTAGAGCATTTAGAGGGCAAACGATCAGCATCTCGTTTGGTCAGAACCTTCATTCGCAAATCAGCCGATGAACCTGTCAGTGCTGATGCTTCAAAAAATACCCCGCGCGTTCAATTGATCAATTGGTCAGAGCCCGATGTACCTTTTGAAGAAGTAGGGACTGCCACATGGGATGGCCTGCCCTTGCAAGACTATTTGTCATTGCTAGACATGCTCAACCCCATGCACCGACTGTGGAGTGATGGCCGTTGGAACAAGCTTACCGTAGCTCATGGGTGTTATTGGAAAAAATGCAGTTTCTGCGATGTGAGCCTTGACTACATTTCTCGATACGAGACTGCTTCGGCGTCTTTGCTGGTCGACCGCATTGAACAGATTGTGAAAGAAACTGGGCAGACTGGTTTCCATTTTGTGGATGAAGCTGCACCGCCCAAAGCTCTCAAAGCGTTGGCTGAAGAGCTCATTCGCCGAAACGTCCACATCTCGTGGTGGGGTAATATTCGGTTTGAAAAAACCTTCACACCAGAATTAGCAGAGTTGCTGGCCGAGAGTGGTTGCATTGCCATGTCAGGTGGGCTTGAAGTGGCCTCAGACCGCCTTCTCACGCTGATGAAAAAAGGTGTATCGGTTGAACAAGTGGCGCAAGTGACCAAAGGCTTTTCTGAAGCTGGCATCTTGGTACACGCCTATCTCATGTATGGCTTTCCAACTCAAACTGTGCAAGACACAGTGGACGCCCTTGAGTATGTTCGCCAACTTTTTGAAAACGGCTGCATTCAAAGTGGCTTCTTCCACCGCTTTGCTTGCACCGTTCACTCGCCAGTCGGTATAAATCCCAAAGAATATGGCATTGAACTGATTCCTTTGCCCCCTGTGAGTTTTGGCAAAAACGACATAGGCTTCATTGACGGCACGGGCGTTGATCACGACCTTCTGGGATTGGGATTGAAAAAAGCCATCTACAACTTCATGCATGGCATTGGCCTCGAAGAAGATGTGCGCTCTTGGTTTCAGGATGCACTCACCGAGCATGCCAACGGCCAAAACCCAGCTTTCAAAATTCCAAAAAGTACGGTGTCAAGGCACAAGATTTCTCAGGCTTTGCGTCGCTAGATATCAAAACACCAAGGCGACCCTGCGTCATGAAGGACTTGGGTAAGTTTTGAAAGAAATCATTTTGCCTGCCGCATTGACCTTGGCCAAAACCATATCGCCAGACCCTATGGTTTCGCCCGTGAACTCGGTAATGTTGACTTGGTGCGTGACCAAAATCAAAGCCCTGTCACCTTTGGTTTTGAGCTGATTGACAATGAATTTTTGCAAGTTCGCATTGCTTTGTGGTCCTTGACGCATGTCGCCAAAAAATGAATTCAAAGACGTTTCTAGGGTGGGCGTTCCGAAGGCCAAGTTTTCAGCAGTCTCTTTGCATCGACACCATGCGCTTGAAAATACAAGTGCACTGCCAACACCCTGAGCCTTCATCCACTGACCTGTTTTTTGCGCTTGCGCACGACCTGTGGCATCTAAATTTCGCTGAGTCTTGCAGTCTTGAAGCTTGTAACCAGCAGGGTCGCCAATGCCAGGCGCAATGGCGTGCCGCATAAGCAAAACATGATCAGATTTTTTGAGCAGTTCAGACAATTCACTAGCGCACACTTGAAAGCTGCCTACCAAGCCAAAAACCACCCACAACAGCTTTATCAAGCTCTTCTTGAGAATCTTCATCATGGGGTATCTGCCGATGAAGGCCCTTGCTTAGATTGAGTCGCTTGACCATCATCTGGCGGGAGTTCTAACTTAGGCATGGCCATTTTTTCGCCATCCCATTGCTGACCGCACCAACAGACACCCTCAGGGTCAATGATGCAAGTACCGCTGCCACAACATCTTGGATCTTCGTTCATATTTTTCCCTTCATGATGA
>Ga0209442_1002403_pt1 | contig 10112 bp, 9 predicted proteins | sample LauGreSBDMM110DD_2_FD_187565 | JGI IMG/M metagenome (GOLD analysis project Ga0209442, IMG submission 187565) | Freshwater lake microbial communities from Lake Michigan, USA - Sp13.BD.MM110.DD (SPAdes) (version 2) | ecosystem: Environmental > Aquatic > Freshwater > Lake | place: Lake Michigan, USA...
TCGAATCGGTGTCGGCACCAGCAGGTCAAGGATCAAACCTTTCGAAGCGCCGACTTCTGACTGTCCCCCATATTGACGGTTGCTAGCCCGCGCCCATTGTGCTTACAAGGTCATCGCGTTGTGTCACAGAAAGTCGGTAGATAGGGTCAATTTGACTTAGACGCCAACAGTCCACGTCTCTTTTCGATCGTCTCATGCAGTCAGGGTCATTCTGCGCAGAAGGGCGCCAACCCGGTAGAAGTCGCCAGGTCGGTGCGGCACTTTAGCGTGTTCTGAATTCTCCCGCTATCAAATCAACACTGGAATAGTCAGGCGCAGAAATTGTTGGTAGTAGCTCTGCTGAACTTAGCACCGTGCTCAAGAAAGATATCGCTAAGTGGGGTAAATTAATAAAAATTAAGAGTATCAAGGGGGAGTGATTGTTTAGCAGACTTGGCGTTGGACGCATGGGTGACCATCCAGATTCGTGACTCTTGGGATTTTAAAATTTTGACTAATTGCGAATTAGCCGCCTTGTGCTTTTGAACCTGAAAACAGCTTATAAAATTTATTTTCTATGCTCATCATGCACAAAGTTTGTAAGTATCCCAACACCTTCCAGTTCAATTTCGATGATGTCACCCTCTTTGAGAAAAATTGGTGGTTTCCTTGCAAATCCTACTCCAGCGGGTGTTCCGGTGACTATGACATCTCCGGCTTCTAAGGTAATTGCCTCACTAAGTGTCTCTATGATTTGAGCTACGTCAAACACCATATCGCGAGTGTTGCCATCTTGCACAGTTTGACCATTTAGTCGGGCTTGCAAACGCAGCCCTACTCCACCTCTGGGCAACTCATCAGCAGTAACGAACTCAGGGCCAAATGCGCCTGTACCGTCAAAGTTCTTTCCTACTGTCCAGGCTGGGGATTTGAATTGATAGTCTCGTATAGATGCTTCATTAAAAACCGAATAGCCAGCCACATGATTTAGTGCGTCAGCGCGATTTATGTGCTTGCCAGCCATACCTATAACTGCAACCATTTCTGCTTCGTAATCAAGTTCTATAGAACATAGTGGTCTTTGCATTACTGCCCGATGTCCTATCAAGGATGAGTTCCAGCGTGGAAAAACCGTGGGGTAAGTTGGTGTTGCAAAACCACTTTCTTTTATGTGATCCACATAGTTAAGGCCCACACAAATTATTTTAGTTGGGCGTGGTATCGGTGGAAGAAAAGTTAAGTTATCTTCGTCGAGTAGTTTGCCGCGAGAAGAAAAAGCGTATGCATTCTTCAAGGCCTCTGGCCCTGCTTGTAGTAAATTTAACAGGCTGTAGTTATCTCCTTTCTCATTTGCGTCAATGGTGACCAGATCGTTCCCGCGCCGAACGGCAAGTGCAGGTCGACCATCAGTGTCTAAATAGGTGACGAAGCGCATAGTTTTCCCTTAGCGAATCAAAATAGTTGCTCTGCACATTGCGAAAATGATTTTTCATAAATATTATGATGACAAGGACATTTTGTTGGGTATGGTAGAAACCCTCTAAAATATTCGAAAATTTCGCCTTAGACTTAATTTTTGTGGCTTATTCGAATTAACTAATCGATATGGAACTCACTTTATTCACGAACTTTAAAGTTTGGTCAGACTGTCAAGTTAACTTGGTAGACGTCTTAATTGAGGGTGAAAGAATACAAAAAATCTCCCCTAATGGCACTTTAAGAAGTCAATTTATTGGAGCCGTACTAGTTGATGGAAACGGGGCAACTCTGATGCCTGGTTTGATAGACGGGCACGCACATATGGCATTTCCAAGCATGCCAGACTACACACAGTGGGGAAGTATTCCTGTGGAAGAGCATGTTTTGATTTACATGCATAACGCTAGAGCTGTTCTAGACGGTGGAGTCACTGGCACCATCAGTGCTGGTTCAATAAAGCCACGCTTGGACATCGTGATAAGGAACGAAATCAATTCAGGACGTATCCCAGGTCCGCGTATGTTGGCTTGCACACCAGAGCTGACTTGTACCGGAGGGCTTGGAGATGATCGACGCATGCATTTGGATGTGCAGACAATCAGCATGATGGCCGATGGAGCAGACGAATTTCGCCGCATTGCCCGAACGTTTTGCCGCGAAGGAGTGGATATATTGAAGGTCGCCGTTTCAGGCCATCCGACAATGCAGCATGCACCTGCTCAGGCGACTGTTATGACTGAGAGCGAAGTTAATGCAGTTGTTGAAACTGCTCATGCTTTCGGTAAACGCACCGCGGCACACGCGCGCTCTAACGATTCAGTTCAGATGTGCTTACGTCAGAGAATTGATATTTTATACCACTGCGAATACGCAGATATAAAGACACTTGATGACCTTGAACAGGCGAAAGATCGTATTTTTCTTGGGCCCGCAATAGGCCCTGTTCACGCGATGTTATTTGAGAACTCCGTACCTAGTCTTAGCGCCGCTGCTCGATCTGAGTTACAGCGACAGCTTGATCATTATTGCGTTACTTATCAGGAGCTTCGAAAGAGAGGGATCAAAGTACTAATTGGGGGGGAGTATGGCTTACCTGGAATTCCACATGGTTATGCCAGTCGAGACCTCTCTCATTTTGTTAATTATTTTGGTTATAGCCACAATGATGCCCTAGTGGCGGCAACAAAGCATGGTGCGGAGGCGATGGGTTTGGGGAACCGTTTAGGGCAAGTTCGCGAGGGTTTTCTTGCTGATCTGATCATGGTTCGGGGGGAGCCCTGGAAAGACGTGTCGATACTCGGGAATCATGATAATTTATTGGGTGTCATGAGCAGTGGTCGGTTTCATAAATGCCCATCATTTTTAAATAAAACGAACTAGATATGTTCAATTTAATTTTGAAAATATGGAATATCCCATATTTGATAGACCAACTTTTTTAACAACATGGAGACTTAAAATGCGCATCTTGAGAAAAATGAATTCCATTATTGGTGTATTCCCTTTGGTGATGGGTTCTGTTTTAGTATTGGGCGGATCTGATAAATTATGGGCGCAGGCAACAGGTGAGCCGATTAAAGTTGGCGTGATCTTGTCCTTGACGGGCGCCGCTGCTGGTCTCGGTATTCCTGAGCGAAATGGTATTTTGCTGGCCGAAAAAACAATCAATGCGAAAGGAGGCGTTGCTGGACGACCGATTAAGTTTATAGTAGAGGATGATGCTTCGAATCCTGATACTGCATTATTTAAAGCTAACGATTTGGTGTTTTCGCAAAAAGTTGTGGCGATGATTGCTACGAGTCAAACCGCGGCGACTGTTGCGGTTGGTGGCGTGACTGACCCGTTGAAGTTGCCTCAAATTGCCTTGTCCGGTCTGGGGCCGGCAATAGAGCGAGAACGTAAGTGCACCTTCCACATTCTTCCGCCGCAACTGCTTAACGCGCAAGCAATGCTCGAATATGCGAGAAGTATCAATGCAAGAAAAATAGGTGTGCTGCATGATGCTGGTTACGGATCGGTCGTGATGTCTGTGTTGAACACTATTGCTGCTGATTACGGTATCGAATTCACAACGGTCGAAAAGTTTGAGATTGGTGCTACAGATACATTAACTCAGGCAGCTAAGGTGCGTGCTAGCAACCCAGATGCCGTAATGGTTATATCCACAAATGGAGCACCTTTTCGCGCCGTAAAACAGATTCAAATGAACAAGCCTGTAATCGCTGCGATCGGTACTGCTTCATATCAGTATGTCACCGCGATGGGAACAGCAGCTGACAATATTGTTCATCCTGAATTCCTCGTCGGTGAAGATCCTCTCGATAGCCAAAAGGAGTTTGTCTCACTTTACAAAGCGCAATATGGCGCTTTGCCAAAGAATTTTGAGGCTGCAGGATGGGATGCCGCAAATCTTATTGCACAGTCACTTGCCAAGGTTGGGCCAGGTGCACCTGCCGCCAAGCTATGTGAGTCAATGCGTGTTCCGTTTACCGGAGTTATGGCATCTTATGATTTCAGTGCTGCTGATCTAACAGGCATCAAAGTTCAAAGTTTCATTTTTTCAAAGCTAGTTGACGGTAAATTTACTCGGCTACCTTTCAGGGTAAAGTAAATTTAAAATCCAACTATTTTGGAAGTAAAAGAACGATCTCGACCATGTCCTTTTTGATCACTCAGGCATTAATTAGCGGCTTAACCAATGGCCTAGTTTATGCATTGATCGGGATGGGCATGGCTGCCATCTTTAAGGGAAGCCGAATTATAAATGCTATGCAAGGTGAGTTTTGTATTGTCGGTGGTATTGTCGCAGTAATGTTTACAACTCGACTTGGCCTGCCATTATGGCTTGGCCTGATTGCAGGCATTCTAAGTGGAGCTGTCCTAGGATTTTTGATCGAGATTCTTTTCGTTCGTCATATGGTACGCAAGAACGCATCCGAAGATAGCTTTCTCTTGCTCACCATTGGTCTCGCGATGACTCTTTCAGCCGGAATACTTTATTTCGTTGGGCGTGATTCATTTATGTTACAGGCGATAGGCGGAGATGATGTGATGATGATCGGGGAGGGCATCATACGAACGCATGCTTTATGGCTGATTGGTATTTCACTGGCCATTACATATGGTCTTCGCCTCTTCTATCGTCATTCCGCCTTAGGTTTATCAATGATGGCCGCATCGATCGATCCGGATGGTGCAACCACAGTTGGTATTGATGTTGCCCGCATGCGAGCATATACCTTCGCTCTGGGTGGAGTATTGGGTGCGGTGGGTGGAATTCTTGTATCTCCACTTGTGCCGGTTAGTTATCAGCTAGGACTTGCCTTGACTTTAAAAGGCTTCGCTGCGGCTATTTTGGGGGGCTTAACAAATCCGCTTGGGGCCGTAGTTGGAGGGGTAACTCTCGGCTTAATAGAGGCATTAGCCATTATTTCTGTGTCATCAGGGTATAAGGATGTAGCAGCCTTTTCTGTATTGATACTTATTATGGTGATAATGCCACAAGGTATGTTGGGTAGAAAGACAAGGGTAGGCGGATGAAATACCGCAATCTTGGAATAGTTGCATTATTAATTTGGGTGTTTCTGCCCTCAGTCCTCGATCGACATACAGTTGAACTAATTGTTTTTGCTGGCATTTACGCAATTGCTGGACTAGGAGTTGGCGTCTTGGCTGGGCAGTGCGGAATAATAAATCTTGCCCAAGCTACTTTTTATGGCATAGGGGCTTATGCAAGTGCATATTGCACTTTGAAATTAGGATATTCTGCACCGATTGGATTCTTTGTTGGCATATTAATTTGCTCACTTATTGCCTTGACACTGGGGTGGCCTATTTTACGATTAACTGGCTACTTTTTGGCGTTAGCGACATTGGCTATAGGCATCATCATGAACGCGCTATTTTTTGAGTGGAGTTGGCTGACGGGCGGTGAGCTTGGTATTGGTGGTATTCCCAAGTTAAGATTTGGCGAATTTCTTTTTGATACTCCTATTAAAATGTATTATTTAGTATGGGGTGTGGCATTCCTGTGCTTTTTATTTGTAAATCGGCTTGTTTTAAGTCCCACTGGCCTATCCTTGCGAGCTATTCGTGATGCACCTGATGCAGCTCGTAGTCTCGGTATTGATCTTCACAGATTGAGGGTGGGTATTTTTGTTTTGTGCGCATCGCTCGGAAGTCTCGCCGGTAGCCTATTTGCTCATCATGCATCTTTCGTAAGTGTGCACAGTTTCACGGTTGAACGGTCCATTGTGTTTTTGCTTATACCGGTATTGGGTGGAATCACATCGATTCCTGGTATCGTAATTGGATCGTTGTTTGTAACTTTCATTCCAGAGATACTTAGCAAAGTAGGCGAATTCCACCAAGTTCTTTTCGGATTGGCATTAATTTGTGTAGTGGTAGCAGCGCCTGCTGGTATTGTGGGGATGATAAGCATCCTATGCTCACGTATTGCACTGAGGTTTTCATTTAAATGAATACTGCTATCCCTCTACTTGAGGTGCGTGCTATAGGACACAAATTTGGGGGGCTACATGTTCTTCGAGATGTTAATTGTTGCGTGAAACCAGGTGCTGTGACAGGCTTAATCGGGCCCAACGGATCAGGTAAAAGCACTTTATTTAACATCATTACCGGTTATTTGCAGCCGCAGACTGGAAATATTTTTTTTGATGAAATTGATACTGCTGGTAACTCACCGGAATTACTTAGTCATATCGGAATTATTCGTACATTTCAGACGCCTCAGGTCTTTCACAATATGTCAGTACTTGATAATGTGATGACAAGTTGCGTAACACGCCTTAAACCCAATTTTTTCAACGATATATTGGGTCTTTCATCATCAAAACGTCAAATGGAAAAGGCGAAAGATCAGGCAATGGCAGTTTGCGATGAATTTGGTTTGAGTGAACTTATCCTCAAAATGGCAGGAGAGTTATCCGCTGGACAGCGTCGTACCCTTGAGCTTGCACGCGCTGTTGCATGCAAACCCCGTTTACTGATGCTAGACGAACCTTCTTCTGGTCTTAATCTCGATGAAATTGAAGCATTAAAAAAGTGTATCGGCACTTTGAGTAATCAAGGTGTTAGTGTATTTTTAGTTTCTCATGACATGAGTTTAATGCAGGTTGCATCAAGAGTGCATGTGCTGTACTACGGCGAAGTAATAGCTGTTGGAACTATGGCAGAAATATATGATAACAAGTATGTGCAACAGGTCTACCTTGGGGTTGCAAAATGCTAGAAGTGTCATCGATTAGTTCAGGTTATGACAGTGTGCCTGTTCTTTTTGATGTTTCTCTGAAAATTGAAAAAGGTGAGGCTGTCGGCCTCGTAGGTGCAAATGGTGCGGGTAAGTCAACTTTGGTGCGTACAATATGTGGACTTTTGAAACCTATACAGGGTGAAATTAAAAAAGATGGATATGATTTAACTTCCATTTCGGCGCATAAATTACCTCAGCTTGGCTTAGCCGTGGTTCTGGAAAATCGCCGACTTTTTGGGGAATTAACAGTACATGAAAACTTATTAATTGGTGCGCGCGGTGGAAAGGGTAAATCTTCCAGTCAATTTTCTGCTTCCATTAAAGATGTATTTGATCTTTTTCCAGTTGTGAAAGATAAAATTAATTCACGTGTTAACTTATTAAGTGGGGGAGAGCAGCAAATGGTAGCCGTTGCCCGTGCAATCATGCTCCAACCAGACATATTAATTCTTGATGAACCTTCCACTGGATTGGCGCCAAAAATTGTTCAGGATATGATGGCTGCTTTTAGTATTATGCTCTCACGAGGACTGAGTATGCTTGTTGTTGAACAAAATGTGAGTATTGCGGCGGAATTAACTAATCGTGGCTATGTGATGTCGCTAGGCCACATTGTTGCTGAAATACCTGATGGTGGTTGGGAAACTTTCATTAAGGATGGCACGCTAATACGTGCGTATCTGGGTGGACTTTCGACCATAAAGTATTATTAATTCCTATCGAAATATATGCTTAATAAAAAAATTCCTTTAGAAAAAGAACGAACTGTTACAAATCGAACTGGTAGCTCCGACTTGTTTGAACGTTTACGCACTGACATAATTGAATGTCGATTGCAACCTGGGGAGCGTCTGCGTTTTGATGAGACACGCCTGCGCTACGCTACTGGATTAAGCCCGCTACGCGAGGCTCTGATGAGACTGGCTCAAGAAGGGCTGGTTGTTCTTGAGAGTCAAAGAGGTTTTCATGTGGCTCCAGTTTCAGTCAGTGACTTACTTGATGTAACACGGATGCGAATAGAGCTTGAAGTAATGGCGATCCGTTGGTCGATTGAACATGGTGATGATCAGTGGGAGGTGGGCGTGGTCGGTGCGATTCATGCGTTAACTAAGCTGGTTAAGACCGATATAGATTTAAATCTTCATATTGAATGGGAACGTAGGCACGATAATTTTCATTCTTCTTTGGTTTTGGCTTGTGGTTCTGAATGGTTAATCAAAATGCGCCGTATTCTTTACGATCGGGCGGATAGGTATCGCCGCCTTTCAATCAAATATAGGGCTGAGCCAAGAAATGATATGGCAGAACACCGTAAGCTTGCAGATGCTGTATTAGCGCGAGATGTGCGAACTGCTACAGAATTAGTCCGAGAGCACATAGAAACTACTTCCTCGGTTATTTTGAATTTGATGAATTAAAATTATAAAACCTAATTAATTGATTTCAAGGGTTTAAATTTCTTATTTGCTAAAAATATTGTAAAAATAGATCTTAATTTTAACCTGGTTCTAAAATTAATTGAGCGATCTTTAACTGAGTACACTTAAGTAAAAACAAATGGAAGTTATTACTGACCCCTTTAAATTAGCACATTCACTTTCTGGACAAATGTGGATAGATGGAAGCTTCACTTCGTCTATATCACTTCGAACTTTTCCGGTTCGCAACCCGGCGACAGGAGCAGTGATTGCCGAGGCCCCTTTTGCGGAGAAAGCTGACGTTGATTTAGCAGTGATAGCAGCAGTATCTGCGCAGAAGAAATGGGCTAGAGTTGCGGCGCGCCAGCGCGGTAAATTAATCGCTGAATGTGGTCGTAGGCTGGTATCTCATGCCGAGGAACTTGGCAGGCTTGTGTCATTAGAAACGGGTAAAGCACTAAGGACCGAAAGTCGATTGGAGGCGAATGCTTTAGCTGATATTTTCGATTTTTTCGGGGGGCTTGCGTCAGAGTTGAAAGGTGAAACTGTTCCGTTCAATCCGGACATGTTAACAATGACATTGAGAGAGCCAGTTGGTGTGGTGGGTGTCATTATCCCTTGGAATGCTCCTTTATTATTAATGGCCTTAAAGATTGCACCTGCGTTGGTAGCAGGTAACTCAGTTGTGGTTAAGGCTGCTGAGGAAGCACCGCTAGCGGTATTGAGAGTAGCCCAAATCATGTCTGAGGTACTCCCTGCTGGGCTTTTTAATCTTTTGACTGGCTATGGCCCAGAATGTGGTGGTCCATTAGTTTCGCATAAGGATGTTCGAAAGATAACTTTTACTGGTTCTGTTGACACTGGCAAGATTGTGTATCGTACTGCTGCTGATAAGTTGATACCTGCAACCCTTGAGTTAGGCGGTAAAAGTCCAATGATTGTTATGGCAGACGCAGATTTAGATCGTGCTGTATCAGGCGCAGTTTCAGGTATGCGCTTTACGCGTCAAGGACAAAGTTGCACTGCTGCAAGTCGCATTTTTGTGCAGTCGATAGTTCACGATAAATTTGTTGAACGCTTGGTCGCATCCGTTGATCAAATGAAAATGGGTGATCCATTAAGCGAAGATACCGATATTGGAACTGTCATATCGCAAGAACAGTTTGATCGAGTCCAGGAGTATATCGATATTGGCTTGACTGAATTTGGTGCCAAAGCATATCCATGTTCGAATCTGCCAGTAGATCCAATATTTTCTAATGGCCTTTTCGTACGGCCGCATATATTCACCGGGATTAATAATAGTTCGCGCTTGGCACAAGAGGAAATCTTTGGACCAGTGTGTTGTGTGATTTCATTTGAAAATTATGATGACGCAATCTCTGCTGCCAACGATAGCGAATTTGGATTGGCTGCAACAATATGGACCAGTGATTTGCGTACTGCGCTAGATGCCACGCGTCGACTAGAAGCTGGCTTTGTTCAGGTAAACCAAAATCTTGTCGTTCAACCAGGCCTGTCTTATGGCGGAACCAAGGCATCTGGACTTGGCAAGGAGGCATCCCTTGAGTCGATGCTCGCACACTTCACAAATCAAAAGACAGTAATTATTAATTTAATTTAAGAGGTCATCTATGCAACTTACTGGAAAAGTTTTTGTAATAACTGGTGCTGAATCGGGCATTGGCAAAGCTGCTGCAGTTGCTTGTGCTCAGGCCGGCGCTCATATTGTTGCTGCTGGATTGAATGCTAATGCATTGAGTCGCTGTGTTGCTGAGCTGTGCGACGCCAACGGAGCTAACGCTGCTATTGCGGTTCCGACTGACGTGCGCATTGAAGCTCAAGTCGAGGCGCTTTTCAAAAAGGCACAAACCCACTTTGGGGGTATAGATGGTGTTCTGGCCAATGCTGGGATTATTGGAACTAAGTCTCCAGCGATAGATGGCGGTCGCAAGGTTTGGGAT
>Ga0209442_1002405_pt1 | contig 10105 bp, 10 predicted proteins | sample LauGreSBDMM110DD_2_FD_187565 | JGI IMG/M metagenome (GOLD analysis project Ga0209442, IMG submission 187565) | Freshwater lake microbial communities from Lake Michigan, USA - Sp13.BD.MM110.DD (SPAdes) (version 2) | ecosystem: Environmental > Aquatic > Freshwater > Lake | place: Lake Michigan...
TTTTAAGAATGCAAAGATAGGTAAATTTGAAAATGTAGCAATTTGAAAATTTGAAAATTAATTTGACTTTCCATTTAAAGTTTTTAAGTATTTAACTTTGTAACTTTGCAAATCAATTAAATGCAATGAACAAAAACATCCAATTTCAAGATTTAGGTTTGAAAGATTACAAAGACACTTGGGAATACCAAGAGGAATTGTTCAAGGGAATTGTCGATTTGAAAATTCAGAATAGGAGAGAGGAAACCAATTTAGAGACCCCAAATTACTTTTTGTTTGTGGAGCATCCTCACGTTTATACATTAGGAAAAAGTGGTTCGTTAGAAAATTTGCTATTATCCGAAAAACAATTGGAAGCCAAAGGAGCTTCATTCTACAAAATCAATCGTGGTGGCGATATTACTTATCACGGACCTGGACAAATTGTGGGGTATCCAATATTAGATTTAGATAATTTTTTTACTGACATTCACAAATATTTGCGCTATCTTGAAGAAGCAATAATCCTGACTTTAGCCGAATATAATATAATAGGTGCAAGAAGCAAAGGTGAAACGGGCGTTTGGCTTGGCGTGGGAACCCCATTTGCAAGAAAAATTTGTGCCTTGGGAGTTCGCGCTTCCCGATGGGTCACGATGCATGGATTTGCATTAAATGTCAATTCCGATTTGGGCTACTTTGATAATATTATTCCGTGTGGCATCCGCGGAAAAGCAGTTACTTCTTTAAATATAGAATTGGGCGTTGAAAAAGTGGACGAACAAGAAGTGAAAGAAAAAATCTTGAGACATTTTTCCGTTTTATTTGGATGCTCTTTTTCTTAACCGCAAAGGGCACAAAGTTTTTTAGCCACGAATTACACAAATTAGCACAAATTTTAAAAGTCTGTTATCTTTCGTCTATTATCTTTTATCTTTTATCTTTTATATTTTCGTCTGCCAACAACTTAAACGTCATTCTATGATATTTCGTCACGCCGTATTTTAAAATTGCTTCCCGATGTTCTTTTGTGGGGTAGCCTTTATTTTGCTTCCAATTGTACATTGGGAATTCTTCGTGAATTTGATACATATATTCGTCACGATACGTTTTTGCTAAAACAGAAGCTGCAGCAATGCTCATGAATTTTGAATCTCCTTTAATAATCGAAGTACTTGGAATAGAATTTAGAATTCGTAGTTCATCGTTGGTAAAAATTTTCCCGATTTTGTTTTTATGGCTTCCTTTAGAAAGTAATGGACGGTTGCCATCAACAATTATATGGTTCGGAAGTACATTCAACTTTAAAATACTCTCTTGCATGGCTTTTAGGGAGGCGTTTAGGATATTTATTTCATCAATAAGCAAAGGTTCTAAATGTGTAACTGAAAATGATAATGCTTCTCCTATTATTATAGGTTTCAAAAGCAACCTGTTTTTTTCTGAAAGTAGTTTGGAATCATTAAGTAATGTATTCGCAAAATGCGTTGGCAAAATTACAGCTGCAGCAGTTACGGGACCAGCAAGACATCCGCGACCTGCTTCATCTGTTCCAGCTTCGATACAATTTTTTAAAAAATGATTACTTAACATTTGTATGTCTTCAAACTAAAGTGGACTTTTCCTAAGAGAGTATTTAGTTAATAATTCAAAGATAAATGTTTTTTTTGATTTGTTTTTAATTTTAATTTTTGGCACTCATTTCTGCGATTAATAATTGCCATTTTCTTTAATTTTTGCCTTTCTTTTAATATCATTTCTCCTCTTTCAAAACGATTTGTATTTTCTGTTCTGAACTAAAGATTCTTCTGGTGTTTCTTCGAATCTCTTTAATGTAATTTTCTGTTGTTTGTTTTCTTGGTGTTTTTATAATAATTCAAAATTTAATAATTTTTGAAAACACTTTCTTAGTTTTTGACTAAATCAGTACACTTTTCGCTGACGATTTACATACCAGAGTTATAAACCACCTTTATTAAAAAGTCAGACTTTTTATTATGACAATCCTCGTTTGTCATTTTTAATTCCACAACAAGAAGTTTTAGATACCCCCTTTTATTGATTAACAATAATATAGATTTATTAAACCACTCTTTTTTTAGAGTGGTTTTTTTACTCCTATTTTACCTAATTTTATTTATAAATAGTATATTTGTTGAAAATATATTTATGAAATTTTGTTATTTGCTTTTTATTTCTTTCCTCTCTTTGTCACTTTTTTCCCAAGTAGAAAATAAAGTAGAATCAAATACAATAAAAATGAATTCTCTTATCATTGACCATTCAAAAGACCAGCCTAAAGCCACTATTTCTCAATACCGCATTATAACGCTTGAACGCGATACGACTTTCGTAGACACTTCGCTAACCATAAAAAAAGAATACGAATACAACTACCTCCGAAGAGATATTTTTGGGTTAATGCCTTTTGCCAATGAAGGACAAACCTATACCACTTTACAGTATGGTTTAAATAAAACTAGCTCTTTTCCGGAATTTGGTTATACTGCAAAGCAATTCAATTATTTGAAAGCCAATCAAATTAAATATCACTCCGTTGCCACACCGTTCACAGAATTGTATTTCAAAACCGTTATGGAGCAAGGACAAAATGTTGATGCTTTTGTAACTTTAAATACTTCCGAACGTTTTAATTTTTCAATTGCTTATAAAGGATTGCGTTCCTTAGGCAAATACATCAACCAACTTTCAAGCACAGGAAACTTTAGGTTTACCACAAGTTACAATACCAAAAATAAGCGGTATTATTCCAATTTTCATTTCACCTCACAAGATATTCTTAATGGTGAAAACGGTGGAATTACAAGCCCTGAGAATTTTGAAAGTGATGATGTAGCTTACAAAGAACGTGCCCGTCTCGGAGTGTATCTCAAAGACGCTAAAACTACTTTAATTGGTAAACGATTATTCCTTGATCACAGTTTCCAAATTAATCCTACCAAAGGGAACAACAACCTCTATTTAACGCATCAAATTAATTTTGAGAGTTACTATTTTGAGTTCAATCAAGTTACTATTCCAACAACAATTACATCAAATACTGGCGTCGCAACCACATTCAACAGGTTTGGACCTTCATTTGTCACAGGAAACATTAACGATCAAGTGCGCTACAACCGAATGTACAATAAGGTTGGACTTGCATACGAAAACACCACTTTGGGTAAATTTCAGTTTTTCCTCGACGATTTCCGATACAATTATTACTATAATTCAGTAGTATATCGAACCTCGGGAATTGTTCCAAATGCCATCAACGATAAAATCAATGATTTCGGTGGGCAATACGAATACAGAAAAAACAATTGGACCGGAAAATTCAGCTACTCAAGTTCTATCACGAATCAATCGTTATTTGATTTTAATGCCAATTTAAAATACCAATACAACGATAAAAACAGCATCTCGTTTGAATATCAAAACAATAATAAATTGCCAAACAACATTTATAATTTGCACCAAAGCAGTTATATTACCTACAATTGGTACAATAATTTCAAAAACGAAAAGAGCAATACCATCAAAATTGAAGCCAATACGCAATGGGCAAATGCTACTTTGCAATTCAACACCTTAAACGATTATTTGTATTTCAGCAATGACGATAACGCTAATTTACAGTTGGTTACGCCAAAACAATACGATAAAACCATCAATTATTTATCGTTAAAAATCAACAAAGAAATCAAATTCAGAAAATTTGCACTCGACAATACCGTATTGTATCAAAAAGTAGATCAAAAAGACAACATTTTGAATGTGCCACAATTTGTCCTTCGAAATACCTTTTATTATTCGGATGATTTTTTCAAAAAAGCCATGTTTTTGCAAACAGGAATCACGTTTAATTATTTCACAAAATTCTACGCCAACGATTACAATCCAATTCTTGGAGAATTTTTCGTGCAAAACCAAACACAAATTGGCGCATTTCCAAACTTCGATATTTTCGCAAATGCAAGAATCCAACGTACTCGAATTTATCTAAAAGCCGAACATTTCAACTCTTCAATGTCAGGAAATACCTTCTATTCCGCACCCAACAATCCCTACCACGACTTCATGATTCGCTTCGGACTGGTATGGAATTTCTTTGAATAATTTTTTTTTGGGCGTGCCCTCGTTTAGACCATTTTGAGTTACGAGGAAATCTTTCGTAAACTCGGTCGTGCTGTACGCTGCAATCTCTTGCTCCACTTCGTTCCGCAAGAGGATTTCCGCTGCCATCACTCACGCAAATCTAGAAAATCACAACTATTTTAGAACAATGTACTATCTTTGTAAAAGTTCTGTAAAATTTGAATGCTAAAATATAAAACTAAATGCAATACTCAGAAAATATATTAGGAACTATCGGCAACACGCCATTAGTTCGATTGAATAAAGTAACTGCCGAAATCAATGCTTTGGTTCTCGCCAAAGTAGAAACTTTCAACCCTGGAAATTCTACAAAAGACAGAATGGCATTAAAAATGGTTGAAGATGCCGAAGCCGACGGAAGACTAAAACCAGGCGGAACAATCATCGAAGGAACTTCAGGAAATACCGGAATGGGATTGGCATTAGCGGCAATCATTAAAGGATACAAACTAATTTGCGTTATTACCGACAAACAATCAAAAGAAAAAATGGATATTTTGAAAGCCGTGGGCGCTAAAGTTGTCGTTTGTCCAACCGATGTGGAACCAACAGACCCACGTTCGTATTATTCAGTTTCAAAAAGATTGGGCGAAGAAACAACGAATTCTTGGTATGTAAACCAATACGACAATCCATCAAATGCCTTAGCACATTACGAGCAAACAGGGCCGGAAATTTGGAAACAAACTGACGGAAAAGTTACACATTTTGTAGTTGGAGTAGGAACGGGCGGAACAATTTCAGGAATTGGAAAATATTTAAAAGAGCAAAATCCAAATGTAAAAGTTTGGGGAATTGACACCTACGGTTCTGTATTTAAAAAATACCACGAAACAGGAATTTTTGATGAAAATGAAATTTATTCCTACATCACCGAAGGAATTGGAGAAGACATACTTCCAAAAAACGTTGACTTTTCTATAATCGATGGATTTACAAAAGTAACCGATAAAGATGCAGCCGTTTATACTCGAAAAATTGCTTTGGAAGAAGGAATTTTCGTTGGAAATTCAGCAGGAGCTGTTATAAAAGGTGTATTGCAACTCAAAGAGCATTTCAAACCAGAAGATGTAGTAGTAGTTTTATTTCACGATTCTGGAAGCCGTTATATTGGGAAAATGTTCAATGATGATTGGATGCGAGAACGCGGTTTTTTAGAAGACGAAGTTACCAAAGCAGAAGACGTTATTAAAGATCACATCGACAAACAATTGATAATTGCGCGCACCGAAGAATTGGTTTCTCATGCAATTGAGCGAATGCGTAAATATAAAATCTCACAAATTCCAGTAATAGACGTTACTGGTTTTGTTGGTTCCGTAGATGAATCTGACTTGTTTCAAAGTTATGTACACGACAAAAATGCCGCCGATAAACCCATTCGTGAAGTAATGGGAAAACCCTATCCAATTATTAAATTAGGAACGCCAATCGAACAAGTTTCCAAACTATTTACCAGAGAAAATGCTGCGGTATTATTGGATTTAGGAAACGGGAAACACCATATTATTACCAAATATGATATAATTGGTTCTATAAAATAATTCCTAAATGAAATAAAAGTAATATTGATGTTTACCGTTAGTATTACTTTTTTTATACAATGTATTCAAAAATCTGAAATCTTAATTCAGAAATCTAAAATCGTAATTAAAATGACCTTCACCGCAATAGATTTTGAAACAGCAACTGCATTTCACCCTTGTTCTGTCGGGATTGTTACCGTGGATAACGGAATAATTGTTGATGAATTTGTTTCGTTGATTAAACCACCAAACAATATTTATTCTCCGTTTACCATTCAAGTTCACGGAATTTATCCTCGAGATACGGTAAATGCAAAATCGTTTGCGCAAGTTTTCCCTGAAATTCAAAAACGACTACAAAATAGGGTTGTGGTAGCTCATAATGAAAGTTTTGACAGAAATGTACTTTCCAAATCAATGGCACTTTACGGTTTAGATTATGACAAATTGAACATTGGCTCTCGTTGGGAATGTACCGTAAAAATCTATAAAGCCAAAGGTTTAAGACCAACAAAATTGAGCGATTGTTGCCGTGAAATGAAAATCCAATTGAACCACCACGAAGCGTTATCGGATGCTCGGGCTTGCGCCAAATTGTATTTAATGAGATAATTATTTTTTTATTTGTGTAAGTGTTTGTTAGTAGCATACTTATTTTGATTACTTTAGTTGAAAATTATACGCCAACTAATGAAAGAAGAATTCCTGCACTATTTGTGGAAATTTAAGAAATTTGACACCACCAATTTAACAACTTCCAACGGAGAGCAACTCACCATAGAAAATGCGGGACATTATTTGCAACTAGCAGGTCCTGATTTTTTCAATTCCCAAATTACAATTGACAATCAAAAATGGGCTGGAAATGTTGAAATCCATATCAAATCTTCCGATTGGTATGCGCACCATCACGAACGAGACTCAAATTATGATAGCGTAATTCTTCACGTGGTTTGGGAACACGATTCTGAAATTTATAGAAAAAATAATACCGAAATTCCTGTTTTGGTTCTGAAAAATTTGGTTTCAAAGGAAACTTTGAATAATTACAATTCTTTAATCGCTCCAAAATCTTGGATTTATTGCGAAAAACAATTGGGTTCGATAGATTCTTTTATCCTTTTGAATTGGCAAGAGCGCTTATTTTTTGAACGATTGGAACGAAAATCAAAACCTATAAGTGAACTTTTAGAAAGCACAAAACAAGATTGGGAAGCGGTATTATTTTGCATGTTGGCTAAAAATTTCGGATTGAACACCAATGGAGAATCTTTTTTGAAAGCGGCAAATTCTATTCCTTTTTCAATCATCAGAAAAGAATGCAACGATTTGCAAAATTTAGAAAGTTTGATTTTTGGAATTTCAGGATTGTTAGAATTTGAAAAAGAAGACGTTTATTATAAAAATCTAAAATCAAATTTTGCTTATTTGATTCATAAATATCAGTTAGAACCTACTCATATTAATCCATTGCAGTTTTTCAAACACCGTCCAGATAATTTTCCAACCATTCGATTATCACAATTAGCCAATGTATATTATCAACAGCAACAGCTTTTTTCAAAAATAATTGAGGAAGATATAATGAAAAACATTTACAAAATATTCAATGTTGCGGTTTCGGAATATTGGGAAACGCATTATCAATTTGACAAAGTAAGTCCGAAAAAAAAGAAAGCACTTTCGAAAGCATTCATCGATTTGCTAATTATTAATACTATTATTCCATTACAATTTGCATACGCCAAAAGCCAAGGAAAGGAAGTTTCCGAAAATTTAATTTCATTATTAAATCAAGTTTCACCTGAGAATAATGCTATTATAGATAAGTTTGCTTCGTTTGGAATTAAAGCCAAAAATGCTTTTGAATCTCAAGCTTTAGTGCAGTTGAAAAATGAATATTGTAATAAAAGCAGGTGTTTAGAATGTGTAATTGGAATGGAGTTGTTGAAAGAATAAGGTTAAAATTATTGAGGGAATATGAAGTTAATATGCTAAATTTGTAAAGCTTTATAAATTTAAATGAAATGAAACTCATACTTCGGCTTAAATATTTTTTTGAGAAACACGGTTTTCACGTTTCTTCCCGATTGGCAGACGCCCTGGGAATGCGGGCTAATAGTGTAAGATTGTTTTTTATTTATATATCATTTGTAACCGCTGGTTTGGGGTTTGGAGTGTATCTCACTTTGGCTTTTTGGTGGCGACTAAAAGATTTAATTCGGGCAAAACGAAGCTCTGTCTTCGACCTATAAACCATTTAAAATTATGACTTTAAAATCCTACTTCCAATTTACAAAATCACAAAGAAGTGGGATAATTTTTTTAGTATTGCTTTGTGTAATGTTTCAATCAGCCTATTTTCTCATAGATTTTAAGTCAACTACAAATGATAGTAAAGAAAAGCAAGAATGGCTTGCTTTTCAAACAGAAATTGATTCTTTAAAGCAAATTAAACGCGATTATATTCCCAAAATATATCCGTTTAATCCAAATTTCATTACGGATTTCAAAGGACAAAAATTAGGCATGTCTGTTTCAGAAATTGACCGACTGTTGGCTTTTAGGAAGACAAATAAATATGTTAATACTCCCGAAGATTTTCAAAAGGTTACAAAAATATCCGACTCCTTATTAAATACGATGGTGCCCTACTTTAAATTTCCAGACTGGGTGACCAATAAAAAAGAATTTAAATCTAAATACAAATCTTTTGAAAATAAGAAAGAAAAAATCGTAATTTTAGATATTAACCAAGCTACTAAAGAAGATTTGATAAAAGTATATGGAATTGGACCCGCTTTATCAGATCGAATATTGAAGCTAAAAGACCTTTTAGGAGGTTTTGTAAGTATGGAACAAATGAATGATGTTTGGGGTTTGTCTCCAGAAGTTATCGAAAATTTAAATAAAAATTTCAAAGTTTCAGTACTTCCAAAAGTAAATAAGGTTGATATTAACAATGCGTCGATTAAAGAATTGATGCTTTTTCCTTATTTTAAGTACGCTTTGGCTAAGGCAATTGTAACGTATAGGAGTATGAACGGTGATTTTAAAAACAATGCGGATTTGACAAAAATTAACGGTTTTCCCAATGAAAAATTAAACGTTATTAGTTTATATTTGTATTTTTAAAATAAATAACAACTTTTATGAACTTCGACTATAACGAAACGCAGGCAATGATTGCGCAATCCATTCGGGATTTTGCGGAAATAAACATACGTCCTTTCATAATGGAATGGGATGAAGCACAAATTTTTCCTATTCCTCTATTTAAAAAACTAGGAGAAATGGGTTTTATGGGTATTTTAGTTCCTGAAGAGTTGGGCGGTTCGGGTTTAAGTTATCACGAATATATTACTATAGTTGAAGAAATTTCAAAAGTAGATCCATCTATTGGATTGTCTGTTGCGGCTCATAATTCTTTGTGTACCAATCATATTTTGACTTTTGGTAATGAAGAACAAAAGAAAAAATGGGTTCCTAAATTAGCCACAGGGGAACATATTGGCGCTTGGGGTTTAACCGAGCACAATACGGGCTCTGACGCAGGCAGAATGAATACAACCGCTGTGAAAGAGGGAGATTCTTGGATTCTAAATGGCGCTAAAAACTTTATTACGCACGCTATTTCAGGAGACATTGCTGTTGTAATTGTTCGAACTGGTGAAAAAGGTGATTCTAAAGGAATGACGGCTTTTGTAATTGAAAAAGGAACGTCTGGATTTACGTCAGGAAAAAAAGAAAATAAATTAGGAATGCGTGCCAGCGAAACAGCGGAATTGATTTTCGATACGTGTCGTATTCCTGATACCAATAGATTAGGAGAAGTTGGTCAAGGTTTTGTACAAGCAATGAAAATTTTAGACGGTGGACGAATTTCAATTGGCGCATTATCATTAGGAATTGCAAAAGGTGCGTATGAAGCGGCATTGAAATATTCAAAAGAAAGACATCAGTTCGGGCAACCCATTAGTAGTTTTCAAGGCATTTCATTTAAGTTGGCTGATATGGCAACAGAAATTGAAGCGTCAGAATTAATGTTACATAAAGCAGCTTTCCTAAAAGAACAACACCGACCAGTTACCACAATGGGTGCAATGGCAAAAATGTATTCATCGGAAGTTTGTGTAAAAGTAGCCAACGAAGCCGTTCAAATTCACGGTGGTTACGGATATACGAAAGATTATCCCGTAGAAAAATTCTATAGAGATTCTAAATTATGTACTATTGGGGAAGGTACTACAGAGATTCAAAAAGTAGTTATCGCTAGGAATATATTGAAATAGAGGAGGAGATAATAGACTGATAGATAATAGACTGATAGATAATAGATAAAAGAGCCAAGAATCAAGAAATTGTATCTTGGCTTTTTTGTTTTGTCTTCTATCTCTTCGTCTCTCATCTTTTCAAATCTTCTCAAAAATAATCCAAAT
>Ga0209442_1002406_pt1 | contig 10104 bp, 10 predicted proteins | sample LauGreSBDMM110DD_2_FD_187565 | JGI IMG/M metagenome (GOLD analysis project Ga0209442, IMG submission 187565) | Freshwater lake microbial communities from Lake Michigan, USA - Sp13.BD.MM110.DD (SPAdes) (version 2) | ecosystem: Environmental > Aquatic > Freshwater > Lake | place: Lake Michigan...
TAATTTAGGCGAGCACAATCTTTGTGAGGTGTATGACAACCGACCTTTGACGTGCAGGATTTACCCCGCTGAGGTCAACCCCTTTGTCGCCACCGATCCCGCTCAAAAGGCTTGCCCGCCAGACGCATGGCAGAGCGTGGTGCCACTGATGACCGACACCATGCAAAAAAATGTGAACCATTTTCGCCAACGCGGCCAGGCCGAGGTGGCCCGCAAGGCCTGGATTTGTGAACAACTGGGCATCCATTTGAGCGCCATCTCCAACCAAGGCTACGCCATTCATATGCCCGAGCCAGCGCTGCTGTTGCGTGCGCTGTTGGCCAGTAGCGATGCAGACCTAAAGCTGACAAATGGTTCTTGGACACTGATCACCCACGTGGCCGAAAACGTTCAAACCTTGCAAGCCATGGGCTCGCTTTGCACCCATGCCACCTCAGTGGGCATTGGCGATGTGCAGTATGTCAGTTTTGTGTAGTTCTAGGGCTTGCCATACAAATGCCTGGGCAACATTTAAAGCGGTGGATCGTGGTGGTAGCATTCATCCCACGTTTGCCGAAGTGTGAGTGAAAGTCACTCTCGCACCAGAAAGAATCCAGCCATGCCGCGATACAACCAACCCTTTGAAATCCATGTCCATGGCGACGTGCCGCTGCGCGAAGAGGTGGGTTTGCCTCAGTTGCATGAGGCCTTGCGCCCGCTGTGGAAATACGCCGGCGCCAAGTCCTTGGCCGACGGCGCGGCCAGTGCTTACGAAGAGGAACTCGGCTTGCAGTTTGACGAAAACGACAACCTGCTGCGCATGTGTTGGACAGTGTCGGGTGACGAAGACTTTCGCCAATGCTTGGACGACATGTGCATGAACTTGAACGAGCTGACCAAGGCCGGTGCGTCCATCGAGGTCACTTTTTATGACACCGAGTTTGACCAAGAAGACGGCCCCGATGAGGGCGAGTCGCGCGACGATTTCTTGATGCTCTTTGTGGGCCCCAGCCCTGCGGCCATCATGCAGGTGCAGCGCGACTTGCTGGTCAGCGACGTGATCCACATGATGGAGCGCCACTTTGACGGCGCTGAGCTCGGTGGCGTGGTCGCTGAAATCGACAAGCTTTTTTCGGGCCGCTTTGATGCGCTGGTCAACTCCATGCGCTTGGACCGTCCGCCCCGGGGCCCCGGCGGCAACCCAGGCCATGGTGGCCCGCGCAAGCCCCGCCACCTGCACTGATCCGCGCGCTTTCAAAAACCAGGCCTCGCGAATGCAGACCTTTCATGGGCACAGGTATTTAAATGGTGCCGCACCCCATGCGTGTTGGTCACGCCCACTGAGGCGATGACCCCTTCGAGCAAGCACCTCCGACCCGGAGTCACCCGGCGTGACTTGTTGGGTTGGGCCATGTACGATTTTGCCAACTCGGGCTACGCCACGGTGGTGCTCACCGCCGTGTTCTCGGCCTATTTTGTCGGCGTGGTGGCCGCCGATGCAGCTTGGGCCACCTTGGCTTGGACCAGTGTGCTGGCTGCTTCTCATATTTTGGTCATGATCAGCCTGCCCGCTGTCAGCGCTTGGGCCGATCGCCATGCCGCCAAAAAACGCGCTTTGGCCATCAGCACCATGGGCTGTGTGGTGTGCACCGCTGGCCTGGCCTCGGTGGGGGCTGGCGATGTGGTGTGGGCCGGGGTGCTGATCGCGCTGTCCCAATTGTTTTTTGCCTATGGCGAATCATTGGCGGCTGCGTTTTTGCCCGAACTGGCCCCGCCCGAAGCCATGGGCCGGGTCAGCGCCTGGGGCTGGGCCTGGGGTTATGTGGGGGGCATGCTCACCCTCGGCCTGTCTTTGGCTTATGTGTTTTGGGCGCAAGCACAGGGCCAAACGGCGGTCGACTTTGTGCCCATCACCATGCTCATCACCGCTGCGGTGTTTGCGCTGGCCAGTGGGGTCACCTTTGCGTGCTTGCGCGAACGCGCTGTCCCGCAGGCCTCACGGGGCACCCACGCAGATGCCGCAGCTGAGGGCATGTTGGCCCGCTGGCGCAGCACCTGGGCTGTGCTCAACTCGCAACCGGCCATGCGCTGGTTGCTGGCTTGCACCGTGGCCTACCAAGCAGGCGTGGCGGTGGCGATTGCCTTGGCCGCCATTTATGCCCAAACCGTGATGGGCTTTGAAACCACCGAAACCATGCTCATGGTGTTTGTGCTCAACATCGCTGCCGCTGTGGGTGCCTTGGTGCTGGGGCACGGACAAGACCGTTTTGGTCACCGCCGCGCCTTGGCGCTGACCTTGGTGGTGTGGTGTGTCACCTGTTTTTGGGCCGCTGCCGCCACCGACAAATTGTCATTTTGGGGCGCTGCCACCCTGGCGGGCCTCAGCATGGGTGCCAGCCAATCGTGTGGCCGCGCCATGGTGGGTTTGCTCACCCCGCCTGCGCATTTGGCGGTTTGTTTTGGCGCATGGACCTTTGCCGTGCGCTTGGCCAGTGTGCTGGGCCCTTTGCTGTACGGTCTGGTCACGTGGTTCAGCGGTGGCAACCAGCGCTTGGCCTTGGCCTGCACCGCTGGCTTGTTTGTGCTGGGCCTGCTGCTGCTGACCCAGGTGCGCATGCCCGAACTGCCCCGCGTCAAGCGCGGCTGAGGGCGATGCCTTTGAACTCGCCGGTGGCGATGCGCTTTTGCCAGGTGTCTGGGCCGGTGATGTGGGCGCTGGTGCCGCCCGCATCCACCGCCACCGTGACGGGCATATCGACCACATCAAACTCGTAAATGGCTTCCATGCCCAGGTCGGCAAAGCCCACCACTTTGGCGGTTTTGATGGCCTTGCTCACCAAGTAAGCCGCACCGCCCACTGCCATCAAATACGCACTTTGGTGCTTGCGAATCGCCTCGATGGCCGCTGGGCCGCGCTCGGCCTTTCCGATCATGGCGATCAAACCGGTTTGGGCCAGCATCATCTCGGTGAACTTGTCCATGCGGGTGGACGTGGTGGGGCCAGCGGGGCCCACCGCCTCATCGCGCACCGGGTCCACCGGGCCGACGTAGTAAATCACGCGGTTGGTGAAGTCCACGGGCAGTTTCTCGCCCTTGGCCAGCATGTCTTGGATGCGCTGGTGCGCGGCGTCGCGACCGGTCAGCATCTTGCCGTTGAGCAGCAAGGTTTGGCCGGGCTTCCAGGCGGCCACTTGTGCAGGTGTCAAGGTGTTCAAGTCCACGCGCTGGCTTTTTTGGGTGTCGGGCTGCCAGTCGACTTTGGGCCAGGTGTCCAGTGACGGTGGGTCGAGGTAGACCGGACCTGATCCGTCCAGCACAAAGTGGGCATGGCGGGTGGCGGCGCAATTGGGGATCATGGCCACGGGCTTGCTGGCCGCGTGGGTGGGGTACATCTTGATCTTCACGTCCAGCACCGTGGTCAGGCCACCCAGGCCTTGTGCGCCAATGCCCAAGGCGTTGACCTTGTCGTGCAACTCCAAGCGCAGGTCTTCGGTTTGGGTCAACTTTTCACCCTTGGCCGCTTTGGCTTGCAGGGCATACATGTCCAGGTCTTCCATCAGGCTTTCTTTGGCCATCAGCATGGCTTTTTCGGCGGTGCCGCCAATGCCAATGCCCAGCATGCCCGGCGGGCACCAACCCGCGCCCATGGTGGGCACGGTTTTCAAAACCCAGTCCACCAAGCTGTCGCTGGGGTTGAGCATGATCATCTTGCTTTTGTTTTCGCTGCCGCCGCCCTTGGCCGCCACGGTGATGTCCAGGGTGTTGCCCGGCACCAGTTGGGTGAAGATCACCGCAGGGGTGTTGTCTTTGGTGTTTTTGCGCTCAAAGTGGGGGTCGGCCACGATGCTGGCGCGCAAGGTGTTGTCGGGGTGGTTGTAGCCCTGGCGCACGCCTTCGTTGATGGCGTCTTCAAAGCCGGCGCTGAAGCCCTCCAGCCTCACACCCATGCCAATCTTGACAAACACATTGACGATGCCCGTGTCTTGGCAAATCGGGCGGTGGCCCATGGCGCTCATTTTGCTATTGGTCAAAATTTGCGCCATCGCGTCTTTGGCCGCCGGGCTTTGCTCGCGCTCGTAGGCGCTGGCCAGGTGCGAAATGTAATCCGCCGGGTGGTAGTAGCTGATGTATTGCAAGGCCGCGGCCACGGATTCAATCAGGTCGTCTTGTCGGATGATGGTCATGGGATGGGTATCTTTCGAGCAGGTATGGCGCCGCTGGCAATGCAGGGCGAGGGCAGTTTACAAGAGAAGGCCAGGGCGGTGGTGCCCCGGCCCGCGGGCCCAAAAAGGTGTAAGCTTTCTTCAAGTCAGTGGGGTGTAAGAGCTTGCAACGACATTCCCACCGGTCGCGCCCCCAGAGGCCAAAAAAGGAGACAACACCATGAGCGAGCACGCCACCCCTGTTTATCATCCGCACCCCGACTTTGTGCAAAAGGCCCACATCTCGGGCATGGACGCCTACCACGCCCTGTGCCAAAAAGCCGAGCACGACTACCCGGGCTTTTGGGCCGACTTGGCGCGCGACTACCTCAGCTGGAAAAAACCTTTCACCCAAACGCTCAACGACACCCAAGCCCCGTTTTTCAAGTGGTTTGAAGACGGCTTGCTCAACGCCTCTTACAACTGCCTGGACCGCCACATCGACAATGGCCAGGGCGACAAAACCGCCATCATTTTTGAAGCCGACGGGGGCGAAGTCACCCGCACCAGCTACGCGCAACTGCTGGCGCGCACCTGCCAAATTGCCAACGCGATGAAGCAACTGGGCATCCGCAAGGGCGACCGCGTCATCATCTACATCTCCATGTCCATCGAGGGCGTGGCCGCCATGCAAGCCTGTGCGCGCATTGGCGCCACCCACTCGGTGGTGTTTGGCGGCTTTTCCGCACAAAGTCTGCGCGACCGCATTGAAGACACCGGTGCCAAGATGGTCATCACCGCTGACCACCAGGTGCGTGGCGGCAAACAACTGCCCCTGAAATCCATCGTGGACGAGGCGCTGGACTTGGGCGGTTGCGGCAGCATCGAACACGTTTTGGTGGTCAAGCGCTCGGGTGCCGACGTGGCCATGACGGCCGGACGCGACCTGTGGATGGCCGATGTGGCTGACCAAGCGGCCACCACCTGCGAGCCCGAGTGGGTTGAGGCCGAGCATCCGCTGTTTTTGCTGTACACATCCGGCTCCACCGGCAAGCCCAAGGGCGTGCAACACAGCACCGCCGGTTATTTGCTGCACGCCGCGCTCACCACCCACTGGACGTTTGACTTGAAGCCTGACGACGTGTTTTGGTGCACCGCCGATATTGGTTGGGTCACCGGCCACACTTACATCACCTACGGCCCCTTGGCCCTGGGCGGGACCGAAATTGTGTTTGAAGGTGTGCCCACCTTCCCCGACGCGGGCCGCTTTTGGAAGATGATCCAAGACCACAAGGTCAGCATTTTTTACACCGCACCCACAGCCATTCGCTCGCTGATCAAAGCGGCCGAGGGCACGGCAGCCGTGCACCCCGACCGCTACGACCTGAGCAGCCTGCGCTTGCTGGGCTCGGTGGGTGAGCCCATCAACCCCGCCGCCTGGGAGTGGTACCACCGGCACGTCGGGGGCGGCAACTGCCCCATCGTCGACACCTTCTGGCAAACTGAAACCGGCGGCCACATGATCACGCCATTGCCTGGTGCCACGCCCATGGTGCCGGGTTCTTGCACATTGCCTTTCCCCGGCATCCAAGCTGCCATCGTCGACGAAGCCGGTAAAGATGTGCCCAACGGACAAGCGGGCATTTTGGTGGTGAAAAAACCCTGGCCCTCGATGATCCGCACCATTTGGGGCGACCCCGAGCGCTTCAAGAAAAGCTACTACCCCGATGACTTCCAAGGCAAGTACTACTTGGCAGGCGACGGCGCGATCCGCGATGCCCAGTCGGGCTACTTCACCATCACCGGGCGCATTGACGACGTGCTCAACGTGTCGGGCCACCGCATGGGCACCATGGAGATCGAGTCGGCATTGGTCAGTTGCACCGAACTGGTGGCCGAAGCCGCCGTGGTCGGCCGCCCTGACGACACCACCGGCGAGGCCATCTGCGCCTTTGTGGTGCTCAAACGCAGCCTGCCCAGCGGCGAGGAGGGCAAAGCCATTGCCAAACAACTGCGCGACCACGTGGCCAAAGAAATCGGCCCCATCGCCAAACCCAAAGACATCCGCTTTGGCGAAAACCTGCCCAAAACCCGCTCCGGCAAAATCATGCGCCGCCTGCTGCGCTCGCTGGCCAAAGGCGAGGCCATCACCCAAGACACCAGCACCTTGGAAAACCCCGCCATCCTCAGCCAACTCGGCCAGGCTTATTGAATTAATTGGGGTCAGATTCCAATTTCCCGCCGTTGCGACGGTCATTGGTACCAATGAACTGGGGTCAGATTCCAATTGGAGTTCAGGCTGACAGGGTCTTGATGGCCAGCACTTGGCGCCGTGTGTGGCTGATCTCTAGTGGGTCATGCGTGCAGGCGCAGTTCCTGTGGTTGCTTAATGGTTGCATATTTGTTACCATTGACGCATGACCTATTTGATCAAAGAGCTTTTGCTTGATGACAGCACAAGCCCGTTCGGAGATTGGTTTACTTCGCTTGACAGCTCTGCCGCTGCCAAAGTTCAGGTTGCGGTTGCGCGCATGGAGCAAGGCAATTTATCCAATGTTCAGTGGTTTAGCGGCATAGGTGAGTATCGAATTGACTGGGGGCCGGGATTTCGAATTTATCTGGCCAAGGATGGTGTCCGAATCATTTTGCTGCTGGGTGGTGGAACTAAAAAACGCCAGCAAAAAGACATTGACCAGGCGGTTCAACATTGGCAAAACTACAAACGCCGCAAGGCAGATCAAGGATGAGTGATTGACATGGCATTGACCAAAAACTTCAAAACCACTGTTGCCGCTCGTGTGCAAAGTGACCCGGCTTTTGCGCAGGCCTTGCTGGATGAGGCGATCACGCTGTTCATCAACGGAGAACCCGAAACGGCCAAACTCATTCTGCGTGACCTGGTGAATGCATCGGTCGGATTCGAAAAATTGGCGCAAGAAATTCAAAAGCCTGCTAAAAGCCTGCATCGCATGCTTTCAGCCTCAGGCAATCCGACCATGAGCAATATTTCGGCGATCTTTGCAGCGATCAAGAAAAAATTGCGTGTCGAGGTGCGCACCGAGGTGGTGGCGGTTTAATTCATTGATTCAATCACTGGCAATGACTGGGGTCAGACTCCAGTTAATTGCGGTTCTCAAGCGATGGGGGCTTGATGGCCAGCACTTTGCACAGTGCGCGGTTGATCTCTTGCAAATCATTAGCCCCGATATCGGTGATGTAGCCTGACAGCCGCGATTTATCGATGGCGCGGATGTGCTCGGTGCGTACTTTTGAGTTGGCGCCCATTGATGGCGTGTGAACCAGCAGGGGAAACATGGCAGGCGTTTCTGTCGTGGTCAGCGGCACCACCACCACGGTACGTCGATGGTCGTTGATCTCTCGTGGCGACAGCACCACGCAGGGGCGGCGCTTGGCCATTTCGGAGCCGCGCGCTGGGTCCAATTGCACCCAGTGAACCTCACCCCGTTGGATGGTTTTCACGGGGCTGCGGCTCCTGGTGTGCTGGATTGGGCATTGCCCAGTTCCTTCAAAAAACGCTGCTCATCAAACTCGCCCCAGGCATCCCCATCGTCCAGGGCCAGCCACTGGCCATCTTCGCTGACCTGAAGTTGCTCCATGGCCGACAAACGCTGGGCCGCTTCTTCCAGTTCGCGACTTTCGCGGTCCAACTCGCGGCGAACCAAGTCCACCACAAACTGGTTTCGCTTGCGAGAAGGGGTGGCTGCAGCCAAACGCCGGGCCAAGTCTTCAGGCAAACGAAGGGTGAATTGCTGAATTGAGTTCATTGCGTCATAAAGATATCATGAGGTGCCAATGATATCAAATGGGTGGATTTATTCTCCAGCCATGACTTGAGCAGTCGGTCAGCACTTCAAGCGCTGATGGTCATGTGCGCGATAAAGCCCGACCGGGTTTCGCCAAACGCTTTGGCTTTGGCGTCCAACCGTGCCAAGACACGCTTGGGCAGAGAAATATTGACGCGCTCAATCTCATCAGACAGCAGTTCGGGGGAGACCTCGGCAATGGCCCAAATCCAGCCTTTGTAAGCGCGCTGCTTTTGCAGTGTGGTGATGGTGCTGGGCGGCGGCACGCTTTGGCCCGCATCCAGCGCGGTCTCTATCCATAGCGCAATGGATTGTTTGGCGTTTTCGATGGCCTCATCAATGCCCGAGTCAGCGGCAGAAAAACAGCCGGGCAAGTCGGGCACAACAACGCCCCAGGCGGTGGTGGCGTTGCCGGGTTCAATGGCGATGGGGTACTTCATGTGGATCAACCTTATGGAAAGTGGATCTGAAATAAACCTGTGTGTGCAGCTCAAAAGATGCGCCTACTTCAACCCCAAAATCCACACCGCCAGGCGGCGGGCTTCGGCATCGCTGAGCTGGGGGTTGGCGGGCATGGGCACGGGGCCCCACACGCCCACGCCGCCTTTGAGGATGCGTGTGGTGAGCTTGTCCGCCGCTGCGCGGTCGCTGGCGTATTTTTGGGCCACGGCTTTGAGGGAGGGGCCGCTAATGGCCCCGTCCATGGCGTGGCAAGCGTTGCAGTTTTTTTGCTGCGACAACACCGCATCGGCCCGCGCTGGGCTGGACATGCCGAGCACCAGCACCCACACCAGCGCGAACACCAGCCCGGTGAAGTGAGCAGGCCTGAGCGCAGACATTCGAGTTGGCATTCGAGCGGGCATGAGTGCAAGCACATCAGATGACAGCATGTCGCGCACATCCACGGGCTGCTGCCTGGGGCTGGGCCCCTCAGCACCGCACCCCAAAGGTGCGCTGCGATGGCTGCGCACCTGCGGGTCAGCCAGTGGCCGTTGTGTCACGGCTGCTGTGGGTACAAGTCCAGCACCGCGCCGGTGCTTGCGCTGGAGGCGTTGAAGGCAAACTTGGCCTGCACGCCGCGGGTGTAGCGCGGGGCAGGGGGGGTCCAGCCTTTTTTGCGCTCGGCCAACTCGGCGTCGCTCACATCCACCTCCAACAGCAATTTGCGCGCGTCGATGGTGATGCGGTCGCCCTCGCGCACAAAGGCAATGTTGCCGCCCGCCGCCGCCTCGGGAGCGACGTGGCCGACCACCATGCCCCAGGTGCCGCCAGAGAAGCGCCCGTCGGTGATCAGGCCCACGCTCTCGCCCAAGCCCGCGCCAATCAGCGCGCCCGTGGGGGCCAGCATTTCGGGCATGCCCGGTCCGCCTTTGGGGCCCAAGTAGCGCAGCACCATCACGTCGCCGGCGTGGATCTTGCCGTCCAAAATGGCTTTCAGGGCCGACTGCTCGTCGTCAAACACCCGCGCAGGGCCGGTGATGACGGGGTTTTTCAAGCCGGTGATTTTGGCCACGCAACCCTCGGGCGAGAGGTTGCCTTTCAAAATCGCCAAATGGCCCTCGGCGTACATGGGCTTGTCGATGGTGCGAATCACGTCTTGGTCGGCGCGCGGGGTGTCGGGCACATCGGCCAAGTTTTCCGCCACGGTTTTGCCGGTGATGGTCATGCAGTCGCCGTGCAGCAAGCCGGCTTTGAGCAACACCTTCATCACTTGCGGGATGCCACCGGCTTTGTGCAGGTCCACAGCCAGGTATTTGCCGCTGGGCTTCAAGTCGCAAATCACGGGGATTTTTTTGCGCATGCGCTCGAAGTCGTCAATCGTCCAATCCACCTCGGCGGTGTGGGCGATGGCCAAGAAGTGAAGCACCGCGTTGGTGGAGCCGCCCGTGGCCATGATCACCGCCACGGCGTTTTCAATCGCCTTTTTGGTGACGATGTCGCGGGGTTTGAGGTCTTTTTTGATCGCCTCGATCAGCACCTTGGCCGATGCTTTGGCCGAGTTTTGGGTCTCGTCGTGTGGGTTGGCCATGGTGGACGAGTAGGGCAGGGACATGCCCAGCGCCTCAAAGGACGACGACATGGTGTTGGCCGTGTACATGCCGCCGCAAGAGCCGGTGCCAGGGATGGCGCGCATTTCGATCTCGCGCAAATCGGCGTCG
>Ga0209442_1002407_pt1 | contig 10103 bp, 10 predicted proteins | sample LauGreSBDMM110DD_2_FD_187565 | JGI IMG/M metagenome (GOLD analysis project Ga0209442, IMG submission 187565) | Freshwater lake microbial communities from Lake Michigan, USA - Sp13.BD.MM110.DD (SPAdes) (version 2) | ecosystem: Environmental > Aquatic > Freshwater > Lake | place: Lake Michigan...
GCCCGCAAATGAATGTCCGAAGCATGCTGCGCCATGGCCTGGCCAATCCATGTGTCGATGGTCATGCGTTCCCTCCCTGATCGTTATAGTCCCATTATGAACAGCCTCTCCTCATCATGGCAACACGTGCACGACCGCATCGTTGCCGCTTGCCAGGCCAGTGGCCGCCCAATCGACAGCGTGCAACTGCTGGCTGTGTCCAAAACCTTCCCTGCCGATGCCGTCGCAGCTGTTGCCGCCTTGGGCCAGCGCGACTTTGGCGAAAACTATGTGCAAGAAGGCGTGGACAAAATCGCCGCGCTCAAAAGCGTGGCGGGCTTGGTGTGGCACTGCATCGGCCCTTTGCAAAGCAATAAAACCCGACAAGTCGCCGAGCACTTTGACTGGGTGCACAGCGTGGACCGCCTGAAAATCGCCCAGCGCCTGAGCGAGCAACGCCCTGCGCACTTGCCGCCCTTGCAAGTGTGTTTGCAAGTCAACACCGATGGCGGGCCCACCAAAGCCGGTGTCGCTCCTGCGGATGCATTGGCTTTGGCGCAAGCGGTGGTGGCTTTGCCACGCCTGCAGTTGCGCGGCCTCATGACCATCCCCGATCCGGTGGCAGGCTTTGACGCGCAAGTGGCACTGCATGCACAAGCCAAGCGCTTGTTTGATGAACTGCAAACCGCCTTGGCCTTGCCGCACTTTGACACCTTGTCCATGGGCATGAGCGCTGACTTGGAGGCCGCAGTGCAAGCTGGCAGCACCATGGTGCGGGTGGGTACGGCGGTGTTTGGGGCTAGGTAAACAAGTCGACTTAAGTTGGTGCAGCGGTTGCGTCATTACGAGGCCTAAAAGGCTGAAGTAATCCTCGACATTGGGCAATTTCAATGCGCTGTGCTGTCTCTTCCATCGGCAGCGAGATAGGCCGCATTTCCATCGCGCCGACCGACAGCAACGACCACCACCAGCACCTCTTGGTCGCGCACTTCATAAACCAGGCGATAACCCAAGGCCCGTAACTTGATTTTGTAATGGTTGGGGTGGCCCCGCAGCTGGGCTGACGCCACTCTTGGCAACACCAGGCGTTCGATGAGCCGGGTCTTGAACAGATGACGGGTGTGAGGGTCGAGCCTCTTCCATTCCTTGAGGGCCTGTGGCACAAAGGCCAATGAATAGGCCAGCTCAGAGCTCATCGAGCGTGACCTTGATCACGGGTTCACCGGCACGGGCATCGGCGATGGCGTTGAGCTCCATGTCCTCCAAGCGGTCGATCAGGGCCTCGTAGGCACCGGCAGGCACGCAATAAAAAGCGGGCGCATTGCGGTTGAGAATGGCCACCGTCTGGCCCTGCCCCGCTGATACCGTGCCCATGGGGTTTTTCTTCAGTTCAGAGACGCTGGCCGTGACTGTGGCATAAATCAAATGTGACATGAGCAACCTCAAAAGACCTGTTTAAGGTGCTTATTTTCGTACGCTAAAGCAGGCTCGTCAACCGCATTCGGTTAGCGTACGTCATGGCGAGGCCTGAAAGGCCGTGGCAATCTCCACAATGCAAAAGATAAAATTTTAAAGCTCATTAATTTAATTAAATTGGTATATTAGTTTTCTTTTTTTAAGGAGAAGCCATGTCCGCCTTTGAAAACGCTCAACGATTTTTTCACGCCTGCGAAACCCCTTTGGGCTGGGAGGGTTGCAAGTCCTACGTGGCCGATGGCGCAGGCTTCGTGGCGCAAAGCGAACCCTTGGCCGAGGTCAACACGGTGCAGGCCTATTGCGATTGGATCAAGGGCTTTGGCACCGTCACCGCCGCTGGCGCGCACTACGAACTGCATGCCCAAGGCTATGACGCAGCCAAGCGCGAGGCCATTTTCTTTGCCACCTACCACGCCACCCATGTGGGCGAAGGCGGCCCGGTGCCTGCCACGCACAAAACCACGCACTCCCACTATGTGTATGTGCTGACCATGGATGCCAACGACCAAGTGGCGCACATGGTCAAGGTGTGGAATGCCAGCTGGGCCATGCGCGAGCTAGGTTGGATGTGAGTGGTGGCCCAAGACAATGCTTGGCATCAAACGCTGGGCGGCTGTGTGCTGTGCTGGCTGGCAACGACGGATGCAGATGGGCAACCCAATGTCTCACCCAAAGAGGTCTTCGCTGTTGTCGATGAACATCTTCTGGTCATCGCGCACATTGCGTCGCCCATCAGCGTCAGAAATATCCAGCAAAACCCCAAGGTGTGCGTCAGCCTGATTGACATCTTTGTGCAAAAGGGTTGGAAGTTGATTGGCCATGCGCAGTATGTGAATGCCCGTGATGATGCGTTTCATGCTCATGCCAAGCCCTTACTTGCCATGGTTGGCGATCAATTCAAAATTCAAGGCGTTATGGTCGTAGAGGTTGTGCAGGCCCACACCATCCTTGCACCGAGTTACCGCTTTTACCCTGACAGCACAACCGAGTCGGGGCAAATTGAATCGGCGATGAAGACCTATGGAGTTGTGGAGGGTGCTTAGTTTGCTTCGTCGCTACGCTCCTCGCAATGACGGCTCTCGTCATCGCGAGCGCAGCGTGGCGCCCTAAAACCTCGGCAAATCCGGATGGCTGATTTGCCCCCCACGCACCAGCATCTTGCCGTACTCGGCGCAGCGTTGCAGGGTCGGGATCACCTTGCCAGGGTTGAGCAAACCTTGGGGGTCGAAGGCGCGTTTGACGCCAAACATTTGCTCGTTTTCGGCGGCTGAAAACTGCACGCACATGGAGTTGAGTTTTTCCACGCCCACGCCGTGCTCGCCGGTCACGGTGCCGCCCATGGCGACGCTGGTCTCCAAAATGTCCGCGCCAAAAAGCTCGCAGCGGTGCAACTGATCGGGGTCGTTGGCATCAAACAGAATGAGCGGGTGCAGGTTGCCGTCGCCTGCATGGAACACATTGGCGCAGCGCAAGCCGTACTTTTTTTCCATCTCGGCAATCGCCAACAAGATGTCGGCCAAGCGTTTGCGTGGAATGGTCGAGTCCATGCACATGTAGTCGGGGCTGATGCGGCCGCTGGCGGGAAACGCGTTTTTGCGGCCACTCCAAAACTTCAGGCGCTCGGCCTCGTCACGGCTCACCGCAATCGCGGTGGCACCACAGCGTTGCAGCACCGCGCTCATGCGGCCAATTTCTTCTTCCACCTCTTCGGGCGTGCCGTCGCTTTCGCACAGCAAAATCGCCTCGGCACTCAAGTCGTAGCCGGCGTGGACAAAGTCTTCCACCGCAGCGGTCATGGGCTTGTCCATCATCTCCAAGCCCGCGGGGATGATGCCGGCGGCAATGACGGCAGCGACCGCGTCACCGGCTTTGCGCAAGTCGTCAAAGCTGGCCATGATGCAGCGTGCCAGTTGCGGCTTCGGGGTCAGCTTCACCGTCACCTCGGTGGTGACGGCCAGCATGCCTTCAGAGCCCACCACCAGTGGCAGCAGGTCTAAGCCTGGGGCATCCAAAGCGTCGCCACCAAACTCGATGGGCTCGCCGTCCATGGTGAAGCCCTTCACCTTCAAGACGTTGTGCAGGGTCAGGCCGTACTTCAAACAATGCACGCCGCCGGAGTTTTCCGCCACATTGCCGCCGATGGTGCAAGCGATTTGGCTCGATGGATCGGGTGCGTAGTACAGCCCCAAAGGTGCGGCGGCCTCGCTGATGGCCAAATTGCGCACACCGCACTGCACCACCGCAGTTCGACTGTGCACATCCATTTTCAAAATTTTGTTGAACTTGGCCAGCGACAAGGTGACGCCTTGGGCATGGGGCATGGCCCCGCCCGACAAACCGGTGCCTGCACCACGCGCCACCACCGGCACGCCCAAGCGGTGGCAGGTGCGCAGCACGTCTTGTATGTGGGTGTAGGTTTCGGGCAGTACCACGCACATGGGGCGTTGGCGGTAGGCGGTTAGGCCATCGCACTCATAGGGCGTGGTGTTTTCGCTGGAAGACAGCACCGCATGGGCGGGCAACACGGCGCGCAGGGCCGACAGCACCAATTCTTTGGGCACGGTCTTTGGGGCCTGGGGCGTGGCGAGCGGTTTTTCAAGCACAGCAGTCATGGGGAGGCTTTCACGTCGATAGGGCTCCAATGTAGGGCCAAAAGCCAACCGGTGTATGGAATCCAGGCAAAACCTTGCCCATCAATGGGGGTGCAGGGGCTGGTGTGCCAAGCGCTGGATTTCATCCTCCAAGGCCTCAAAACCAATCGGTTTGGACACGTAGCCGTTGGCACCCGCGGCCAAAAACCGCTCTCGGTCGCCGGTCATGGCATGGGCGGTCACCATGATCACGGGGATGTTGGCCAAAGCCGGGTTGGTCAGGTTGCGCAAGGTTTTGAGGGTGCTCATGCCATCGAGCACAGGCATCATCACATCCAGCAAAACCATGTCAAAACGCTGCGTTTGCAGCAGTTGCAAGGCCTCTTGCCCATTCAGGGCGCTGACATGGGTGTGGCCCATTCTGTCCAGCAGCAAGCAGGCCAATTTGAGGTTGATGGCGTGGTCTTCGACCACCAAAATGTGCTGGCGCAGCGCGGGCCTGGCCGGGTCGGCCAAGCCCAAGCCCACCCCATCAAAGGCATGGGCGCTGTCAAAGTCCGGTGCGATGGGGGCTTTGACGTGAAAGCTGAAGGTGGCCCCTTGGTTCAATTGACCTTGCGCTTGGATGTCGCCGTCCATCAGCCGGATCAGGTTGCGGCTGATGGCCAAGCCCAAGCCCGTGCCGCCAAAAGACCGGGTGATGGAGCTGTCACCTTGGATGAATGGGTCAAACAAGCGCGCAGCCTGTTCCGGCGCAAACCCAATGCCGGTATCGCGCACAGAAAAATGCAAACTCACCGTGCCGGCAAATGGGCTGTTTTCCGCACCCATGATCACCTGCACATCGCCTTTGGCCGTGAATTTGATGGCGTTGCCAATCAGGTTGGTCAAAATTTGGCGCAACCGAACGGGGTCGAGCATCACGTTGGGTAGGGGCTGCCCACCGTTGTCAATGGACAGCGCCAGGCCCTTGTTGTTGGCTTCTGACTGAAAGCTGCGCACCGTTTGCACCACCACGTCCCAGGGGTTGCAAGCGATGGGGTGCAAACTCAAATGACCGGCCTCGATTTTGGAGAAATCCAAAATGTCATTGATCACCGACATCAGGTGCTTGGCCGACACGTTGGCCAGGCTGATGAACTCGCGTTGTTGCGCATCCAAATTGGTTTGAAGCGCCATTTGCGTCATGCCGACCACACCATTCATCGGGGTGCGAATTTCGTGGCTCATGATGGCCAAAAATTGGCTTTTCAACTCGTTGGCCGAGTCCGCCTTGGTTTTGGCCTCGATCAGGTCTTTTTGGCTCTTGAGCATGCCTTGTTCCATGGCTTCTCGCTGCAACACCTCGGTGCGCAAGGCGTCATTGCTGTCTTGGTATTTGGCCGCCAAACCGTTGGCCGTTTGCAGGTGCTTGTCCGCAGTGCTCAAGGAGCGCCAAAACAGAAACAAACCCAACATCGCCACAAAGCTCAGCATGCCCAAGGTGAAGTTGATGAGGTTGTCCGTGCTGGAGCGGGTGGCGTAAATGGGCATGGAGACCTCCAGCGCGCCTCGCACATCCCCCACCTTCCATTGGGTGAAGGGCGAGCCTGGGTACTGGTTGTGACAGCTCACGCAGCTGTCTTGCATGCGATCGGCCAGGGCCAGTCGCACAACGGTGCGGCCATCGCGGACTTCCTCGCGGATATACGGCCGCTCTGGGTTTTGCCGCAGGAACGCCAGCGCGTCTTGTTCGAACCCATCGAGCTGGCGCTTTGAAGCGCGCCAAGGAAAGGGCAAATCGCTGTAGTAGTTGGTGAGGCTGCCCTCTTCTTGCTGGTTGAAAAACTGCCCCAACTCCAGCACCATGGTGGCGGGTAAAGGCAGCGTTCCCGGGTGGTCTTTGAAGTCGTGTGAAACGCGCACACCATGCGCTTGGGCTGGTGCCATGATCTCGGAAGCGTAAAAATTGCGAAACTTAACAATGTCTTGTGCTTGACGCAGCAAAGATCGTTCCAAAGCCTCTTGGGCCTGCTCTTGGGCCAGGTGTTGGGACATCAAAACCACAAAACTTCCCAAGCCGAGCATGATCAAGCCCATCAAGGTGCCCACCAGCGGCGTGCGCCAGCGAACGTAGCGCGCGGAGGGGACCGGCGGCGCGGGGTCGGCGTTGGCTTGGGTCGGTGGTGGCGACGAATTCATGGCGGGCGTTCAAAGCACCCGAATAAAGGGGTGCGTGGATGGCGTATTGGCCAAGCGAACAACCATGCTCGGCCGCATCTGTGTGATGGGCAGGTTGCGGTCAAACTGATCGATAAGCTTGCTCTAAATACGGCGCAACAGTCGCACCCTCACAAGCCAAATGGTAACCCTTTGTCAGTACAAAAGGGGGGTCGACGGGGTCATTTGAAGATCACGGTTTTGTGGCCATCGAGCAGCACGCGGTGCTCGCTGTGCCATTTCACGGCCCTGGCCAACACCTGGCTTTCGGTGTCGCGCCCCAAGGCGCTGAGGTCCTCTACGGTTTTGCTGTGATCCACGCGCGCCACATCTTGTTCAATGATGGGGCCTTCATCCAAGTCGGCCGTGACGTAATGGGCTGTCGCACCAATCAGCTTGACACCACGGTGGTGGGCTTGGTGATAGGGTTTGGCGCCTTTGAAGCTGGGCAAAAAACTGTGGTGGATATTGATGGCCTTGCCCGCCAGTTGCGCGCACATGGTGTTGGACAAAATTTGCATGTAGCGCGCCAACACCACCAATTGCGCACCTTCGGCTTGGATGATCTCCAACTGGCGCGCTTCCGCCTGGGCCTTGTTGGCGGCGTTGACTTCAATGTGGTGAAAGGGCACGTTGTAGCTGGCAGCCAGCTGGTAAAAGTCGCGGTGGTTGCTGATGATGGCGCGCACATCCACGTCCAGCAAACCGCTCTTGCAGCGAAACAGCAAATCGTTGAGGCAGTGGCCCTCTTTGCTGACCATGATCACGCAGGGCATGGCTTTGCCACTCGCATGCAAGTCCCAACGCATATCAAACCCAGGTGCCATTTGGGTCAGTTGCTCGCGCAGCACCGCTTCGGTGGTTTGGGCGCACACAAAGCGCACCCGCATGAAAAACAAACCCGTGGCCAAGTCGCTGTACTGGGCGGCCTCTTCAATATTGCCTCCGCGCTCGAGCAAAAAACCTGAAACGGCGTGGACGATGCCCGGGCGGTCGGGGCAGGACAAAGTGAGGATGTAAGAAGGAGTCATTCAGATATTTTCGCAGGACTTGTGGGCGCATAGAGCGGTTCTGACGTGAATGTACTTTTTCGTGCGCAAGGCCATGCCTGTGTGTCAAAAAACCGTGCATCCCCATGAGTTCAAAGGTGCGCATTTTTTGTGCCTTTTACCAGTGAAGAGACCAAAAGTAGGTGGCTGCGAAGGGCACATTTTTTGCTGATTCATACCCATACCGACACCGGTGGAGGCGATATGAACAGCACGCAATTTTTTTCAAAAACAAATACTTTTGGTGATGCCGCCCATTGCAGTTTGGCAGCGCTCAAAAGAGTGCTTTCGTATGTGTGGCACAACTCGCACGCTGCGGGCGTGAAGTGTTTCGCTCTGGGTTTTTTCTCATTCATGTGCGGTGCCAACGCCATGACGGTTCAGCGGGTGGGCAGCGATGTCTTTGTGTCGGGTGTGATTGAGCGCCACGACGACCGGCTGTTGCGTGCCGAGTTTGAGCGTGGCGAAGTCAAGCGTTTGATCTTGGTCAACTCGCCCGGGGGCGATTTGCCAGCTGGCATGGCCATGGCGCGTTGGTTGCAAGGGCAGGGCGTGACCACCTTGGTGGTGGGCCAGTGTTTGTCGGCTTGCTCTTTGTTGTTCATGGCGGGACTAGAGCGGCAATACGCCACGGGGTTGGCACCCCACCTCACGGTGGTCGGAATCCACGGCCCCAGCATGCCTTTCACCGGAGCGCTGGTTCCAGAACGCGCCCGCGAAATGTGGGACTTTTACCAAGAGCGGATGGGCGACAAATTCGATGCCCAGTTGTTGACCATTGCGCTGTACCAAATGCAAGACGCCAGCGGCTTTGTGCTGATCCGTGAGATGGACCGCAACCGCCCCCGTGACCGCATCACCTTGCATTGCCCCACCGCACGCACGCCGCGTGAGCAATGCGCCGAGTACGCACAAAAAGACGCCCTTACCTTGGGGGTGGTCACCGCCAGCAGCAGCGTGGTGCTGGACTTGCCCGACAACTTGCAATTTAGAATGCCCTGAAGCTGGCGGGCACTTGAAGGCCAAGGCTGGCGCATACAGGGAGCCCCTCATGCAAACACCACCATCGCACGGCCATCACTTGTGGCTGCCCTTCACGCCCAACCGCGACTTCCGCCAAGCGCCTCGGGTCTTGGTGGGTGCCGATGGCATGCACTTCACCACCCAAGAGGGCCAGCGGGTGCTCGACGGTATTTCCAGCTTGTGGTGCGTGGGCGCGGGTCACAACCGCGCCCCGATCAATGAGGCGATCAAAAAACAACTCGACACGCTGGATTACGCCACGGCCTTTCAGTTCGGCAACGATCGCGCGTTTGAAGCGGCCGATATGCTGGCCGCGTTGGCCCCAGGAGATTTGAACCGGGTGTTTTTTTGCACCTCGGGGTCGGAGGCAGCCGACACCTCATTGAAGATGGCCCTGGCTTATCACCGCGCCTGCGGCCAAGCTCAGCGCACGGTGTTCATTGGCCGCGAGCGCGGCTACCACGGCGTGGGTTTTGGCGGCATGAGCGTGGGCGGCATTGGCGGCAATCGCAAAGCTTTTGGCTCGGCCATGCTGCCACGCGTGGATCACATGGCGTTCATCCATGACCCGCAACAACACGCCTACATTGAAGGCGAGTTGCCACAGTTCTCCAACGACCTGCTCCATGAGTTGGAGCAGCGCATCTTGCCCTTGCACGACCCCAGCAATGTGGCCGCCATCATCGTCGAGCCGGTGTCTGGCAGCGCGGGTTGGTACATCCCGCCCCTGGGTTATTTGCAGCGCTTGCGCCAAATATGTGACAAGCACGGCATTTTGTTGATCTTTGACGAGGTGATCACGGGCCTGGGCCGCATGGGCGTGCCATTTGCGGCGGACTACTTTGGCGTGGTTCCCGACATGCTCAACTTTGCCAAATGCGTGACCAATGGCGTGGTGCCCATGGGCGGCGTGATTTGCCGTGAGGCCATTTATCAGGCCGTGACCGAACAAGGGGGCCCGGCCCATGCCATTGAGTTTTTACACGGCTATACCTACTCGGGGCATCCGGTGGCTTGCGCAGCGGCGGTTGCCACTTTGCAGTTGATGGCCCAAGAGCGTTTGTTTGAGCGCGCAGGCCAAATGGGGCCCCTGCTTGGGCGGGCGATGCACCACAACCTCAAAGGGCTGCCGCATGTCGTGGGCATTCGCTCCTTGGGCTTGGCCGCTGCGGTCGAGCTCAGCCCCTCATCCCTGGGAGCGGGACAGCGCGGTTATGCCGTGTTTCAAGAATGCTTGCGTCGGGGGGTATTGGTGCGCAGTGCGGGTGACAACCTGGTGTTTGCGCCACCCTTCATCGTTGAGCGCGAACACATCGAGCACATGGTGGCCACCTTGGCCGACGCCATCGCCAGCTTGCCGGCATAAAAAAAGCCCGCTGCTGCGGGCTTTTTCATCGGAGCTGGATGGACCCCACTCAGTGCATCACCACCGGGTTTTGGGCCAATTCGGCGTACTGGGCCAGGGTGTCTTCCACCTCGTCTTGGGTCGGGGTTTTGAGCTGCCATTGGGTGATGTGCTGTTGAAACAACTCAGCCCAGTAGCCATCGAGGTACACCTCTTTGCCATTGCGTTTGTCGACAATCTCGAACCCCTGGCGCGAGAGCATGGGCTGGGCCGTGGGCTGTGGCTTGTCGCTGGGCACATCGGCTGCCATGTGCACTACAGCAAATGACTCGGAGTCGTAAAGCGTATTCATGGTGCTGCCCGTGGTGTCGTTGAGGATCATATTAACCTGATATCGGCGCTGAAACGCCCATTTCAAGGCCAACCATGGCAGCCGGGGCA
>Ga0209442_1002408_pt1 | contig 10103 bp, 7 predicted proteins | sample LauGreSBDMM110DD_2_FD_187565 | JGI IMG/M metagenome (GOLD analysis project Ga0209442, IMG submission 187565) | Freshwater lake microbial communities from Lake Michigan, USA - Sp13.BD.MM110.DD (SPAdes) (version 2) | ecosystem: Environmental > Aquatic > Freshwater > Lake | place: Lake Michigan, USA...
AAAGTGTTCCTTCGTATTTTTGCAAAGCGGCTTTTAGAACGTTTTTAGACTTGATATCCAAGTGATTTGTAGGCTCATCCATGACCAAGACATTGATGGGTTGCAACAATAATTTGCAAAGCGCCAGTCGATTTCTTTCGCCTCCAGAAAGCACTTTTACCTTTTTTTCTACGTCGTCACCACGGAATAAAAAAGACCCTAACATGTCGCGAACTTTAGATCGATTGGTATCGGTTGCTGCATCTTCCATGGTTTGCAATAAGGTAATTTCGCCATCTAAATATTCCGCTTGGTTTTGCGCAAAATAGCCCACTTGTACGTTATGACCTAGTTTTATACTTCCTTGAAATTCAAATTCGTTGACAATTGCCTTTATAAAAGTTGATTTCCCTTGTCCGTTTTGACCCACGAATGCAATTTTGCTTCCACGTTCAACTAGTAGGGAAATATCTTTTAAAATCGTGTTTTGTCCGTAGCTTTTAGTTACTTTTTCGGCTTCAATAACTACCTTTCCTGGTACTTTTGAAACTGGAAACGAAATGTTCATTACGGAATTATCATCTTCATCAACTTCAATTCGTTCTACTTTATCGAGTTTTTTGATGAGTGATTGCGCCATAGAAGCTTTGGAAGCTTTGGCGCGAAATTTCTCGATTAATTTTTCAGTTTCTTCAATTTTCTTGGCTTGATTTTTTTGTGTTGCCAATTGTTTGTCACGAATTTCATGACGCAATTCTAAATATTCAGAATACGGTTTATTGAAATCGTAGGCTTTACCAAGAGAAATTTCGATCGTTCTGTTCGTTACATTATCCAAAAACATTTTATCGTGTGATACAATTACGACAACTCCAGCATAATTTCTTAGGAAACTTTCCAACCAAATAATACTTTCAATGTCCAAGTGATTGGTTGGCTCATCCAATAGTAAGACGTCATTTGCTTGCAATAATAATTTAGCTAATTCAATTCGCATTCTCCAACCTCCAGAAAAAGTTTCCGTTTGATTATTGAATACTTCTCTTTTGAAACCCAAACCTAAAAGAATTTTTTCGGTATCACCAATGTAATTGTAGCCCCCTAATAATTCAAAACGATGCGTGTAATCTGATAAATCTTCAATAATTTGACTGTACTCATCACTTTCATAATCTGTTCTTGTAACCAACAAATGATTGATTTGCTCCAGCTTTTTTTCTACAATTTTAATATCTGTAAAAGCTTCATACGCTTCCTCAAGTACGGTTCTTCCTTGTTCAAAATCGATATCTTGGCGAAGAAAACCCATTCTAACTTCCTTTTCTTGGGAAATTACCCCAGAATCAGGAGCAAAATCTCGAGCTAAAATTTTCAACATTGTGGACTTTCCTGCACCATTTTTACCTACGAGTCCAACTCTGTCTCCGGCACCCAAACGGAAAGTAACTTCTTCAAATAAATAGGTACCCCCAAAAGAAACAGATAAATTGTGTATATTAAGCATTTATTATGATTTTTATGTAATTGTATGTGTAAATTTGTAATTCCAAAATCGGAAAATTAAATTTTTTGCAAATGTTAAAAAAAGGATCCAAATTAAATAGTATTTTAACAGGAAGTTGTCCTAAATGTCAGAATGAGAGTATGTATTTGGATAAAAATATGTTTCATTTGACAAAAATCCTGAAAATGAATGAAAATTGCAGCCATTGTGGTTTGAAATATCAAATCGAGCCTTCCTTTTTTTATGGCGCAATGTATGTGAGTTATGGATTGAATGTTGGAATTGGAATCGCTGCCTTTATTATTTCTTATGTAATTTTAAATACGAGTTTAAAAGTCGCATTTATTTCCATTATTGCATCAATGGTTTTATCATTTCCTTTAGTGCTTCGATTGTCTAGAAATATATATATTAATATGTTTGTTTCTTATGATAAAGATTTCAAGCAATAGATTACTTTTTTATGAATCTTTTGATATCGATTTCCTTGTCTAATGGTTTTTGATTTTCGATAAATTCAAACAATGCTTTCGCCATTGAAGGCGCTAGCATTACACCTCGGGTTCCAAGTCCATTTAAAATGTGTATTCTTTCGTGATTTGGGTGCGTTCCAACAAGTGGTTTTCTGTCTCTGACAGTTGGTCGAACACCAGCGAAATGTTCAATAATTTCAAAATCACAATCTAAGATTTCATTTATTCTTGCTAGTAATTCTAATTTACCTTCCACTGTTGGCGAGTTAGTTTTGTCTTTCCAATTGTATGTTGCCCCAACTTTAAACAATTGATTTCCTAATGGCAAAATAAAAACGCTTGTATTGATAATGACATCCAAGTCTAAATCAGGCGCTTTTATGATAAACAGTTCACCTTTTGTTCCGTCTAAGGGTAAATAATTAAAAATTGGATTGGAATGCATTCCGAATCCTTCTGCAAAAATTATGTGTTTGGCTTTAAGATTTTTATATTCAATGCAATCGCTCAAAACTGTCAATGCATTATAATCAAATGTTTCTTGTAATAATAGGTTAGATTTTTTTAAATATTCGGAATAAGAATCCAATAAAGTAGCCGTATCGACATATCCAGTATGCAAAACTTGACCGTAATCAAAAGGGGATTGAATTCCTTTGTATTTTGTGGATAACAAATCCAAAGATAAAAAAGGTGCTAAATTTATATTATCAGATGCAGCGAACCAATTGTTCTGCTCTTCTATAGAGAAAAATTTGCGTAAAATAGGAATTTTATAATCAACTTTAATCTTTAATTTAAATTCCAATGCTTGATAAAATTCATCTAATAGCACTAATTGTGATTGTGCTTGCCAAACTTCACTAAAACGTTTTAAAATAACAGGATTATATAAACCTCCAGCAATTCTGGAAGAACTTTGTGATTGATTATCAAATAGTACTACTGATTTATTTTCTTGCAACGCTTTTTCAGCAAATGCAATTCCTGCGAGACCAGAACCAACAATTATATAATCTAACATTACAAAAAATTAAAAATTATAAATCTTTGTGTTCTAAATAGATACACAACAAAAATACTTGGAAAAATATCGAGGGAAAAATAAATAAAAAAACTCTTATCTTTCGATAAGAGTTTCTATAATTAAAATGAAATTTAGTAATTCCACAAGTCATGTTCAAAATCGCGAATTTTATCTTTAATCCTTTCAGATTCTAATAATTGCATTTGAGCATTGTCTTTCATATAGCCCTCAACGGGTCTATCATCCTGAACGTTATCTTCTTGATAAATTACTCCATTGAACTTTCTAGAATTTAACAATGTATCAAAATCAATTGGCATTGCTGAATTCCTATTGTTAAAAGCTTTTGCTTTATGAAGAATATCACGAACTGATGGGTAATAAACCCAAAACAACTCAATAACATCCGGACTTTCAGCATTTCTTTCTTTTGCTTCAGGAGCTACAGGACAAATTCCTAAAAGTCTGTATTTTAATTCACTCTGACGATTGTCAAAATACCAATAACCTTTAATTTTATAACCACTAACATCTTGAGCGGTTAACTCTTGCTTGTTGATGTATTGTGGGTCTAATATCTTAGTAGCAGGAATAGTAGTTGCAGGAGTTACAGAAATAACATTTCCTTTTCTATCTTTTTTAACCACTTCAGGGACCACTCTAGGTTTATAGTCGTCGAAGAAATTGTTGATTTCATCTAAACCAGCTTGAAGAGTATCTGTATAAGTAAATGAAGAAGACATATCTTTCAATGATTTCTTTGTATTGAAATAACTATCAGAATACACTTCTGTAATTTTACCTGACTTAATATTTTTCAATAAAACATCAAATAAAGATCTTCTTTCTTTACCAATATTAGCTGTATCGATTGGATAGTAAAAAGGAAAATTAATTCTTTCATCTAAATCGATGATTTCCCAAGTTGTCTTCGCCATCAATATATCTCTATCATGAACATACCCATATGCTAATGGTTTATCATTGTCAGAAATCAATTGTGCAGGGTTTTTCTTACCAATATCGGCAGGTGTCTTTGCATTAAGCAAATTGGATTGCGCATAAGATGAAAAACATCCGACGGTAAAAATAATAACTAGTAAAAAATTTCTCCTATTCATCTTTTTGTAATTCTAGGTTGATTAAGAAAGAACGTCTAACTTAAAATATTATTGTATTTCGTAAATAACAGGAGCTGTTTTTCCTGGAATAACATTGGCAGAAACACCAACAATTTTTGTTTTGATATCAGAAATCGTAACTTGATCTCCTCTTCCAGCTCTTGCAAGAGCAGCTTTACATTGAGCATTAACTCTATCACCTTGAACAATTACAGCTGCTGTTCCAGTAACTTTAAAAGTAAATTGTGTAACTTGAAAAGTTAAATCATATAAAAAGTCTGGTAATTTAGCAGAAATTTGAGATACTTCTAAACGAGATTTAGCTCCTTTAGCCACTCCCATTTCACCACCAATTGCTCCTATAGGACCAGGTATGTTTTTAATTCTGAATACTTTTTTATCAGAAACAGGTTTTCCATCAGGAAGTAAAGCAGTAACCGCTACAGTAACTTCATTACCAGAACCTGGATTAAGATTGTACTGACCAGGTTTTGAACCTTTGGTTAAACCTGAGGCAGAAGCCTTTACTTTATCATCAGAAATACCAGCAAATGAAATAGTCATTGGATTAGGTAATCCTCTATAAACAACATTCATTTTATCAGCAGATATATTAGCTGAATTTGGCTTAGGAACTACTACATAGTTTCCTTTAATTGGTAAACTTACCACTTTTCCACCTTCATCAAAGTTAAAGGTTCCAGTAATTTCATGCTCCCCTACAGCGCCTGCTCCGAAAGAAAATTCAGCCTGACCAGCAGTAGCTTTAACCGATTGACCATTTACGATAACAGATTTTGCAATCAAATCTGGATCAAATTTACCAAGAATAATTTTTCCTTTAACCGCTTCTCCTTGAAAGAATGCCGATTTTTCTGGAACAACAATCGGTTGGTATTTTGTTAACGAAGCTGCAGAAATCAAACTAGTTTGGAACATTCCTGCAATGATATCGCTTTCTGTGGTTTTGATATCTGCTTGCAATTGAGATAACTTGGTTATCGAAGCAATCAATGGAAATCCTTTAAAATTATAATCAATCCAAGACAAAGTCGCCCCAGCTTTTTTAGATTTTATCTCAGCGGTTGAAAATCTATTCATAATTTTATTCATCTCCTCTTCAGCAATAGCACTACCCCCAATTTTTTTAACTTCTAAAGGAAAGTTATTTATTTTATTTAAGAATTCTTTCCCTTCTTTAGAGACTTTATCTCCGTTAAAGAATAAGTTGTCAAAATAGTCTCCCTTGTCCATTTTTTCAAAAACCCCTTCTTCATTTAAATCAAATTCTTTTGAAGAAGATGATTTTAAATTTTCTACATAACCGTAAAAATCTTTACAAAGAGCTCTTATTTTTTCGACTTTTACTTTTTTATCTCCATACTGTCCTGACTGCTCAGAAGCTTTTTGAGCTAATTGTTGAAAAGCATCGTCGTTACGAGCAGTAGTTAAACCATTTGATTCAACTAATTTTTTATTCAATATTCCAAATGCTGATAATACTTCTTTTGACATATTTAATGCCAACATTGCAATGAAAACCAAGTACATTAGGTTAATCATTTTCTGTCTAGGGGTTAATTTTCCTCCTGCCATTTTTTCTAATTAGTTTATTTTGTTATTAAATATAGTTAAAAAACTAATTATTTGTTGCCCATTGCAGATAGCATTCCTCCATAAACATTGTTCAATGATGACAAGTTTGAAGTCAATGACTGCATTTGCTCCTTTAATTTTATATTGTTTTCAACAACTTCTTCGTTGATTTGTGCGTTTTTAACAGAAGTCTCTAATTGAATTTTGTACAATCCATTGATAGATTCCATTTGAGCAGCAGCCAAAGTTAATTCTTCGCTGTATTTTTTTGTTGAAGCTAAAGACTCTGCAGATGGTGCAATAGTCTTTGCCGCTGCTTCAAAGTTTTTGATGCTATTTCCTAAGCTAGCCATTAATTCACCATCAATTTTAGCCTCTTTCAACATGGCGTCTAATTTTTGAGATAAAAGACCTTGTGCTTCTTTAGTATCTTCTTTTTTTGCTGATTTGCTTGTAGCCATTCCACCTGCTAGTTCTGGATATACTAACGTCCAATCCAATTCATCATCAACTGGTTCAAAAGCAGATAAACCAAAAATTAATGCTTCTGTAACAAGACCAATAGTTAACATTAAGTTTCCTGTAATAAATCCGAATTCAATATGTGTGATTTTAAATAACGCTCCGATAATTACTACTGCAGCTCCCATACCGTATGCGAAGTTCATTGCTTTTTTGCTTAATAATGCCATAATAAAAAAATTTAATTTAGTTAATGTTTAATTTGGTTAATTGTTTATTTTTATTGTTTATTTTCTCTTTGCTAATTTCCCTGTAGTTTGAGTTTCCATATAATCTTGAACTGTTCTAAATCCGATATAGCTTCTTGCAGAGTCAGCATATTCAAAGTCTCTAGTTGACACTTGTAAATAATAAGCTACATCTTTCCAAGAGCCACCTCTAACAACTTTTCTTTTGTTTTTAAGGTCTTGGACATTCGGGTTCATAGAGGATACAAATTCATAGGATGCAGCATCATAAGAAGCATCGGTCCATTCAGAAACATTTCCAGCCATATTATAAAGACCATATCCATTTGGATCATATGACTTAGCTTCTACGGTATACAATGCATTATCTGCAGCATAATCCCCTCTATTTGGCTTAAAATTAGCCAAGAAACATCCTCTGTCGTTTTTAGTATAAGGACCACCCCAAGGATACGTTCCAGACTGCAAACCTCCTCTAGCAGCGTATTCCCATTCTGATTCTAGAGGCAAACGAAAAGGATTTACTTGATCTATACCCTTTTTCTTCTTATTATAGGAGTTTTTGTAAATAGTTCTCCAAGCACAAAAAGCTCTAGATTGTTTCCAACTTACACCTACAACTGGGTATTTCGCATAGGCTTGGTGCCAAAAATAATCATTATGCATCGGTTCGTTAAAAGAATATGCGAAATCTTTAACCCAAACAGTAGTGTCTGGGTAAATTGAATCTTTGACATGTTTAATAAATTTTTGTCTAGGAGTTCCCTTTTTAGCTTTTGCTGCTGCTTGAATATCCATCCATGAATAACGGAAAACCAATTTATTGGCATCAAAAGTTTTTAAACCGTTGTAAGAAGCCTTTTCTGGCAAATACATTGAGTCCATTACCTCCGAATAAAATTCATCTGGATACTTATTCGTAGCTTTGATTAATTTTACTTTGTGATTTAATTTTTTAACATAATTAGGATCATCTTCATTTAATAAAAATTTCTCATACATGTATTTTTCATATGGAGTGGCTTTAGGATTTTTTCCCGGATCCGTATTATTGTATGCAAAATCACCAATACTTCCTTTTTTACTACTACTTTTTCCTGTCCCTTTACTTTCTAATCCCTGTTCAAAAGCCAAATCTGCCAAACGAACTCTAATCGTAGAATCTTTTACCCATTCTACAAACTGGCGGTACTCACTATTCGTGATTTCAGTTTCATCCATATAAAAAGAACGAACTGTAACCGTCTTGGTTGTTGCGTCTTGAACATTAGCTAAATCATCATCAGATTTACCCATAATGAATGCTCCGCCTGGAATTAACGCCATTCCAAAAGGCTTTTCTGGGTGCCATTTTTTTCCTTTAACTCCAACTAATTCTCCTTTATCGCTGGAACTACTACAGCCTGTTAATATCGTTAAAATTGCTAAAAATGCAATAAACTTCATCATATATATTTGAATTACGTTTGTGTTTGTATTTGAGGGCATAAACCTATTTAATATTTTCATAAAAAACAATTAATTTATTAAAAAATACTAAAATTACTAAAAATTAATTTTACAATTCTTTAACTATTTGTTATACAATATTCTTCCTTTGTGCTTTCCACCATCGCTCTGGCATTTCATTTTCACATGCAACCAAATATTCATCATATGAACATGGTAATAACGTGTTTCTTTTTAATTTATTATTTGATGACGAAATAAATGGTATTTCAATCCACCATCTACCCGTTTTATTACTCTTATAAAATGTCAATTCTTCCGCTTCCAAAGGAACTATATATTTGATATATTGATCTTTACTTCCAAATGGATATTCGTTTGAACGGTAATGAAATCCCTCAATAAAATACCAAATAATTTGAGAAATTAATCCCGATTCCTCAGTTGAACTATTATGATTAAATATTCCAAATGAGGAGACTTTGTCACTTATTCCGGCATATCTTGCTAATGAACAAATTTCTTTTCCATTGAATCCATTGGGTGTGAAATTAATAAAGTTCCCTGAATCTGAAGATTTTATAGAGCTTAAATCTAAACTTACTAAATCTGCATCTCTAAAAACGGGTTCCGCTATAGCTATTGAATTTGAAACATCGCCCAATCGGTAGGCATCAAAAAATAATTTTTCTACTAAATCTATTTCTTCCTGAGAATTATAATAAGTTTGATATCCGATATTACAAAAATTAAAAAGATTATTAGGTTCTTCAAGTATAATTTTTGTTAGATATGAATCCGAAGAAATAGCTTCACTTTCTTTTCCTAAATCAAATTTACTATCTATAGAAACCAGATTTACCATTTGTTCTAAATCATCATAGGCACGATACATCGCATAAGTCAAATCCTGGGAACCCCCGATTACAATTGGTATGATTTTTTTCTTGATTAAACTTGACACTACTTTTTTCAAAGCAAAATAAGTGTCTTCAATAGAATTTCCCGCTTCAATATCTCCCAAATCGGCAATTGAAGCTTCCCAATTTCCTGGATAAAGTGAATACAATTCTTTTCTAATTGGGTTTATATCCACATCTGAAATTGATTTTGAAGCACCTCGATTGTCTAAAACGCCAATTATTGCAATTTTAATTTTATTTAAATCTGGGAATTGTTCTTTAGTATGAAGCACCATTTTACTTCCCAAATGTTGGGATGATAAACTGCTAATTAACTCAAGAACCTTTTCGTTTATAGGTTTTAAAAAATCAAATTCCATTATTTATTTCTTTTTTGCGACTGCTTTCTTTGCAGCTAGTTTTTTGGCAACTGGTTTTTTAGCTGTTGTTGCTTTTTTAGCTGCCGTTTTCTTAGCTGGTGTTTTCTTAGCAATGATTTCGTGAACTTCCGCTAAGGTTAAATTAGCAGCATCAATATCTTTACTCAATTCAATTTTTAGTTTTCCTTTCGTGATGACTGATCTTCCCCAACGGGCTTTTTCGACAACAATTCCTTCTTCCTTCCAATTATGTAAAACTTTATCGATATTCTTTTGTAATTTATCTTCAATCAATTCTTCAATATCGGCTTGTGATAAATTATCGAAATTGTATTTTTTACTTACGTTTATAAAAACACCATCCCATTTGATGAAAGGTCCAAAACGACCCGTTCCTTTTTGCACGCCTTCGCCTTTATAAACTGCTATTGGCGCATCGGCAAGTGCTTTTTCGTCAATCAATTCTTGAGCTCTTGTGATGGTAACGTCAATTGGATTTTCGCCTTTCGGCAAAGAAACAAATGCTGCTCCGTGACGAATATAAGGACCGTAACGCCCATTACTTACTTCAACTTCTTCTCCTTTATAGGTTCCCAAATTTTTTGGAAGTAAGAATAATTTAAGTACATCTTCTAATGTTATATTTCCAATATTTTGATCCGCCATTAAGCTTGCGAACTTTTTATCTTCATCGTCGGGGGCGCCAATTTGAGCCATTGGACCAAATTTCCCTAAACGAACAGAAACTGGCTTGCCGCTTTCCGGATGAATACCAAGAATTCGTTCGCCGCTTTCTCTTTCTGCGTGTGCTTCAACTTCTTTAACCGTTGGATGAAATTTATCGTAGAATTCCTGCATCATTTTTGTCCAATCGACATTTCCTTCTGCAATTTCATCAAAATCTTGTTCCACTTTTGCAGTGAAATTATAATCCAATATGTTTCCGAAATTCTTAACTAAGA
>Ga0209442_1002412_pt1 | contig 10098 bp, 9 predicted proteins | sample LauGreSBDMM110DD_2_FD_187565 | JGI IMG/M metagenome (GOLD analysis project Ga0209442, IMG submission 187565) | Freshwater lake microbial communities from Lake Michigan, USA - Sp13.BD.MM110.DD (SPAdes) (version 2) | ecosystem: Environmental > Aquatic > Freshwater > Lake | place: Lake Michigan, USA...
TCCACCGGCCGCGACGCGCAGCGCCTTCCCACCGCAATCGAACGGATGACCCCAGGCCCTGGCGATCAGGTACTGCAACAGAGTCAAATTTTTGTTGACTTCATCGATGGGTACAACGCGTCTCTCACAATCGATGGCATTGCTCTCGATACAACACGCCTCGACGAATTAACAGATAATGGCGCCACTCCGAGGCCCGGAGCACAAGTAGTCATTCCGCCGACAGCTATCTATGACCCCGGTAACTACACCATCAGTTTCTTGCCGCAAGATGGCGCACCCATCGAAACATTGACGCAAGGCACGCACACTGCAACTGTGCTCTATTGGAAAATCACCGACGGACCCGCAAAATCTCGTTCGTTTACGTGGGAGTTTAAGGCCGACTAGACAGGCAACTCGCCCGTCGCAAGCAATATCTCGAATCCGGCTTCGTTGAGCACGGGAATACCCAATTGTTCAGCTTTAGTGACTTTGCTTGCACCAGGTGATTCGCCCAGCACGACGGCAAAAGTCTTTGCACTAACGCTTCCAGGGCTCTTGCCACCGCGTCTCTTAATTGCCTCTTCCGCCCCGTCGCGTGAATAGGCAGAAAGTGAACCCGTGACCACTATGGCTTTACCGACCAACGTTTGAGGATTGGTACTGATTTCGACACGGCCGAATTCAACACCTGCATCACGTAGTTTCCGGATGATTACAGCATTTTCTGAAATTGCAAACCACGAAGTGATGGATGCAGCGATGACACCGCCGACTCCGTCAACTGCAGACAGATCATCTGCCGTCGCAATTGCAATTGCATCAAGCGAACCAAATTCTGAAGCAAGAGATTCTGCAGCAGCTGGGCCAAGATTTTTTATTCCGAGAGCTGTGAGCAATTTAGGTAATGGTCGCGAGCGCGACGCCTGAATCGATGCAACAAGATTCTGTGCGCTGAGTTCTGCAAAACCTTCGAGCGTTAACAATTGTTCAACCGTTACTGAATACAAATCACCGACATCTGTAACAAGACCAGCATCAGACAATGCGAAAACTGTGCGGTCACCAAGACCTTCAATATCCATTGCTCCACGCGACGCGAAATACATAATGCGTTGGTCTCGCTGAAACGGACAACTTGGCTCAACACATCGCGTATCGGCCACATCATCAAGTTTGACAAGCATTGATTTCACTGGGCACGGGCACTGCGTAGGAAACACCCACGGCTCTGAGTTTTTGGGGCGCTTAGACAGCACGGGCCCCACTACTTCAGGAATAACGTCACCGGCTTTTCGCACCACAACTGTGTCACCAGGGCGAACATCCTTAGCTGCCACCTGATCGCGGTTGTGCAAAGTGGCCATACCCACTGTGGAACCACCAACAAATACCGGCTCAAGCACGGCAAACGGAGTGGTGCGGCCCGTACGACCAACCGAGACCTGAATATCAAGAAGCAGTGTGTGCTTTTCTTCGGGTGGGAACTTAAATGCAATTGCCCATCGCGGAGCACGCGACGTAAAGCCCAATTGTTCCCGCTGACTAAGGTCATCAACTTTGATGACGACTCCGTCTATTTCGTATGGCAGTTCGTGACGACGATCTTTCCATTCATGACAAAACTGTGTGACTGCGTCAATGGAATCAACAATGGTGATTGCAGGGTTGACTGGAAAACCCAGTGTGCGCAAAAACTCAAGCGTGTCGTGATGGCTTGTGAATTCGGGACCACCGATAACTTCACCTAATTGGTACGACCACAATGACATGTCACGCTTCGCTGTAACTGTTGGGTCTTTCTGTCGCAAACTGCCAGCACCGGCATTACGCGGATTCACTGGCACGGGAAGCGGTGAGCGACCGTTGCTGATTCGTTCAAGGTTTTCCGCTTCGCGTTCTGCTTTGAGTTTTTCAAACGCAGCAATTGACATGAATATTTCGCCACGCACTTCCACAACTTCAGGCGCAGATGCAATGTGTTTCGGTAACGACGAGATGGTTGCCACGTTTGCAGTGACATCTTCGCCAACTTTTCCATCGCCACGGGTGGCGGCTTGCACTAGCGAACCGTTCTCATAACGAATACTGATTGCAAGACCATCAATCTTGAGTTCGCACACATAGCGAACTGCCTGGTCGCCGAGCCCTTTAGCTACTCGATCACCCCAAGCACGCAATTCTGCTTCGTCCATGGCGTTATCAAGACTGGTCATTGGCACACGGTGCACTACAGGGTCAAACGTGGTGATGGCTGTAGCACCAACCGCCAGGGACGGCGACGAATCATCGACTAATTCGGGGTGCTCGGTTTCCAATTCACGCAATTCACGCGCCAACTGGTCGAATTCAGCATCGCTGATCTCAGGATCGTCGTGACCGTGATATCTGGCGTTGTGATACCGCACCTGCTCGCGCAGTTCTTCCATTCGTTTCTGAGGAGAAGGCGTGCGTGACATCACCTACAAACTACTAAAGGGGTACGGCAATACGTGACCCTATGAGCCAAGTGTCAAGCGCGATGCGGTGGCTTGCTGGCCTACCTTCATGGACACATTGCGAACATGAGAAAACACTCGTTCTGCGACACCATCAGTATGTGAACCAAGCCCGCACGCAGGAGTGATGTAACTCATTCGGCGAACAAGCAGTGGGTCAACGCCAGCCTTGACTAATGCGCACATGGCTTCCATGAGAGATTTCCATGGGCGCTCAGCGCTGATTGCAATAGGTCCGTCCGTACGTACCGCACCCCATGCAATGCGACCGCCGTGATCTAGATGATCAGAGATGCGACTTGCTGCCACCAGCATCTCCCCCATCTCTTCGTCACTCGACGCCGATGGCACTGGGACAGACAGAATATTTGCACCCGTGGCAAGCATTGCGCCCCAGTCAGTTCTGCCACAACAATGCAGACCACTGATATTGCCAACTGTGACTGCTGCCAATGCACCTGAGATTAAGTCAATTACTTCTTCTGTCGAAATAGAAAACCCGGGTTCAAGCGCATCAGGCATCGAAGGTTCATCAAGCATGATGATCTGAGTGACGCCATCACACACACGCGCTACTTCGTCCTGCAAAGCGCTGACATGTGCACGCACTGCTTGCAAGGCCAGCGGAAATGCGATGCGTGGCTCTAGACCGATTCGCACTAACGCCATCCCTAACGTGACTGGTCCGACGAATTGCCATTTCACAGTGTGAATGCCGGTGTTGCGAACAGGAAAACTTTCAAGAAATGCAAGAAATGCACCGTAGGCATCTGAATTCAAATCGGTTGTAATGAATTGATCAATGTCAAGCGTTGACACATCAACACTGATGCCACCATATTGACCAACAGAAACACCTTCGATACCTACAAGTGCCTGCGCAATCATTCCTTCTGCTGGAGATCGTCGAGGAAGAGAGGGAATGGTTACAACATCGGTTGACCGCCACACGAAATCAAGCGCAGCTGACACGCTGCGATGCGGCAAACTGCCAATACCGAAGGTGGCGCCAGAACGTGGCGAACGGCCGTTGTCTGAATTCACCTGTCCTCCTGTGGCGTGCGGCAAAAAGCTCTTACCCATTGGTATCAGTAGTGCTAACTGGGAAACGAATTGGAAAATTCTGTGTCGGAGTCGTCTGCAGGTAAGGCTAGAGACATGCCCAAATACCCCAGGCTCCAACCCCAACGCGTGTTGGTCTCCGTTGCCATGGCTGCGTGGGTGGCCCTTGCCTTGTCATCACCATGGCAGACCATTGCCGACGATGCATCACGTTCGGTCGGTTGGGTAGTCCTTACGTGGAGTTGGTTGCTATGGACAGGTGTTGGAGCCTCGTTGCTGGTTCCGTCGCCAACGTCTCTCACCATTGTTCGCATGGTGGTTCCACTATCCGTTGTCGTATCCGTTGTTGCAGGGCAACCGCTTGCAGTTTTCTGTTCTGTCGTTGCACTCATTGTGTGCGCGTCACCGGTGTTTGTAGATGCCATGGTGCAAGGCGGCGCATACGGAGACGAGACTCGTTTCGCTCTACGCACGCCGCTTCCCTACGTTGTTCCAGCAGTTATCGCCTGGGGGTTGTACACCGCATCGTTAATTGGCGGAAGCCTTCTTCTTGCCGCACGTCAACACATATTTGGGGCAGTTCTCGTAGCCATTGGAATTCTTCTCTCACGAACCATTCCACAACGACTTCACCGTCTCGCGCGTCGATGGTTAGTACTTGTTCCCGTTGGCATTGTGGTGCACGATCATTTGGTGTTGCACGAAACCATCATGGCGCCTTCAGGAAAAATACAGTCAGTTGCTCGTACGTCTGATGTTGGTGAAGCAGCAGACCTCACGGGTGGGGTGTTCGGCGAACGCATCACAATCGAATTAACAGAAGCCGACAAAGTTATTCTGTCGAAAATTACTGCAAAAGCATTGGGTACAACCGAAGCGTTGCATGTGAAGATGTTCTGTATTGCTCCACGCAGACTTACTGCTGCACTTTCAGCAATTACTCAGTAACGATTCCGCCGCCAAGAACAACCATGTCGGTGGAATCGTAAAAAACCACCGTTTGTCCTGGAGAAATACGGCGAGTTGGTCGTGACCAGGCAATAACTGCAGTGTCGCCCGTAACCGTGAGAGTGCCGGCAGAACGTTCGCCGTGAGCACTTCCCTGCACAAGAATTTCTCGAGATGAAATGGTGGACACGTCAGTTGAATATGGCCACGACAAAGTACCAATAGATGTATGCGAAATGAACAACTCTGCTTCGTCACCAACAACAACGCGTCGCAATGGCACATCAACTGCCACCACATAGCGCTTGTCGCCACCACCAAGTCCGAGACCGCGTCGCTGACCAAGTGTCACTAACTCAACCGCTGGCACTTCACCTACTTGCGTTCCGGTTCCATCAACAACGGTTGCCGAATTAAACGTGAGTCGTGGCTCTAGGAAACCGGCACGGCCAATGGTGCTACCAATAAAGCACACGTCTTGACTGTCAGGTTTTGCAGCAGTGCGCAAACCACCAGAAGTAGCCAACTCACGCACATCTGATTTCTGCATGTGACCAACGGGGAACATGACATAGGCCAAATCCTCAGCGGACAACATGTGCACCACATAGCTCTGGTCTTTCGCAGCATCTGCACCACGTGCCAAGCGCAAAGTGCCTTCAACGTCAATGACACGCGCGTGATGGCCAGTAGCAACTGCATCAAAGCCCAATGCGCGACCACGCTCAATGAGTTTGTCGAACTTCAAGTGTCGATTGCACTCAATACACGGGTTCGGAGTGGTGCCTTGCACATGTGACGCCACGTACGGCTCAACTACATGTTCATTGAATTCTTCTGAGAAATTGAATACCAGGTGGTCAATACCAACTTGCTGTGCCACTCTGCGAGCATCATCAACATCAGAGACTGAACAACAACCTGTGTCGCTTTCGCCGCCCCACAAACGCATGGTGACACCGACAACATCATGACCTTGATCACGCAACACCAGTGCTGCGGCCGAGGAGTCAACGCCACCAGACATTGCCAAAAGAACTTTCATGATGTCACCGCCCCCAGTCGTGCTGCTGCCGCAATTGTTGCATCGATTGCAGTTGAAACATCGCTTTCGGTAGTGGTGTGTCCGAGACTGAAACGCAATGAGCCTTTAATGCGCTCACGCGAAACACCCATGGCAGCCAGTACATGCGATGGCTCCATTGCGCCACTTGCACAAGCCGACGCAGCGGACACGCACACACGTGCCTCATCTAATAGGTACAACAATGATTCACTTTCAAGATTCTCTAGGCACACATGAGCCGTACCAGCAGTGCCAGCGCCTGGTGCAAGAGTTGCGGTGGCGCACTCGATTCGCGACGTGATTCCGTTAATCAGCTGATCGCGCAACGTGCCAAGACGCGCTACTTCGGATGTGCGATTCTGATCCGTCAATGACAACGCAATAGACGAGCCCACAATGCCTGCAACGTTGTGCGTGCCACTGCGGCGATCTCGTTCTTGTCCCCCACCCAAAATAAGTGGTTCCAATGTTGCGCCTTCACGCAACACCATGATTCCCATTCCCTTTGGTCCACCGAATTTATGGGCTGACAACGTCAGGCAATCAACGTGTGACCACACAGTTCGCAAGTCAATCCAACATGCCGCCTGCACAGCATCTGTGTGAAACAACGCATCAGGTGCTTGGCGTCGAACTGCATGTGAGATGTGTTCTAAATCTGAAATAGCGCCGGTCTCATTATTCACAGCCATTACTGACACCACTGCAACATTGTCGAGGTCTGTCAGTACAGCTCGCATGACATCAGGATCTACAGACCCAGCGGATGTAACCGGCACCACGGTGCCATCAATGTGCTCAACGCAATGCAACACTGCATGATGTTCAGTTGCGCCACATACTGCTGTTCCACCTGTTCGCCGTGTAGCACCAAGAACTGCAGCGTTAGCACCTTCGGTTCCGCCACTCGTGAAAATCACTTCGCCAGGACGACAGCCGATTACTTCAGCCACCACGTCTCGAGCTTCGTCAATGACCTGGCGTGCTTCTCGTGCGAATCGATGCGAGCCCGATGGGTTTGCATACATCACGTCGCCGTACTTGCTCATGGCATCGCGAGCCTCTGGGCGCAACGGAGACGTTGCAGCATGATCGAGATACACGTACGAACGTGGCGAATCGGTGATCTCGGTCATCTAGTCAGGCTACCGATGCGTCCCCTCGCACATGGTCGTGGTGGACTAGTACCTGATGAACCACGAAGAGGCGAACCCCTACGGCGTTGACGGATACGACGCCTCTACATATGGCGATTCCTTTGCCGCGGTCTACGACCAGTGGTATTCAGATCTTGACGACGCCGACTTCCTTGAATCCATCGTCAGCCCCCTTCCCCCTCAGTCGGTTCGCGTGCTTGAGCTTGGTGTCGGCACCGGACGACTCGTGGCGCAATGGCTGGCGTTACGGCCATCGTCAAACGACATCATTATTGGCATTGATTCATCCGAAGCGATGTTGAAGATTGCGCACGAGAAGAATTTCCCTGCTTCTGTCTCATTCATACAAGGCGACTTTTCTGAACAACTACCAACTGGCCCGTTTGATGTTGTCTTCATCGGATACAACACACTGTTCAACGTTCCAGATGAGTCGGCCCTGCAATCCTGCATCAGCCACGTCGCACACGTACTTGCCCCGACTGGATCCCTTTATATGGACGCCGTCATTCCGAGTTCATCCGAAGCGTCGACACATGAATCCATGCAAACCATGGCCACGGGGGAAGAGGTCCTCGCCACCAGCCACCATGACCCACTGTCTCAGCGCATTACTGGCACTTTCACGCACCTTGGCCCTGAACACGCCTCAGAGGTTCGATCATTCGCTGTTCGCTACTTCACCCCACCCCAACTTGATGCAATTGCCAAACAGTCTGGGCTGGGCTTGTTCTCTCGTTACGCCGACGGGCGTCAGACTGCGTTTACTTCAGATTCACATCGTCACGTCAGTCGGTATTCACCTGCCGTGTGACTCCTTTGTGGACAGATAATCCACCGAAATCAGGGCTTTTCGCCCTATCCTGAGTGAGTAATGAGTCAACTTCGTCTCAATCTTCTCACCGGCCGTTGGGTCACGGTGGTGCCATCTCGAGCTAACCGCACGAGTGACTTTGCTCCGCGCGCACAAAAAGTTGAAAACGATCCTGACCGTGAATGCCCTTTCTGCCCAGACAGCACACATGCACACGATGATGTTCGGCTGTTAGAGAATGTTGACGCGTCAGGCAACTGGCAAATGCGCGTTATCGCCAACCGCTACCCAGCATTCGAAGGTGACGAGTCACTTGCAGTACGCAACCTCGGCCCCGTGCACGTGATGGCCGAAGCTAGCGGCACACACGAAGTGTTTGTGTACTCACCAGAACACGAACTACGTCTCGATGAACTTTCTGATGATCAGATTGCACAACTCATGGCTGCACTCAAGGATCGCTTTATCGCGCATGCCAACACGCCAAATATTCGCTACACGCAAGCAATTGTGAATCATGGTCGTGAAGCCGGTGCATCACTTGCTCACCCACACGGACAGTTACTTGGTCTTCCATTCGTGCCAGGCGAAATTCTTGAAGAAGAACGTGCCTTCGAACGATTCAAAGGCGGATGCATTGTGTGCACCACTACCGAAGCTGAATCAAACAATGAACGTTTCGTTCTTGATAACGATCACGCCATGGTGATTTGCCCGTTCTGGTCTTCTAGCCCATATGAGCTGCTCATCATGCCGAAGGATCACCAGCAACACCTCACTGATTCATCTGATGATGCACTCACAGGCGTTGGCCTTGCTGTTCGTGACGCCTTGAAGCATCTTGTTGCCACCCTTGGCGACATTGCCTTCAACCTTGTGTTCCACACGGCCCCATCGCATCACGAGGGCACGTACCACTGGCACGCACACTTGTTCCCCAAGCTCACCACCACTGCCGGTTTCGAACGCGGCACAGGCGTCATGATCAATATCATCGCGCCTGAATTTGCAGCAGACGCACTGCGTCGCGCTGCAGTTGGCGTCTGATTCATGGGAAGCATTCGCGTAGCGATTGATATCAACGCAAGCACCCATCGTGTGTGGGAAGTTGTCGAACCAATCGAACGTCACATTGACTGGATGGCAGATGCTGTTGCAATCCGCTTCAAGACAGATCAAACACGCGGCACAGGCACTGAATTTTACTGCGACACCAAAGTTGGCCCCATCAAGCTTGTCGACGAGATGAAGATCACTTCCTGGGTTCCAGAAAAAGCCATGGGTGTCACACACACCGGCGTTGTTACCGGAACCGGTGAATTCACACTTGAAGCCCTTACTCCATCATCCACTCGATTCGTGTGGACTGAAGTCTTGGTGTTCCCGTGGTGGCTCGGTGGAAAACTTGGCGCACTTGTCGGCGGTCAAATTGTGATGAAAGCAATTTGGCGCAAGAACTTGCGCATTCTTAAAAAACTCGCTGAAGCACCGGCCGCTTAACAAGCACTGCAACCGCTAATTCGGCTGCTCTCACATCAACGACGCCGACACGAAACGATGTGCGTCAAGTGCTCGAAAATGATGCATGAGTTATTTACCAGTGAAGGTGGCTTTACCTGGTCCGTGTTCGAGAAAACTAGCCACGCCAACTTGACTATCGGTCGAGTGAAACGCTTCTTCAAACAACTGCAGTTCCAACGCAAGTCCCGATGCAAGATCAGTTTCCATACCTTGATCAACCGCTTGCTTAATGAGACGTGTGGCGACTGTTGCACCAGAAGCGATTGTGCCTGCCAACTCAAGCGCACGCGTCATTAAAGCATCGGGTTCCACTACTTCATTGGCAAGACCAATAGACAGTGCTTCCTCTGCCTTTACTTGACGACCCGTCGCCATGATTTCTTTGGCCCTGCTTGCGCCCACCAACCGTGGAAGTCGTTGCGTTCCGCCACCACCAGGAATAATGCCGAGGAGAATTTCAGGCTGTCCAAAGACTGCTTTTGTTGATGCAATTCGATAATCGCACGCCATCGACAATTCGCATCCACCGCCAAGCGCATAACCGCTGACTGCAGCAATGGTGAATGACGGAATTGCTGCAACTGCGTTTAACGCAGCATGAAAAGCTGCGCCGATTGTGTTGGCTTCCGATGGCCCACCAAATTCTGAAATGTCAGCGCCAGCAGCAAACAAGCGGTCGCCACCCGTAATCACAACTGCACCTGCAGGATTGCTAGTGAGTTCACGTGCCACATCATGAAGTCGTGCGAGAAGCGCAGTTGACAGTGCATTCACCTTGGGTGAGTTCAACGTAACGACAGCAACCCCATCACTACGACGATCAACTAGTACAAGTTCTTCATTAGACATTTCAGGCTCCTACTCCGCGCAACATTTCATCAGCTGCAGACCACGGATCAAGCTTGTGGTTCAGCACTTGTTCCTGCAGCCCATCCCATTGGTCGCCACTCAGAATTTCACGAGCTTTCAATTCAAGACGACGCGCAACAATTTCACGCAGTTCGGCGCGCAAACGGAATTCGCGGCGCGACTTCAATACGCCCGTCGATT
>Ga0209442_1002414_pt1 | contig 10097 bp, 8 predicted proteins | sample LauGreSBDMM110DD_2_FD_187565 | JGI IMG/M metagenome (GOLD analysis project Ga0209442, IMG submission 187565) | Freshwater lake microbial communities from Lake Michigan, USA - Sp13.BD.MM110.DD (SPAdes) (version 2) | ecosystem: Environmental > Aquatic > Freshwater > Lake | place: Lake Michigan, USA...
TGCTACAAAAGGTGGCTGGCAATATATTGATCCAATTATCATTAGATCCCATGATGGGTTTGCAGATGGTGAAATAACTCTTCAAAGTTGTTATAATTCAATAATATTAAATGATGATAGTGGAGTAACATTTATAACTAATTCAGGATCTGCAAGTTTTGCATTTAATAATTCTGGACAACTTGTATTTCCAAATACATCAATTCAAAATACTGCATTTTTAGGAATAGGTTCATACAATACTTCACAGATTTCTGAATCAGGTAATTTATATTATACAAATCAAAGAGCAATAGATGCACTTTCGCCAATATTGTTTGAATATTTAAGTGCCTCTGTAGCTTCAAGCACTTACTTAACACAAAGTTCTGCTTCTTCAACATATCTAACTCAGGCTGATGGAACAACTTTATATCAATCAAAAGATTTAGACCTTACTAATATTTCCGCACTATCAACATCTGGAATCCTTATTCGTGGATCAGATTCAACATATACTACAACAGCCAATAACTCTTCTAACTGGGATACTGCCTATACGGACAGAAACAAGTGGGATGGAGGATCCACAGGTCTTACTGCATCTACTGGAAGAACTTCTTTAGGTCTTGTAATTGGAACAGATGTTCAAGCTTATAGCTCACATCTTTCAGGAATTAATACTCTTGGTTCTGGAACTGGGTTACTAAAAAATACAGCAGGAACGTGGTCTTATGACACAAGTACATATGCCTTGTCATCATCTTTATCTGGATACCAACCACTTGATGGAGATCTTTCAGCAATTTCTGCAATTACTTCAGGAGTTGGTCTATTAAAAAGAACTGGAACCGATACATACGTCATTGACACAAATTCTTATATAACTGGGTCTTCTCCAACGATTAACACATCTTTAATATCTGGAACTAGTACATTTAATTTAATAAACAGTGTTGCAACAACAGTAAATTTTGCAGGAGCAGCAACAACATTAACAATAGGATCAACAGACGCAGGAGCAATAACATCTTTTAGGACTCCAACCATATCAACAACAAGTTCAACTTTAGATTTGTTTAATACGACTGCAGCTACAGTTAACTTTGCAGGAGCCGTAACATCTCTTACAATTGGTGGAACTCCAACTGGATCTGTTACTGCAACGCTATTTGGAAACGCAACAACGTCTACAAAAACAATTAACATTGGAACTGGTGGAGTTTCAGGATCAGAAACAAATATAAATATTGGATCTTCAACAGCTGGGGCAACTGGAACAGTTTCAGTTTATCCTTCTACAGTTTTTACTGGATCTATATCAGTTCCTACCCCAACAACTTCAACACATGCAGCAAATAAATCTTATGTTGATTCACTTGCATCAGGAATTAATATAAAGCCTGAAGCTATTTATGTTTCTCAACAAGCTTTAAATGCAACTTATGTAAATGGAACATCGGATTCATCTGGAGGTCTTGGAGTTGGTGCAACTCTAACTGGAAATGTTGATGGAGCTTTAATTCTAGATGGAGATGAAGTTCAATCAACTCAAAGAGTTCTTATTAGGAATCAAGCAGATCAAAAACAAAATGGTATTTATGTAGTATCATTCGCTGGAGATGGTGATGACCCATTTATTCTTACAAGAGCAACAAACTTTAATGGTGCAAGTGCAACTAGTGGTTTAATTAAATCAGGAGACTATGTATTTATAACATCTGGAAGTGTTTCTGCAAATGATTCGTATGTGGTATCACAAGGTGGAACTTCTACTAATCCAGCTGGTGCAATAAAAGTTGGAACTGATAATATAATATTTGCACAGTATTCTGGAGTTCCTTCAAATATTAGCACATTAGGATATGTAACTGTTGGAACTTGGGCAGCAACCCCAATTGATAAAGATTATATAGATTCTGAAATAGCAAGAACAAATAATCCAACATTTACTGGACATGTAGCAATTCCATCACCTACAAACGATACAGATGCAGCAAGTAAAGAATATGTTGATGATTTAATTTTTGCAAGTCTTCCATATTTACCAGACATTGTTCCAATAGATGATATGAGATACGAGTTTGATGGAATCAACAGTAGATTCCTTCCAAAATTTTCAGGGGAACAAGTTGCTATAAACAATCCTTTAAGACTTCTCTTAACAATTAATGGTATAATACAGGTAGTGGATTTTCCAGAATATGTTTGGCAATCTATGTTACCAAGAGAAGGCTTTATGGTTGACTCAGATGGATACATAGCGTACTCTGAAGTTCCACCACTAGGATCAACTTTTGATGCAAGATTAATGCTTGGACCAAATGTAAATTCAATAAAGAAAGGATATCCGTTCAAAGCAGTGGATATTTTATTAGGAGCATAAAAAATGGCAAGAAAGATATTATTTGAAACAGGGTACACATTTGACCCAGCTACACGAACAATTGTAATTCCAGATCATATTCCAAGGGAAAGATTGATTCTTATTACAAATGTTACTACTAATCAGGTAATTTATAATTTTTCAGATCCAAGTCTTAAGGCAACAAGCTATACGCCAACAATTAGTACAGAGAATGTTGCAACTACAACAGTTGTACTAAACTTTAATACAGCAGCTATGACCTCTACTGATAAGCTCCAAATAACAGTAGATGAATATTCAGAAAGTTTCCAGCCAGATGAGTCCTACATGGACCCTGTTGGAAAATTTAGAGTTTCTACCCCTACTTCTTTAATTGATACTGACTTTGAATATGGAACTCAGCCAACTAAATGGGAAGTGTTAAGCCTTACAAATAACAAGCCCTCTTGCTACTACGATATTCAAACTCCAATTGCACAGCCTTCTGGAGGAACAAATACATTTGTTTCTATTGCAGGAACTGGATCTACTAGAGTTGTAACGGTAGTAACTACTGTAGCTCACGGTCTTATTGTTGGAGATAAATTCTTTATTCAAGATACATTAGATGTTAATGCTGATGGGTGGTATTTGGTAGCATCTGTATCAACAACAACTGTTTCTAATGATACATTTACTTATATTGCAAGAGCAAATGTTACTAACGGATCAGTTCGTGACGCAACAAAAACTTTTGCCTACAAAGCTTATAACTACACAGGATCTGAACTTCCTCTTTCAACTGTTTCTGGTTCTGCATTTGTAGCATCTGGTACTACAGTAACAGCCACAACCACAAATGCTCACGGTCTTAGCATTGGAGATTTAATTTATGTTTCTGGAACTACAGCAGCAACTTCTGGTCCACCAAATGGTTCATGGGAAGTAAAAACAACTCCAACAACAAATACCTTTACCTTTGACGTAGTAACTGCTCCAGTTGGTGCAATTACAGCAATTGCAAAATCTTTAACTGGAAGACCAGGATCGGTTTCTGTTCATAGACCATTCGATGGTGGAGTTAAGTTCTCAACTGGGTCTTCCGCTCCTGGATCAAAAATCGTTCGTCAGACTCGTAGATATTTCCGATACCAATCAGGTAAAGGTATTCAGTTCTCTACTGGATCTATGCTAAAACCAGTATTTTCAGTAGACTTAGTTTCTTCATCTAGCACAACAGTTACTGTAAAAACTAGATATGAACATTTCCTTGGAATTGGTGCACAGATTACAGTAACGGGTGCAACTCAAACAGCATATAATGGAACTTTTACAGTTACAGCAATTACTGGACCTAAAGAATTTCAATACACCGCATCTTCAGTTCCTTCAGCAACTCCAGCAACTGGCTTCCCTATAACAGTAGCACCAGTTTCCTGGTTTGGTGGTCAGACAAGAGTTGGAATGTTTGATGAACAAAATGGATTCTTCTTTGAATTTGACGGACAAACAATGTGGGCAGTAAGACGCTCCAGCACGGATCAAATTTCTGGAATTGTTGCTACAACACTTGGATCTCCAACTATTACAGGTACAGACACCAGATTCTCAGAGCAATTGAATCCAGGAGACAAGGTTGCCATTAGAGGTCTAACTTACACCGTTCAGTCAATTACAAGCAATACAGAAATGTATGTATTCCCAGAATATCGTGGTCAGACAGTCACCTCTGGTGGAATTGTAAGCAAGGTTGTTGACACTAAGGTTCCGCAATCTGATTGGAATATTGATCAAATGGACGGAACTGGTCCATCTGGAGTAAACATAGATCTATCTAAAATGCAAATGTTCTACATTGACTACGCATGGTATGGTGCAGGTGCAATTAGATTTGGATTTAAAGACGAGCGTGGAGAAGTTGTATATTGTCATAGAATGACACATGCAAATGTTAAAACAGAAGCTTACATGCGTTCTGGAAACCTTCCATCACGTTATGAGGCAGCAGCAGATGCACCAGTTACAAAACTTTCAGCAACTTTCTCAAACGTTGCTACTACCATGTCTGTTAGTAGTACTTCAGGATTCCCAACAGCTGGAACCCTTTCTATTACAAAGGCTGGAAATACTGGACAAGAAATTGAATATGTTTCCTACACAGGAAAAACAGCAACAACCTTTACTGGTTTGACTAGAGCCCTTACAAATGTAGTTATTAATCCAGTTTCTGGTAATACTGGTGGAGGTAATGGAACAGCTCAATCATTTACTTATTCAGCAACTGCTCCAGTAAGAGTAGACCTGTATTCTAGACAATATGCAACTGGAACAAGTCACTGGGGATCATCTGTAATTATGGATGGTGGATACGATGATGATAAGTCTTTTGTATTCCAGGCAGGTATGAAAACTGGTGTTGTTGTACCAAGAAGTAATACAACAAGATCTGCTCTTCTTAGCCTAAGACTTGCTCCATCTGTAGATAATGGAGTAGTTGGAGTTCTTGGAGAAAGAGAACTTATTAATAGAATGCAGCTTACCTTAAGACAAATGGATGTTTTAAGTTTGGTTGCAGGAACTGTTGGAAATCCAGGAGCTTTTCTTGTAGAACTTATATTAAATCCAAAACTTAACACTGCAACTGCAAACAATTGGGAAAACGTTGGTGGATCAAGTTTGTCTCAAGTTTGTTACCACGCAGTAAACACAACTTTAGTTGGTGGAGAGCCAATCTTCTCCTTCTTTGTATCTTCTCAGTCTGGTGAAGCAAACGTTGTTCAGCAAGACCTTAGTTTGGTTAGAGATTTAGGAAATTCAATTTTAGGTGGAGGAACAACAAATGCTACTTCAACAAATGAATTTAATATTTTTCCAGATGGACCAGACATTGTAACAATAGCAATCAGAAACCTTTCTGGTTCTGGTGTAACAAGTGCTACGGTTAACGGAAGGCTTTCTTGGACTGAAGCCCAGGCATAATAGGAGAAAAAAGTGGGACTTAATAAACTAAACCACCTTTACTCTACTGAGCCATTAACAGTAGATTCTTTACTAGCCAACAACGATATTACAATTATTGATGACCTTAGTATTTTTGGAGAGACACTTCTTGATGGATTGTTAGGATCTTCAAATCAAGTTCTTAAAGTTAATTCTGCTGGAAATGCAATAGAATGGGCTACCCTTGATGCCTTACCATCTCAATCTGGAAATTCTGGAAAGTATTTAACAACAGATGGCTCAGCAGCCTCTTGGGGAGTTTTAGATCTATCTTTTAACGCAACAACGGATGCAATACTTGCTGGTATAACTATTAATGAAATTGCTTATCCTGCAACTACTAGACTAGAAGTAACTCAAGCAAGTATGGCTTACTTAATTAATAATCAATACTCAGGAAATAATCCAACAATTTATGCAACTGCTGGAACTACAATTGCTTTTAACTTAGATGTAGAAGGGCATCCATTTTTAATTAAAACTGCCTCAGGTGCAGCAAACTATAATACAGGATTAATTCACGTTGCTACAGATGGAACGGTTAGCACAGGCTCTGCTGCCCAAGGTCAAATATCAGGAACTTTATATTGGCAAATTCCTTCCAGCATAAGTGGGGAATATGCATATCAATGTCAAATTCATAGCGGAATGCTTGGAGTAATTACAATATCATCTCCATCATCTTCAGATATTGGAGTAGCAACTGGAACTTCTTTAAATACAACTGGAAATGTTATAAGCCATGTTGATATTTCAACACCTACATTTACATCAAATACTTATTATTTAGTAGCAGGAGATGATGGAAAATTATTGATGTTAGATAATTCAACTACTGCCGCAACTTTGTATGTTGGAACAGATGCAACATGTAACTTTGCTATTGGAACTCAAATAACCATAGTTCAAAAAGGAGCTATTGCTGGACAAATAACTGTTGCTGCAACTACTCCTGGAACAACTGCAATAAATGCAACACCTGGTAAAAAATTAAGAGCACAATGGTCTTCTGCTACCTTAGTTAAAACTGCAGCAAATACATGGGTATTGATGGGAGATTTAGTAGCTTAACATGAAATTTGTTAATATTATTCCATCAACTTCTAGAAGAAAGATTTTTAAAGACACATTTGATAGAGGTAATACGACTGGTAACCTTGGCTCAGCTTCTGATGGAAGTTTGTGGAGTGCAATAAGAGGAACATTTACAGTTTCTACCAACAAAGCAGTATCTGTAGATGCAGCTAACTCATATCCAGCTGCTACAGTTGATATGAATACCCAAAACGCTTCAATATCCATTAAAGGATCTACTCAAGGAAGCACTGCAGCACTATGGGTTACTGACAGTGGTAACTGGTTTGGAGTTGGAATTAGTCAAACACAGGTCTCTGCAAGTACTTTAAGTGCAGGAGAAAGATCCTTAATAGGTTGTAATTGTGGAACTTGCGAAGTAGCAGGAAACTGTGCTTCACCATCCTATCCGTGTACCTCACCATCCTATCCTTGTGGATCACCATCCTATCCGTGTGCTTCACCATCCACAAATTGTATTTCCTGGACCTATACTTGTAACGTTACAGGAAATAGATACTGTTCTTCTTCTTGGTACAGGTGTTCTAGTTATGCATATAACTGTAACGCTTACAATAAAACAGGATCTTGTAAATCTTCGTGGTATAGGTGCTCTGGTTATGCATATAACTGCAATGCTTACAATGCTGGAAACTGTAACAACGCTACTACCTATACTTGTACTGGTGGATACGCCTACTCTTGCGGTGGATACAACTACTCCTGTGGTGGATACTTCTATCAATGTGACGGAGGAATATACTACTACGCTTGTGGAGGAAATAACGCAACCACTTTTACTGAGTGTAACTGTCAAACTTGTTATCCACAATATATTAGATTTATTCAATCCGCATCAAATACTGTAACTCAATTAGCATCCTGGTTGGTAGCAAGTGTTGTTCAGTCATTTAAAGTAGTAACTTCTGGAAATTCTGTTACCATAACTCCTTATTCAGATTCATCTTTGACTACACAGATAGGATCAAATCTAACACATACAGCAACTGGAATTACAATTAATGCTAGATATGGTATAATGGTACAGCCTTCAAGTTACAACCAGGGAAATTCCATAGAAGAAATAACGATAGAGAGTTTATAAGAGGTTATTATGACTGATAAAATTTTACCAGAAATTCCAAGCTTGACCTACCCAGTAGTTGAGCAAACGCCAAATCACGAGTTTGATGTTGCTATGATTATAGATGGCATTGTTTTTCAAATAATTAATCTGGACGGGAATGTTGCAGCACAATACTTGTCAAATCCCACTTTTGTTCAAGTCGTACCTGGTCAAGCAAAAATTGGATGGACTTATCAAGACGGAATATTTTTATCACCAACAGGCTTACCAGGATTATAAGAAAAGAGAATATTTATGAAGCTTATAAAGTTTACCTCTATGTTAGATGATGGAATTGGATCACCAGAACCTATTAAAAAATTTATTCCAGATTGGTATAAAAAAGCTGAGACGTACTACGTTTCCGAATCAGACAATGTTTCAGTAGAAGATGGAACCCAAGAAAAAATGGCAGGATTAAAAACCTGCGTACCATATTTAGATTCTATGATTTTTGGATATGCAATAGTGACACCTTTTGATATATTTATTGGAAAAAATGATGATGGAACTATTGCAATAAAATGGAATGGTCCAGATTCTTGGGGAGATTTTATAAATGAAAGACCAAAAGAGTCTGGATCAACAATGCCAAGACCAACGGGTCATTATCCAAATCATTTAGTTTGGTCAAATAGGTGGGGATTTAGAGCTCCAAGAGGATACAGTGTACTTGTCACGCATCCATTAAATAGACATGATCTTCCATTTACAACTTTGTCAGGATTAATAGACAGTGATAAGTTTTGGGCTAATGGAAACCTTCCGTTTTTTATTAAAGAAGATTTTATAGGAATAATTCCAAAAGGAACTCCAGTTGCTCAAATAATTCCAATAAAAAGAAAAAAGTGGAAAATGATAAAAACTCAAGGTTATAAAGATATTTATAGTAAGCAAGGACTTGTTGCAAGAAAGAAAGAAACAAATTATAAGAAAAAAGATTGGGTAAAGAAGGTTTTTGAATGATGTTTAAAAAAAATCACAAGCACGATGGGCTTGTCTACATGAGTACTTTTGATTTACTTAAAAAGGTTTTTAAAAAAGAAGATAGGTTTAAAAATAAGAAAAGTCTTTCATCTAATAGAAATTCACCACCCCCACCAAATTCAGTAATAAATCACTTGGCGGTAATTCTTGATGGAGAAGTCCAAGAGATACTTAGAGCAGAAAACAGATTGGCTGCCTTATTTTTAAGTAATCCAGAATTTGTTGAGTTTGATCCAAATGAAATTCAAGTAGATATAGGATGGAAATATGAAGATGAAGTTTTTGAACAAGGTGAGTAATAAAGAAATAAAGTTTATTTCTAGCAAGCCCGAATTTGATATACCATCCCCAATTCCATCAAGTAGGCTGATTCCAGAATGGTATAAAAATCTTCCTGGTGTAGTTGAAAATACAGAAACTATGAAAAAATGTATACCAGTTTTAGATGCATTTACTACAGGATATGTAATAACTTTACCAGTGGATGTTCACTTTAATGAAGAGACTAATACATTTTGGTACGACAGCCCCTTTGAATTAAATACAGACCATATGATGTCTCAAACTCAGGGTGTTAATCCAGGTGAAGAATTTGACCAACAACCACATAAGTGGATAAACAACTGGCAAATAAAAACTCCAAAAGGATACAGTTGTATGTTTACTCATCCAATAAATAGATCAGATTTACCGTTTAGATCAATAACTGGAATTGTTGACACAGATAGCCATCCTTTAGTAATTAACTTTCCATTCTTTATGAAAAAAGGTTTTTCTGGAGTAATTCCAGCAGGGACTCCAATTATTCAAATATTTCCATTCAAAAGAGATAACTGGGATTCTAGCGTAATTGATGATAGAGAATTTATAGATCATCCAGAAGCTCACGAGGTAGAAAACCCTCCGTTCAACTGGTATAAAAGAAGATGGTGGACTAGAAAGGTATATAGCTAGTGGAAACAATTTTTGTTTCAATGCCATCAATGATGGATACTGAGTCTGTTATTACAATTAAGAATGCTTTAGAAACTGCAAACTATAGAGATAGGGTCTTTTTTGGAGTATCCATATTAGATACTAATAAAAAAATTTATAAAGAAATTGAAAAAGTTTTTAAAAACAACAGTAACGTCTCTATAGATTTTAATTTATTAAAAACAAAAAACATTTCTCAAATAGGAACTGGTTCTGGAAGAACAAGGGCTGCATCACTTTATTCAGGTCAAGATTATTTTTTACAAATAGATTCTCACACTAACTTTGAAAATGGTTGGGACGAATATTTAATTTCACTTTTTAAAGAAGCAAAAGAAAGTTTAAAAATAGACAAAATTGTACTTACTGCATATTTAGGAAGATATTCTTATTCTCCAGATAGAAAAAAGGTAGATGGAGTGGTGGGTGAAATATCCTATCCCTATATGATTCCAGATTCTTTCTTTTTAAATTACATACCATTTTGGAAAAGTAAAGAATGTCTTGTTGATAAGATAAATAAGTTTACCCCATGCGTAAAATTTAATGGAAATTTTGCTTTTGGCGACAAAGAGTTTATTAATAATTCTGGAGTTTATAAAGATAGTA
>Ga0209442_1002416_pt1 | contig 10093 bp, 13 predicted proteins | sample LauGreSBDMM110DD_2_FD_187565 | JGI IMG/M metagenome (GOLD analysis project Ga0209442, IMG submission 187565) | Freshwater lake microbial communities from Lake Michigan, USA - Sp13.BD.MM110.DD (SPAdes) (version 2) | ecosystem: Environmental > Aquatic > Freshwater > Lake | place: Lake Michigan...
CGTTGGCGTTGAAGCACATCACGCAAGCGGGTGCACCGCCTTCTTCTTCCAGCGTGGAGGGGTCTTGAGAGCGAAATTCTTGCGCCATGGTGATCTATACAATGCGACCCATTCTATGCGAGCCCCCGTGGCCAATCCCCCACCTTTCCCCCTTGAACCTCGAAGGCAAGACTGTGGCTAAAACTTGGATGTGTTTGATTTGCGGCTGGATTTATGACGAAGCCGCTGGCGCCCCAGACGAGGGCATTGTGCCCGGAACCGCTTGGGAGGATGTGCCCATGAACTGGACCTGCCCCGAATGCGGTGCGCGCAAAGAAGACTTTGAAATGGTTGAAATTTAACCGCAGCATGTTTTCACTGCCATGAGCGCGCCAGGTACTGCGGTACCCACCGAATGGCGCCGCGCCTTTGACCAGTGCATGCTCGATTTGCTGCGCGGGCGGCCCCGTGTGGTTCAGACATCCGCTTTGGCGCTGCAGGGTTTGTGTCAACAAGCGCGCGCGCAGCACACCCAGTCTGAACCCCAGGTGCGCATGTTTTGGGTGCTGGCTGGCCACTTTTTTGACCATTTGAACCAGGCGCCAGCGCCTTCGCCATGGCAAAACTGGCATACCGTGGTGTGCGCGCGCATCATGGCCGCTGCACCGGGCTTGGCCCCCATGGCGCCCACACCCAACCAGCAAGCCGAAGCGCTGAGCGCCATGTTTTTGGAGTTTGTCCACGCCCAGGTGGAAGATTGGCAGAGCGTGATGCAGCGTTGGGCGGATGCGCCGCAAGACGCTGGCGCCGCGCACGAATGCTTGGGTCCCACCGCTCAGCTGCACATGTTGCTGGGCGATATGCAGCTTGATGGCATGACCGATTTGTGCGCCGCGCTGTTGCACTGCATTGAGGCAGCCTTGGCACACAGCGACTTGGCAGCGGGTGCAGAGCGCGCTGCGCCAGCGGTGCCCGAAATGCTGCGCTTGTTGCACCAGTACGCTGCCGGCTTTGTGCGCTCACCCGACCCTTCGTTGGTGGCGGTGTTGCGCCACCAGCCTGTGTGAGCTCGGCGGGTCAAGCGCCGGCTTTTTTCACCACCGCATAACGCGCCAAGGTGGCGTCGCGCGCCTCGGCGTGGTCCACCACGGGCAGGGCTTGGTTCTCTCCCAGACGCACGCCCGCTGCTTGCAACACCATCGGCGGGGCTTGCCAAGGCGCATGGATCCAGCGCTCGGGCATCTCCGCCAGGTGCGGTTGGTAGCGGCGAATGAACTTGCCCTGGGGGTCGAACTTTTCGCTTTGGCTGATGGGGTTGAAGATGCGAAAGTAGGGCTGTGCATCGCATCCGCTGGAGCTGGCCCACTGCCAGCCCCCATTGTTGGCCGCCAGGTCAAAGTCAATCAGGTGTTGCGCAAAATAGCGTTCGCCCCAGCGCCAATCAATCCCCAAATCTTTCACCAAAAAGCTCGCCACCACCATGCGCAAGCGGTTGTGCATATAGCCCGTCTGGTTGATTTGGGCCATGGCCGCGTCCACCAAGGGGTAGCCGGTGCGACCCGCGCACCAAGCGTCAAACAAGGCTTGTGCTGTGGGGCCGCTTTCCCAGGCGATGCGATCGTAGTCGGGCTTGAAAGCGTCCGCCACCACCCGGGGGTGATGGAACAAAATTTGGTGGTAAAAATCGCGCCAAATCAGCTCCGACAACCACACCGCCGCACCGGCCGATCCCTGTTGCATGCGCGCATGCGCCAAGCCAGCGAGTTCGCGGATCGACACCGTGCCAAAACGCAGGTGCACACTCAAATAGCTGGGCCCTTTGACCGCTGGAAAGTTGCGCGTGTCTTCATAGCGGTCGATGCGGTTTAGAAAATCTGCCAAGGCTTGTTGCGCCCCGGCAGCACCGCAGACCACGGGCAAATCGGCCAAGTTGCTGGGCTCAAAACCGATGCCATGGGCTTGGGGGGGTGGCTGGCGCATGCCGCTGGGCCGCGCCGCCAAGCGCCCCGCCAAAGCTTCGATGGGCCAGGCGCTGAGGTGCTGGGCGGGTTGGAGTTTTTTCAGCCAGGCGTTTTTATAAGGCGTGAATACACCGTAAGGTGTACCGCTTTGTGTCAGCACCTCTTGGCGCTCAAACACCACATGGTCTTTGAAGGTGAGGAAATCTTGTCCGTTTTGGGTCAGCAAGGTGCGCAAGCGGTTGTCGCGCTCGATGGCGGCAGGCTCGTCATCGTGGTTGGCAAACACCGCTTGGGCGCCGAGTTCGCGGGCCAATGCGTTCACTTCATTGGCCGCGTGGCCGTGGCGCACGATCAACCCGGCCTCGGGCAAGCCCGACAAGGCGCGCAGCGACGCATCGAGCTCGTGCAAGCTGCCCAAAATAAAGTCCACCCGCCTGTCGCGTCGCGGCAAGGGGTCCAGGATGTCGCGGTCAAGCACAAACACCGCATGCACTTGGGCGCATTGGTCCAAGGCATGGTGCAGTGCGGCGTTGTCGGTGGCGCGCAGATCGCGGCGAAACCAGACCAGACCGGTCTGAAAGCGGGGCTTGCCCGAGGTGTTTGTCTTCAACATTAAAATAAGCACATGTCCATGGATTCCGAACCGATCAATCTGACGCATCATTTTTTGATCGCCATGCCCGGATTGTCCGATGAATCCTTTGCCAAAAGCGTCATCTACCTGTGTGAGCACAGCGAACGCGGGGCCTTGGGCCTGGTGATCAACAAGCCCAGCGATATCAATGTGCGCGGTTTGTTTGACAAAGTCGACTTGCCTTTGCACCGCGAAGATTTGAACCAAACCCCTGTCTATCACGGCGGCCCGGTCCACACCGAGCGCGGTTTTGTGTTGCATGAGCCGGTTTTTGCCGCTTCCAGCGAACCCACCGAGTCGGCCTATGCCTCCACCTTGTCGGTGCCCGGCGGCCTGGACATGACCACTTCCAAAGACGTGCTGGAAGCCTTGTCCACTGGCGCGGGCCCGCGCAAGGTGCTGATTTCTTTGGGTTATGCCGCCTGGGGACAGGGCCAGTTGGAGTCCGAGTTGGCCGAAAATGCTTGGCTCACGGTGGAGGCCGATGCCGCGGTGATTTTTGACACCCCGTGTGAACAGCGCTACGAAAAAGCCCTGTCTTTGCTCGGCTTGCAGTCGTGGATGCTGTCGCCCGACGCGGGGCACGCATGAGCGCAGGCGTGATGACCGGCCCACGCCAGGTTGCGCCCCAATTGCAAACGTTTTTGGCCTTTGACTTTGGCACCCGCCGCACCGGTGTGGCTGTGGGCAACCGCTTGCTGTGCCAGGCCTCGCCCCAAGGCCATTTGCAGGCACAGGGAGACGCCCGTTGGCCCTTGGTTGCCCGCTGCATCCAAGATTGGCAACCCGATGCCTTGGTGGTGGGCGTGCCGTTCCATCCCGATGGGGCAGAACATGAAAACACCCTGCGTGCCCGTCGCTTTGCGCGCCAATTGCATGGGCGTTTTGGCCTGCCGGTGTTTGAAGTCGATGAGCGCTACAGCACCACCGAGGCCTTGGCCGGCGGTGCCAAAGATGTGGATGCGGCCAGTGCCAGCATCATCTTGCAGCAGTTTTTTCAGGAGATGGCCGCATGAGTGGAAATTTGTCGCTCGACGCCGAGACCTTGTATGGCGATTTGCTGCGCGCCTTGCAACCGCAGTGGCGCGCCACCGACCGTTTGGTCGGCATCACCTCGGGCGGGGCTTGGTTGGCCGAGCGCTTGCAGGCCGATTTGGGCTTGAGCGTGCCAGCCGGGGTGATTTCATCGGCCATGCACCGCGACGACTTTGCGCGCCGTGGGTTGGCCGATGGCGGCGTCACCCGACTGCCGTTTGAAATTGAAGGCGCACACCTGTGGATCATTGACGATGTGCTCTACACCGGTCGCACGGTGCGGGCGGTGATCAATGAGTTGTACGACTACGGGCGACCGGCCAGCGTGCGCTTGGCGGTGTTGGTTGACCGGGGCGGGCGCGAGTTGCCCATCCAGGCCGATTGCGCAGCGGCGCGGCTGAGTTTGCCGGCCGATCAAAAGTTAAGCCTGCAACGCGCCCTCGATGGGCGCTTGACCTTTTCTCTCAGGGGCTGAAGGTGCTGTACAAACGAAACCCGCAACTGAATAAGCATGGTGAGCTGATTCACCTGCTCTCCACCGAGGGTTTGCCACGCGACATCCTCACCCACATCTTGGACACAGCCAGCCAGTTTGTCTCGGTCAGCGACCGCGAGGTGAAAAAAGTGCCGCTGCTGCGCGGTAAAAGCGTGTTCAACCTGTTTTTTGAAAACAGCACCCGCACCCGCACCACTTTTGAAATTGCCGCCAAGCGCTTGTCGGCCGATGTGATCAACCTTGACATTGCGCGCAGCTCGGCCAGCAAGGGCGAATCGCTGCTCGACACCATTGCCAACTTGTCGGCCATGGCCGCCGACATTTTTGTGGTGCGCCACGGCGAGTCGGGCGCGCCTTATTTGATTGCCGAGCACGTGGCACCGCATGTGCATGTGGTCAATGCGGGAGATGGCCGCCACGCCCACCCGACCCAGGGCTTGCTCGACATGTACACCATTCGCCACTACAAGGGCGACTTTGCCAACCTGCGCGTGGCCATCGTCGGCGATGTGTTGCATTCGCGGGTGGCGCGCTCGGACATCCACGCCCTGACCACCTTGGGCTGCGCCGAGGTGCGCGTGGTCGGCCCCAAAACCTTGGTCCCCGGCGACCTCTCGCACATGGGCGTGCGGGTGTTCCACCAGTTAGAGGCGGGCATCCAAGACTGCGATGTGGTCATCATGCTGCGCTTGCAAAACGAGCGCATGAGCGGCGCCTTGTTGCCCTCGAGCCAAGAGTATTTCAAAGGCTTTGGCCTGACCGAGGCCAAGCTGCAATGCGCCAAGCCCGACGCCATCGTGATGCACCCCGGTCCCATCAACCGGGGGGTGGAAATTGACTCGGCGGTGGTCGATGGCGCGCAAAGCGTGATCTTGCCGCAGGTGACCTTTGGCATCGCGGTGCGCATGGCGGTGATGTCCATCGTGGCGGGGAACGAAGCATGAAAACCTTGATCCAACACGGCCGCGTGATCGACCCAGCCAGCGGTTTCGACGCCGTGGCCGATGTGGCCATCGCCGATGGCTGCATTGTGGCCATTGGCCAAGCCCCCAGTGGTTTTGTGCCCGATGCGGTGTTTGAGGCGCGTGACCAGGTGGTCATCCCCGGCTTGGTGGATTTGTGTGCCCGCTTGGGCGAACCCGGCCACGAGCACGAGCGCATGCTGGACAGCGAATTGGCCGCTGCGGTGGCCGGTGGTGTCACCAGTTTGGTGTGCCCGCCCGACACCGACCCCGTGCTGGACGAGCCGGGTTTGGTCGATATGTTGCGCTTTCGCGCCGAGCGTTTGCAGCTCTCGCAGGTGTACCCACTGGGCGCGTTGACCCGGGGCTTGGCCGGTGAAGTGCTGACCGAAATGAACGAGCTGACCGAGGTGGGTTGCGTGGGCTTTGGCCAGGCTGAGCAAGCGGTGGGCAACACCCAGGTGTTGCAGCGCGCCATGCAATATGCCGCCACCTTTGGCTACAGCGTGTGGCTGCGCCCGCAAGAGTTGTATTTGGGCAAAGGCGTGGCCGCCAGTGGTCCCTTGGCCACCCGCTTGGGTTTGAGCGGCGTGCCGGTGGCGGCGGAGACCATTGCGCTCAACACCATCATCGCCCTCATGCGCATCACGGGGGCCCGGGTGCATGTGTGCCGCCTCTCGAGTGCGGCGGGCGTGGAATGGGTGCGCCAGGCCAAGGCCGAGGGCTTGAACATCAGCTGTGATGTGAGCATCAACTCGCTGCACTTGATCGATGTGGACATTGGCTACTTTGACAGCCGGGCCCGGCTCAACCCACCGCTGCGCCAACAGGCCGACCGCACCGCCCTGGGTGAGGGCTTGCGCGACGGCACCATCGACGCTTTGGTCTCAGACCACACACCGGTCGAGGGTGACGCCAAGGCCTTGCCCTTTGCCCAAGCCCAACCCGGCGCTTCGGGCTTGGAGTTGTTGCTGGGCTTGGCCCTCAAATGGGGGCAAGACCCTGCGGTGGGCATCCACCGGGCTTTGCAGGTGGTGACTTCGGCGCCAGGCCAATTGCTCAGCCAGGGCGGCACAGGCGTGTCGCCCACTGCGGGCCGTTTGCAAGTGGGCGCCAGCGCCGATGTGTGTGTGTATGACCCCAGCACCATTTGGCCGGTGCATGCCGCAGCTTTGCGCAGCCAGTGCAAACACACGCCGTTTGCCTTTGACATTGGTGGCACCGCCTTGCCCGGTGCGGTGCGCGCCACCTGGGTGGGTGGGCGCCAAGTGTTCCACGCTGCATGAAACAGCCCCCCATGTCCACACCATGCCTTGGTTGAGAGGCATTTGGCGCTTGGCGCACATTGCCCTGTTGATTGGGCGTGGCAACTGGCGCATCCGCCGTTGCAGCGAAGAGCAACGCGTCCAGGCAGTGGAACAGTGGTCGCGCGACATGCTCCAGGCTTTGGGGGTGACGTTGCACGCCCAGGGCGCAGCGCCCAACCGTGGCCCGGTGTTGATTGTTTGCAACCATGTGACCTGGCTCGACATCTTGGTTTTGCATGCCTGTGCGCACGCGCGTTTTGTGTCCAAGTCAGAGGTGCACCATTGGCCCTTGATTGGCCCCATGGCCGCTGCTGCGGGCACTTTGTTCATCGAACGCGCCTCGCGGCGCGATGCCATGCGGGTGGTGCACCAAATGGTGGCCGCTTTGCAGGCCGGTGATGTGTTGGCGGTGTTTCCTGAGGGCACCACCAGCGACGGTTTGCAGCTGCTGCCGTTTCATGCCAATTTGATCCAGGCCGCACTCAGCGCCGGCGCACCGGTGCTGCCAGCCGCGTTGCGCTATGTCGATGCCCTCACTGGGCAAACCAGCCAGGCAGTGAGTTTTGTGGGCGACGAGAGTTTGGTGGCTTCCTTGTGGCGCACGGCTTGCGCCAGTGGTTTGCAAGTGCGTTTGGCCTGGGGGCAGCCTGAGCCAGACGCGGGGCGGGATCGGCGCGCCTGGGCCAAGGACTTGCAGCAACAGGTGCAAACGCTGTGGCTGGGTTTGGGCGCGAGCCAGCCCACCGCGCCAGCGCCGGTTGCGTTCAAGCCCGAGGCTTGAGGCAAAATCCAACGTCCCCTCGCCAACACCCTCGGACCGCCGTCACCCATGACCCCCTTAGACGCCAACCCCGCCCAAGACCCCGCTGCGCCGGTGACACCGCCCGATGCGCTGCCATGGTCTCCCTCGGACCAGGTGTTTCACGATGCGGCCAAAACCTTTCGCGTCATGGCCGCACCCTTGCGCTTAAAAATCATCAGCGCCTTGTGCCAAGGTGAAAAAAACGTGGGTGAGTTGCTGCAAAGCATTGACACCACCCAGCCCAATATGTCGCAGCATTTGCACACCTTGCACCGGGCGGGCATTTTGGGTCGGCGCCGCGATGGCGTGCAAATTTACTACCGCATCGTCAACGAAAGCGTGGTGGGCATGTGCCGCGCCATGTGCGTCCAATTGGCCATTGAGTCCGATGATGTTTAAAGGGGCGTGGGCGCAAAGGGTTTCTACCTTGCCTGCCTTGTCAGCGCTGCGGCTACCATTTGCCAATGGGAGTCACCTTTCTTATATCGCGCCAACAGCCCAACTGTCTGAAATTTTGAAGGAGCAAAGATGAAGCAAACCCTGATCGCTGGCATGGCCATGGGACTGATGGCCGCAAGCCTCGGCGCTGCGGCCCAAACCGCACCAGAACATGTGCGAAGCTGGGCCGCTGGCTGTGCCAACTGCCACGGCACCAATGGCCAGGCCCAGCCCGGCATGGCCGCCTTGGCGGGCGTCCCTGCCGCTGCCACGGTGGCCAAAATGCAGGCCTATAAATCAGGCGCATTGCCCGCCACCCTGATGCACCAAATTGCCAAGGGCTATTCGGACGAGCAAATCCAAGCCATTGCAGCGTATTTCGCTGCCCAGAAAAACTGATCGGGAGCCGCTATGAAACGTCGTCAATGGATACAAACCGCATCGGCGGGATCGGTGTTGGGTTCTTTGGGCCTGTTGTCAGGTTGTGCCACCCCAGGTGGCGCTGGCCCCAAGGTGGTGGTGGTCGGTGGCGGCTACGGGGGTGCCACCGCAGCCAAATATGTGCGCATGTGGTCTGACTACGGCATTGATGTCACCTTGGTCGAACCCAGCGCCGCTTTTGTCTCGTGCCCCATCTCCAACTTGGTGGTGGGCGGCAGCAAAACCATGGCTGACATCACGGTGCCTTACGACAACTTGGTGCGCCGACACGGTGTCAAGTGGGTGCAAGACCGTGTCACCCAGGTCGACCCCGACAAGCGCATCGTCACCTTGGCTTCTGGCGCGACCTTGCCTTACGACCGCTTGATCATGTCGCCGGGTGTGGACTTCATGCCGGGCAGCGCCCCGGGCTTGGCCAAATCTGGCGCAGCCGAAAAGGTCTTGCACGCTTGGAAGGGGGGCCCGCAAACCTTGGCCCTGCGCCAGCAATTGCAAGCCATGCCCGATGGTGGCGTGTTTGCCATGAATGTGCCCTTGGCCCCGTACCGCTGCCCCCCTGGCCCCTATGAACGGGCTTGCCAGGTGGCGCATTACTTCAGCCAAGCCAAGCCCAAAAGCAAGGTGCTGATCCTGGACGAAAACGAAGACGTCACTTCCAAAGGCCCCTTGTTCAAAAAAGCCTGGGCCGATCGCTACAAGGGCATCATTGAATACCGTCCCCGCCACAAGGTGATCGATGTGGACGCCGCCACCAACACCTTCAAGTTTGATTTCAACGACGATGTCAAAGCTTCGGTGGCCAATTACATCCCGCCCATGCGCGCGGGCGACATTGCGGTCAAAACCGGCTTGGCCACGGCCAACCAGCGCTGGTGCGAAGTCGACTTTTTGACCTTTGAATCGGTGGCGGTCAAAAACATCCATGTGCTGGGCGACTCGATCCAAATCGCGCCCGCCATGCCCAAATCGGGCCACATGGCCAATCAGCATGGCAAAACTTGTGCCGCTGCGGTGGTGGCTTTGCTCACGGGCAAACAAGTCAACCCCCTGCCGATTTACAACAACACTTGCTACAGCTTTGTCAGCGACCAAGATGTGATCCACGTGGCCAGCGTGCACCGCTACGACGCCGACAAAAAAACCATGCTCACCGTGCCTGGCTCGGGTGGCGTCTCGACTGCCGCCAATGCCTTGGAAGGCCAGTACGCCTTGGCTTGGGCGCGCAACATTTGGGCCGACAGCTTGGCCTGAAACCATGTGGCGTCCTTGGGCCGACCGTGGCCATGTGTGGGCGGGGTGCGAGCGGCGCAGTTGCGCAGTGGCACCCCTGTCACCGCGCCTTCAGGGCGGGGCGAACTGGCGCCATGGGTTCACGGCTTTCATGGGTGTGTGCTTGTTTGGGTGGGCCTTGTGCTGCCCCATCCCAGCGCACAGCCAAAACCGCGTGGTCTTGCCCAGCGCGACCGATTTGCCCCAGGCTTTGGCGCAAGCCCTGGCCCAAGGTCAACCCTTGGTGGTGATGGTCAGCTTGGACAACTGCCCCTACTGCCGCCAGGTGCGGCAAAGCCATTTGGGCCCCCTGTGGCGTGGTGGCCAAGTGGTGGTGCAAATCGACATGCAATACAAAGAAACCTTGACCGATTGGGATGGCCAAACCCGCAGCCATGGCGACTGGGTGAAAAACCGCCGCATCTCCGTGGCCCCCACGGTGCTGTTTTTTGGCCCCGATGGGCGCGAAGTGGCCGATCGTTTGGAGGGTGCCTCTTTGCCCGACTTTTACGGGGCCTATTTGGATCAGCGCTTGGCGCAGGCGCGCCAGCGTTTGCTCCCGCGCGCGGGAGCAAACTCAGGGGTGGAAACAAGGTTGGGTCCCGGCGAGAGCAGTGGCGTGGGCGTGGTCACAGCCCTGCACATGGGGCTTGCCCAGCACCAGACCTCCGCGCCCGCGCGAGACCTGGAAGCCTGGGCTGCCAAGGGTAAACACTGACGACCAAGCGCCGAATCCCCGGCGGTGTTGTTATATATTAGCGGTTACTGA
>Ga0209442_1002420_pt1 | contig 10084 bp, 11 predicted proteins | sample LauGreSBDMM110DD_2_FD_187565 | JGI IMG/M metagenome (GOLD analysis project Ga0209442, IMG submission 187565) | Freshwater lake microbial communities from Lake Michigan, USA - Sp13.BD.MM110.DD (SPAdes) (version 2) | ecosystem: Environmental > Aquatic > Freshwater > Lake | place: Lake Michigan...
ACCAATGCGGCGGTGGCGCAGATTTTCGGCATTCAGCATTTGTCGATGCTCAGCGGCTTTATCTTTTTCAGCCACCAGATCGGCTCTTTCTTGGGCGTCTGGATGGGCGGCTATTTGTATGACCGCACGGGCAGCTACGACATCGTGTGGTACCTCACCATCGCCTTGGGTATTTTTGCCGGGCTGGTGAACCTGCCGGTGCGCGAAACGCCGATCGTGCGTTCGCCGGCGCCCGCTGGTACAGGTGCCTGAAGCCATGCGCAAAGTCGCCCTCTGGAGCCTGGCTATTGCCGCCCCGCTGGCGGTGTTTGCGCTGTACACGCAGCCGGCCTTTCTGGTGATGATGGCAGACCAGCTCTGGGCCTGCTTCTGATGAGCGTTTCCCCATTGCATGGCGACGAGCCGGCTTCTGCGTGGGTGCGCCGCTGGAGCCACTTGGCGCCGGCCGGTGGCAGCGTGCTGGACGTGGCCTGCGGACGCGGCCGGCATGCCCGCTGGTTTGCCGGGCGCGGTCACCCGGTGGTGGCGCTGGACCGCTCGGCCGAGGCCATTGCGGCGCTGGGCCTGGGGGCAGAGCGCTGCGAGGCGCTGGTGGCCGACATTGAAACCGGCCCCTGGCCTTTGCCCGGCCGCCAGTTTGACGCAGTAGTGGTCACCAACTACCTGTGGCGACCCCTGCTGCAAACGTTGCTGGCCAGTCTGGCGCCAGGCGGCGTGCTCATTTACGAAACCTTTGCCGCCGGTAACGAAACCTTGGGCAAACCGTCGCGGCCGGATTTTCTCTTGCAGCCCGGTGAGTTGCTGCAACTTTGCCAGTCACTGCGTACCGTGGCCTTTGAAGATGGTTTTGAAACAGGTTTGGCGGGGTCCACAGGCCGCTTCGTCCAGCGCATTGCCGCAGTTCGCGAACTGCCTGCCGCCATGCCTGCTCAACATCGGCTTGCCTGAGCCGGCGGCAGGGCTTTGGCGTCTCGCTGTCTGAGTAGAATGCCGCTAGGAACATGCCGCTCGTTGCGGCGCCAACCCGCCTGCAAGGTCAAGGTCCTTTTCACATGAAACAAATCACCGGCAGCATCGTTGCCCTGGCCACTCCGCTGTATGAAGACGGCAGTGTTGACTATCCCACTTTGCGCAAGCTGGTGGACTGGCACATCACCGAAGGTACCGACTGCATTGGCGTGGTGGGCACCACCGGCGAGTCGCCGACGGTCAATGTCGAAGAGCATTGCGAAATCATCCGCGTGGCGGTCGAGCAAGCGCGCAGCCACGGCGCCAAAGCGGTGCCCATCATGGCCGGCTGCGGCGCGAACTCTACGGCTGAGGCCATCGAGCTGACCAAATTTGCTAAAAAAGTAGGCGCCGACTGCCAATTGCAGGTGGTGCCGTACTACAACAAACCCACCCAGGAAGGCCAGTACCAGCACTTCAAGACGATAGCCGAAGCGGTCGACTTGCCTATGGTGCTCTACAACGTCCCCGGCCGCAGCGTGGCAGACATGCTGCACCCGACCGTGATGCGGCTGACCCAGGTGCCCGGAATCGTCGGCATCAAAGAAGCCACGGGCAATATTGAGCGTGCGCAGTGGCTGATCAAGGAAACACCGGCCGACTTTGCGGTTTATTCCGGCGACGACGGCACTGCCGTGGCGCTGATGCTGTGTGGTGGTCAGGGCAACGTGAGTGTGACTGCCAACATCGCGCCGCGCTTGATGCACGAGCTGTGCGTGGCGGCCGTGGCGGGTGACACTCAGCGCGCCATGCATATTCAGCTGAAGCTGCTGCCTTTGCACAAAAATTTGTTCATTGAAGCCAACCCGATACCGGTGAAATGGGCCATGGCCCGCATGAAACTTTGCGGACCGACCCTGCGCCTGCCCATGACGCAGCTCGAGACCGCCAATGAAGCCTCCGTCGAAAACGCCTTGCGCGTTTGCGGTCTGATCTGAACTGAAGGAAAAAAATTGAAGATTCACATGAACCCAAGCACCCGCATGACCACCTCTGGTCTGGCTGTAGCACTGCTCATGTCGAGCTTGGTGCTCAGTGGCTGCTCCACCATCAACGACACCTTGATCGGTGAAAAAATCGACTACAAATCAGCCGCCAAAAAAGGTCAATCGCTGGATGTACCTCCCGACCTGAGCCAGCTCACACGTGACAACCGCTACGCAGTGCCTGGCGTGGCTGTGACGGCCAACAACTTCGAAAGCGACAAAGCAAGCCGTGCCGGCCAGGTCGGCATCGCCGCCGGCAGTGTGGGCGATGTGCGCATTGAGCGCTCCGGCAACCAGCGTTGGCTGGTGGTTAACCGCCCGGCGGACAAGCTCTGGGAGCCGGTACGCGAGTTCTGGAAGACCAGCGGTTTTCAGTTAGCCATCGATCAGCAAGACCTGGGCATCATTGAAACCGACTTTGCTGAAAATCGCGCCAAACTGCCGCAAGACTTTATCCGCAACACCTTAGGACGCGTGCTTGAAACCCTTTACTCCACAGGAGAGCGCGATAAGTTCCGTACCCGCCTGGAGCGCACAGCCAGCGGCGGCACAGAAATCTTTATCAGCCACAGGGGCATGATTGAAGTGGTCACCAACTCCAGCGGCTCCAGCACTTCCACTGTCTGGCAAGCCAGACCGGCCGACCCGGAACTTGAAGCCGAATTTTTGCGCCGGATGATGGTCCAGCTAGGCGTTTCGCCAGATCAATCCAAAGCACTGATCGCCGGGAATGCGGCGCGCCAGACTTCACGCATTGAAACCGTCAACAACCAGCAAGTTCTGCTGGTCGAAGACGGCTTTGACCGCGCCTGGCGACGTGTCGGCCTGGGCCTTGACCGCACCGGCTTCACTGTGGAAGACCGTGACCGCAGCAAAGGTCTCTACTTCGTGCGCTACGTTGCGCCTTTGTCAGACGACAAATCCAGCGGCTTTTTTAGTAATCTTTTTAGCAGCAAATCGACCCCCGCCCCACTCAAGTACCAGATTGTGTTGACTGCCAAGGGGGATATGACCTCAGTTTCGGTGCTCAATGCAGAAGGCAAACTCGACACCACCGGCAATGCCCAGCGCATCTTCAAAGTGCTTGCCGACGACTTGAAATAAGCGGCACAGCGTTCTGCACAGGTGCTACGGTTTAAAAACCTGTGCAGTGGCAGCACTGGCAATGCCACGCTGGTGCAGGCCCATGGCATCCGGCGTGTGCAAGTGCTGATCGATTGCGGATTGGGGCACAAGCTACTGTCCGAGCGTCTGCAGCAGGCCGGCTTGGACGAGCAGTCACTCGACGCCATCTTCATCACCCACGAGCACGCCGACCACATTGGTTGCGCCAGGCAGTTCGCCTTGCGCCACCGCGTGCCGGTATGGATGAGCCGCGGCACTTACGCAGCCCTGGGCAACCCGGACTTTGATGGCTTGCTGCGTACTGCCGCAGACGGACAGGCCATCGACCTCGGTGAGCTGGAACTCATGCCCTTTACGGTTCCCCACGATGCCCGTGAGCCCCTGCAACTGAGCTGCACAGACGGCCAGTTCAAACTCGGCGTTCTGACTGATTTGGGCCACGCGAGCGAGCATGTGCTGACCCACCTGGCCGGCTGCCAATCCCTGCTGTTGGAATGCAATCACGATGTCAGTTTGATGGCCCAATCGACTTACCCCGCCTTTCTTAAAAACCGGATTGCCGGGCCCTATGGTCATCTGTCCAACGAGACTGCCGCGCAAATTGCGCGCACCCTGGCTCACCCTGGCCTGGTCCAGGTGGTAGCAGCGCATCTGAGCGCACAAAACAACCGCCCCGAGCTGGCACTCAGCGCACTGGCCGGCATCGGCGCCCATGTTCACGCCAGCCCGGACCTGTCTGTCGCCGGCCCCCAGAGCGGCACCAGCTGGCTGGCCGTGAAGGGTTGAGGCTGATGAGACGAAAAAAAGCCGCCCGAGGGCGGCTTTTTCAGGGGGCTAAGAGTTACTTCTTGGCGTCAGCAGCTGGTGCAGCTGGTGCAGCGGCAGGAGCGGCAGCTGGCGCAGCGGCAGGAGCGGCACCTGCAGCGGCAGGAGCGGCAGCGTCAGCAGCTGGTGCAGGTGCTGGAGCAGCAACTGGAGCTGGTGCTGGTGCTGGAGGAGCTTCTTTCTTACCGCAAGCTGCCAGGGCGAAAGCTGCAACGATAGCTGCCAAAACGAGTGACTTGTTCATTTTTCAATTCCTTGATGAGTGTTTGAGACTGTGTTCAAAATGGCCAACCAAAAGTAGTCAGTCCATAAATAAGGCAGGAAAGTAGATATCTCCAACCTAATTTGAAAGTATATCCGTATAAACCCATGCTTTGTGAGCTGGGCCTCATGAGATTTCACCAAAATAGTGCGGAAAAAAGACATTTTAAAGTGTCCTGCACTTCAAACTGGCTGATCTTTTAGCTTCGCCGTATGTAACCAGCCCGCGTCCAACCAATCGGCCAGCAAGACTTTGGCATCACTGCTGACCTTGCGCAATTGCGCCACGCTCAGTGCACGCTGGTCCGCCAGTTGACGCATCAACAGGGCATCAGCACCTTGGGCGCGGTAGCTCTCACCGTTGATAAATATATGCTTGTCGTCATACATCATGCGGGTGCGTGAATCGAGCGCCAGCGCTTGTGAACCGACGGGCGCAGCGTGTGACGCCTTGCCCTCAAACCAGACTGAAGACTTGGGCTCGGTCAGGTACTCGCCCAAAGCGCAAGCCAGCGCCAAAGGGTCCTTCAGGGCCGCAGCCACCGAGGCGCGGGCAAAGTCTGTCAACGCTGGCGGCAAGGCAGCCGGATGATCGGTGGCCGGCTGCTGCGGGTCTTTGTAGATTTTGGGCGTGGCAAGCGCATCGCCGTCATCCGAGCAGTATTCAGCCAAACGCTGTAACAAAGCACCCGCAATTTCAGCCTGGCCCGGCGCCCTGAAACCGATCGAGTACGTCATGCAGGCTTCGGGTTTGCCGTCTGCACCCAAACAGTCTTGGGCCACGCCGTCATGCGCGTAGCGTGGCGGCAGGTAAAGCATGTCACCTGCTTCGAGCACAAACTCTTTGGTGTGGTCGAAGTTTTGCAATATCTTCAGTGGCACGCCTTGCTGCAGCGTTAAATCGGTCTGCTTGCCGATGCGCCAGCGCCGCCGGCCACTGGCTTGCAACAAAAACACGTCGTAACTGTCATAGTGCGGCCCTACGCCGCCGCCTGTGCTGGCGTAGGAGATCATCAAGTCGTCCAAACGCGCGTCTGGCACAAATCGAAATTGCTGCAGCAGTGCATGGGCGCGCGCATCGTGCAAATCAACACCCTGCACCAGCAAAGACCACGCGGGTTTGCTAAGCGCAGGCAGACTGCGGGGCGCAAACGGACCGGATTTCATGCGCCAGCCGCTCGCGCCCTGAATCACCAGACGAGACTCCACCCGCTCTTGAGCGGCCAGGGCAAACAGCTCGGGCCGGCTTAGCAAGGGTTTGAAACCGGGCAAGGCCTGCCTGACCAGCAATGGCTTTTTTTGCCAATGGCGTTGCATGAATTGCTGGGGAGAAAGACCGCCCAGCAGGGCCAGAGCTTGAGTTGTATCCATGGGACAATTGTCTGATGAAAATCACCTCACAATGCGTTGTGTCCTTGACCTGGGTCATGAAAGACACCCTTGGCGAAGTCCTTGACGAGCTGGACGAGCCGGTTGAGTTTTTGCTGGGCGGTCAGGATTTGCTGGCCAAAATTGAAGAAACCCTGCAAGGCCATGAGCTTGGCGCCAAGATTGATCTGCACCTGGAACCAGAGCAAGCCTTTGGCGACTATGACGAGAATTTCGTCTTTCTGGAGCCGCGAAAACTGTTTCCGGCTGAACTCGAAGAAGGCATGACTTTCGACGGTCAAGCCCTGCCCGCAGGCACCCATGCCGACACGCCGCGCCACCTTATTTACACCGTCACCGACCTGTACCCTGAGCATGTGGTGCTTGATGGCAACCACCCGCTGGCGGGCATCGCCATCCGTTTGTCGCTCAAGGTAGAGGCCGTGCGCGAGGCCACTGAAGAAGAAGTCGGCCTGGGCACACTGGGCACCGGGTTTTTCAAGCTCGAAGCTGACACGTCTCCTCTGCCGGGCAACAACACGCTGCACTGAGAGCGCAGGCGATTGAGGCGATTGAGCCGCTCAACGCTTGCCGGTTGAGCCGTAACCGCCTTCGCCACGCTCGCTGGCCACGAACTCGCTGACCACATTGAACTGGGCCTGCACCACAGGAACGATCATCAGTTGCGCGATTCGCTCCATCGGCTCGATGGTGAAGGCCACGTCACTGCGGTTCCAGGCGCTGACCATCAACTGGCCCTGGTAGTCACTGTCAATGAGTCCGACCAAATTGCCCAACACGATGCCGTGTTTATGACCCAGCCCCGAACGCGGCAGGATCAAGGCGGCATAAGCAGGGTCCTGCAAATACATGGCCAAGCCCGTGGGGATCAATTGCCAGGCGTTGGGTGCCAGGGTGAGCGGCTCACTCAGGCAGGCGCGCAAATCCAGACCGGCACTGCCGGGGGTGGCATAAGCGGGCAAGTTATCGTTCAGGCGCGGGTCGAGAATCTTGACGTCAATTTTCATGATGGTGTGCGGTTTGCATTGAGCCGGCTGGCCACTTGAGCGACCAGCTGGCGGGCCAGATGAAGTTTGGACGCGCGGGGCAGGCTCTGAGTGCCATGGGCATCGACCAGCAAGAGGCTATTGTCGTCCTGCCCGAAAGTCGCCGGCCCGATGTTACCCACCAGCAAAGGCACGCCTTTTTTGATGCGTTTAGCTTCGGCATGGGCCTGCAGGTCATGACTTTCAGCTGCAAATCCCACGCAAAAAAGCGTACCGCTGCGGGCACGGGCCGAGGCGGCCACCTGAGCCAGAATGTCGGGGTTTTCAACAAAATTGAGCTGAGGCGCTTGCCCGCTGCCGTCTTTTTTGATTTTTTGCTCTGCCGCGCTGGCCACGCGCCAGTCGGCCACCGCGGCGGTGGCGATGAACACGCTGGCCTGCTCCACCCGGGCCATGACAGCCTGCGCCATCTGCTCGGCAGAGCGCACATCCACACGGGTCACGCCGCGTGGCGTCGGCAGGCTCACCGGCCCGGCCACCAGCGTGACCTCGGCGCCGGCCTCGAGCGCGGCACGGGCCACGGCAAAACCCATTTTCCCGCTGGACAAGTTGGTGATGCCGCGTACCGGGTCAATGGCTTCGTAGGTCGGCCCGGCGGTGACCAGCACGCGCTGGCCGGCCAGCGACTTGGGTGCAAAAAAAGCGATCAGGTCTTCAAGCAGCTCTTCAGGCTCGAGCATGCGGCCGTCACCTGTTTCGCCGCAGGCTTGAAAGCCACTGCCCACGCCCAGCACCACGGCGCCGTCAGCCTGCAGTTGCGCCAGGTTGCGCTGGGTGGCCGGGTGCGCGTACATCTCGCGGTTCATGGCCGGGGCCAGCAGCAAGGGCACCGTGTCGATGGGGCGGGCCAGGCACATCAGGGCCAGCAGATCGTCAGCGCGGCCGTGCAGCAGCCTGGCCATGAAATCGGCGCTGCAAGGCGCCACCAAAATCGCGTCGGCCTCGCGGGACAAATTGATGTGCGCCATGTTGTTGTCTTCACGCGCATCCCACTGGCTGGTGAAAACAGGCCGACCGCTCAGGGCCTGCAGTGTCACCGGGGTGATGAATTGCGCAGCCGAATCTGTCATGACGACCTGCACCGTGGCCCCTGCTTTGATCAGGGCGCGGCAAAGCTCGGCGGCCTTGTAGCAGGCAATGCCGCCGGACAGGCCCAACACAATGTGTTTGCCGGCCAGTTCGCCGGCATCGCCCGTAAGGGGCAGGGACGGATCAAGGGGTACATGGATACTCATGATGCGCAATGTACTAGATCGCAGGCCAGGCCCCTGACCCGCCTATAATCAACGTTTCCACCTCAGCGAACTTCTGGTTCGTTCATGGCATGACCAAATTTGTCTTCGTCACCGGCGGTGTAGTGTCCTCCCTAGGCAAGGGAATCGCATCTGCTTCCCTGGCTGCGCTGCTTGAATCGCGCGGCCTCAAAGTCACCCTCATCAAGCTCGACCCTTACATCAATGTGGACCCGGGCACCATGTCGCCGTTTCAGCATGGCGAGGTATTTGTTACTGACGACGGCGCCGAAACCGATCTGGACTTGGGCCACTACGAGCGTTTCATTGAAACGCGCATGCGCAAGTCCAACAACTTCACCACCGGCCAGATCTACAAAAGCGTGCTCGAAAAAGAGCGCCGCGGCGACTACCTGGGTAAAACGGTTCAGGTGATTCCGCACATCACCAACGAAATCCAAGACTTCATCAAACGCGGTGCGCGTTTTGAAACACCCGAAGCGGTCGATGTGGCGATTGTTGAAATCGGCGGCACCGTCGGCGATATCGAGTCCCTGCCCTTCCTGGAGGCGGTGCGTCAAATGAGTCTGCGCATGGGCGCCAACAACACCGCCTTTGTGCACCTGAGCTACGTGCCCTGGATCGCCGCCGCCGGCGAGCTCAAGACCAAACCGACCCAGCACACGGCCAAGCAGTTGCGCGAGATCGGCATCCAGGCCGACGTGCTGCTGTGCCGCGCTGACCGCCGTATCCCCAACGAAGAGCGCGAAAAAATATCACTGTTCTCCAACGTGCCTGAGTGGGGCGTGATCTCCATGTGGGACGTGGACACCATCTATAAAGTGCCGCGCATACTGCACGAACAAGGCCTGGACGGCCTGATCTGCGACAAACTGCGCCTGAACACCCCGCCGGCAAAACTGGAGCGCTGGGACGAGCTGGTCTACGAGACCGAGCATCCGCAAAAAGAAGTGCGCATCGCCATGGTCGGCAAATACGTGGACTTGAGCGACAGCTACAAGTCGCTCAACGAAGCTGTTCGCCATGCCGGCATGAAGAATCATGCCAAGGTCGTCATCGAGTCCATAGACTCCGAAACCATCACGACTGAAAACGTATCCCAGTTGGCCAAATTCGACGGCATTCTGGTGCCCGGCGGCTTTGGCAAGCGCGGCGTTGAGGGCAAGATTTGTGCAGCCCGTTTTGCCCGCGAAAACAAAGTGCCTTACCTGGGGATTTGCCTGGGCATGCAGGTCGCTACCATCGAGTTTGCCCGCCATGTGGCCGGCATGGCGGATGCCAACAGCACCGAATTTGAGCCGGACAGCCCCTTCCCGGTGATCGCCTTGATCAACGAATGGAAAGACGCCGACGGCACCATCAAGACGCGCAATGAAAACTCGGACCTGGGAGGCACCATGCGCCTGGGCGCGCAAAGCTCTGACGTATCCAAAGGCACGCTGGCCTTTGAGATTTACGGTAGCGTGGTCACCGAGCGCCACCGCCACCGCTACGAAGCCAACGTCAATTACCTCGACGCACTGCGCAAAGCAGGCCTGGTGATCTCCGCACTCACCCAGCGCGAACAACTGACTGAAATCATTGAGTTGCCCAATTCGGTCCACCCCTGGTTTGTGGGCGTGCAGTTCCACCCGGAATTCAAGTCCACTCCCTGGGACGGTCATCCACTGTTCAACGCCTACATCAAGGCGGCACTCGACCAGCAAAGCACCGGCAAGACCTTGAAAGTGGTGGCATAACATGCGCGCAGCGAAAGGCGTGGGGGCTCTCTTGATGCGCGCCGCCGGACCGCTCCAAGTCGCGCAAGCCCCCTCGGGGGGCAGCGTATTACGCGCAGCGAAAAGCGTGGGGGCTTTATGAAATTGTGCAGTTTCGACATCGGGCTGGACCAGCCCTTCTTTTTGATTGCCGGGCCTTGCGTGATCGAGTCCGAACAACTGCAAATGGACACCGCCGGCACGCTCAAGGAGATCACCGCTTCGCTGGGCATTCCGTTTATTTTCAAGTCAAGCTACGACAAGGCCAACCGCTCCAGCGGCACCAGTTTTCGCGGTCCGGGGATGGCCCGCGGTCTGGAGATTCTGGCCAAGGTCAAACGCGATCTCGGCGTGCCTGTGCTGACCGACGTGCATTCAGAAGCCGACATCGCCGCTGTGGCAGCGGTGGTCGATGTGCTTCAAACGCCGGCCTT
>Ga0209442_1002423_pt1 | contig 10078 bp, 8 predicted proteins | sample LauGreSBDMM110DD_2_FD_187565 | JGI IMG/M metagenome (GOLD analysis project Ga0209442, IMG submission 187565) | Freshwater lake microbial communities from Lake Michigan, USA - Sp13.BD.MM110.DD (SPAdes) (version 2) | ecosystem: Environmental > Aquatic > Freshwater > Lake | place: Lake Michigan, USA...
GAGTTGGTGCAGTTTTGTTCAATCCCATTTGATCCATTAACTCTTGTTTGTAGTCATCTACACTTGACTTTTTCACATCCTCAAGTAAGGCATGCATTTGTTTTTCATTCCAAACGCTTTCTTTTTTGCCATGCAACATTACCGGGAAGCCATCTTCCGGCCCACTAAATAACCCACCTTGTCTAGCTACTTCTAAGTGAAAGTGGCCACCTTTATTTTCAGGATTATCTCCTGCAGCACCATCAGAAAAGTATTCATCTAGAACAGTAGTTGCGCCTAAATCTTTTAGTCTTTCTTTAATTGCAGCCGCTTCTTCCGCACTGGTGGGAGGTTTAGCTAATGCATAATCTAATGCTAGTCCTTTGGTATGTTTTGAACTTGGTGCATTTCTTCTATGATAATCATCATTTAATGCAGTAAATGTTCCTCCTGGAAATGCACTAGATAGTTTGTCAGCTAAAGCTAATAACTTAGGATCAACTTCACCACTTGTTCGTTCTTTTTTTTGTGCATCCGATCCAAAATTTAATTTTTTCAGAATTGCTGCTGCCGAATCACTCTTATCAGTTCCAATTTCTGCACCGCTTCTTCTTATACCACCCTGAGCACTGGCTCTTTGTGCAGTAACTAGTTCATTGGCTGGTGCACCTGTATAATCAGTATTCCAAGAAGTAGCACGTCCTTTTGGTGCAATTGATGCTGTATCAATATCGTTTTTGTTAATAACACTTCCTATTTCACCTCGAGTTCTATTAATTTCTTCTTGTTTTTTAAGTAATTCTGCTTCTTTCTTTTGTATTTCTGCTTGTCTTTTTATAGATGTAGCCTCTCTTATAACATTAACATCACCATTTTTTATTTGTTCTTCTTTTTTCTTCGTAATGGCTTTGTCATTATTTAAATTTGCTAATTCATTTTCTAATTTTTGTTTCTGTTTTGCTTTTTCCTCTGCTGTCAATGAATTATCACCCGCAACTTTTCTGATTTCTGCTTGTTTAGTATCAATTTTGTCTTGATTTGCTTTTAACACACCTTCAATTACTTGTTTTGCAAATTCTTTATCGGCATTAGATACTTCAGTACCATTTTTCAGTCTATCAATGTCAGCTTCTAATTTAGCTTTTTCTGTTTTTAAAATTGTTAAATCATTTATGCGGTCAGAATTATCTTTGAATCCTGCAGATAGATTGGTTCCTTCTCCAAATATTTTCGGGGCTGAATTTGTTAGCCAATCTACAGCCTTAGCTACCATTTTACTAAATTGATATAATACAGTATTCAGTCCGCCAAACACTTTAAGAACACCTTCTCCTGCGCTAAAAAGTGCTTTATCCTTTGCGATAGCCATACGTCTAGATTCTTGTTCCATTTCTAATAATTCTGCTTGTCTTTTATCATATTCTCGTTTTTTATCTTCAACAGTTTGCGCGGCGTTTGCGGCTTTGATGCCTGTTAGACCCAAAACTCTCATCTTATATTCATTGTCACCTACAAAGGAATCTGCCGCTGATCCTAAAGCCATAATTGTAGCATTGTGTCGTTCTAAGTTTTCCTCTGCACCTTTTTGTATTTCCCCAAACGACCCATTTAGAGTTTTTGTACCTTTAATAAAACCAGAAAATGCTGGGCCTATTGTATTTCCAGTCATTTGCACTACTTGAGCACTTGCTTCACCCACTATTTTACCACCGTTAACAATAAACTCAGTAGCTCCAACACCAAATGTTTTACCATACTTAATTATACCAGCAGCCATGAACTCATTAGCCTTTTCGGCTTCATTGGTGTTATTAATAAGATCCTGTTTTTTAAGATCACTTACATATTTTGCCCATCGATATTCATACATTTGCTGCTCTATCACTTTAGCAGCCTCATCTCTACTAACTCCGGTAAGTTCTTGTAACTCTTTCAATGTGGTCATGTATTTCATTGACCCTTCTCGGATGTCTTTTTCTGTCATGCTTTGAGAATTACCTAATTTAGCTTGGATATTCATGTATCCAGCAACTCCCATTCGTAACCCTTGCAAGTCAAGTCCTAATTTTTGAGCTTGGGCTTCATATTGCTCTCCGGGTTGAATCATCCCTTGAATAACATTAACATATTTTTTCAGACCACTAGTAACGCCACCACCAAAGAGAACTAATGAAGGAGATACTGAATCTAACACTTTCTTGAATTGGTCAGCTGATTCTGAAGTAAGACCTACTTTATTTAAGTTTGCTATTACTGTATCTAAACTACCACTAAGGTCACCGGCGTCAGCAAAATCCCGATACGCTTTAGTCAATGCGTCATTTTGCTTTAGACTGGCGGCGGCAACATCCCCAAAGATTTTTATCAAGCCTCCGGCAGCTATACCAAGAACACCAAAATTCTTTCCAACTTCCCAAGCCGCATTTCCAGCAGCACTTACTGCACCTGCGTACTTTGATGTACCCTCACTAGCAGAAAACATTGCCTTTGTATAATCAATGGCCGAACCTCTAATTTGCTGTGCGGCATTATTGAATGAAGATTGAATTTCATTAGCAGCCTGGCGTTGAGCATCGGCGTAATCACCTACCCCTCGCTGGCCGTGTTGGAATGAGTTGGATAGCTGTGCAAATGATTGCATCAACTGTTGAACTTCTTGCTGATTTAAATCTGCCATATATTTTAAGTTATAAATACTTTCGGTACTAATTGTATTTAGTATTCAGAATTTTACCATTTATTTAGGAATCCATATGACTACAGACAATCCATTAAGACAGTTTTTTCGCCGTCCTGCACTATATTTAAGACTACCTAGCGGGGGAAAAGGATACACAAGTGATGCTATTGATTTTCCGGATAATAGCGAATTACCTATCTATCCCATGACTGCAATAGATGAAATAACGAGTAGGACACCGGATGCATTGTACAACGGGGTAGCAATAACTGAAATCATTAAGAGTTGTATCCCTGCAATTAAAGATCCATGGCAAGTATTAAATATTGACTTAGATCCTATATTGATCGCTATTCGTGTTGCTACTAACGGACAACTTATGGAAATCGATTCAACTTGTCCAGAATGTAATGAGGATAGTAAATTTGACGTTGATCTAGTAGCAATGCTTTCTACCTTCACTTCCGGAGACTACGATACCCCTGTAAAAATTGATAATTTGATTATAAAATTCAAACCATTATCTTATAAAGATGTAAACAAGATAAGTGAAAGACAATTTGAAGTACAAAAACAATTTATGCAGATTGAAGCAATTACTGATACCGTAGTGAAAGACGCCAAGACAAACGAAATAATAAAAATATTGAATCGGTTGACCGGAGAAATCATAATAGATGCTATTGAATATATCAAAACACCTGAAGACACTGTGTTTGATAAGGACTTTATTAGAGAGTTCTTAGATAACTGTGATAAGAATACTTATAACACGGTAAGAGATAAAAATATTAGCTTACGTAAAGAGAATGAGGTTAAACCATTAGATGTTACTTGTTCACATTGTAGCCATAAACATAAACAAACATTCAATATCAATATAACTAATTTTTTCGATTAAGGCTTCTTCGTCTTAGTTCCGAAGCGATTAAGCAGATGATAGATGACATGGAACGTCAGTGCTTAGATATTAAAAAATCAGCATTGAAAATGTCTTGGTATATGAGAGGTGGGGCAACTTATGAAGATATACTTAATATGAGTGGACCTGAAAGAAATGCGATATCTAGTATTATTGAAAGTAATTTAGAAACTACAAAGAAAAGCAAATTACCATTCTTTTAATCGGAAAGGTTCATTTATCATCTTGTTTTTTCTTTGGGGAGAAGAACTTACGTTCTTCTAAGAACTCGTTATCACTCGTTCTTATTTTTACGGTTATATATTTTCTATAACTGTTTTTATCTAATAACTCATTGGATATATCATGCCGATTAGAAGCCATGGTAGTGCTATTTAAGCACTACCAATGGAATTATGCCATGACCGTCATCCTTGCCATTTTTACCCGAACAATCAACGTCTTTATGTTATTGTTCGCCACCGGTTGCCCTGTAGGGTTTGTTGGTCTGTAGTTGAATTACGCACTCTAGTGTTTCATTCTGCAACGCATGTTCTATAGCATCAAAATGGAGTAGCTATAGACTCATTGAAGGTTCGCTTTGACGAGAGCCTTCTCGGTGTTCCATGTTATTGCTAACATGCATACTCCAGAATCTGACGGCACAGCACAATCTGTACAATCTCAAGGAGGCCCGACAACTCAGGCTACTAATTGTTCTTTATTATCTGATATTTTTAAATTTAAATTTGACGTGGTGTCTGGTGTTGTGCCTGAATATATTTTTACTAATTCTGCATTGTTTTTGAAAAAGCTAGAATGCTCTAAGATGATCCAATCACCGTGTGTTGGGCTACTATATAAAAGACAAGTATCTGCCTTCCATGTTAGCTTCCCTTGTACAGCGACATATTGACCTTTACGATTAAACTTCATAAACAAAATATTTAAATCGTCAGTGTCTTCTACATCTAGTAACTGTGCTAGCCACGAATCAAGTTGTTTGCATTCACCTGTGAGTAACAGATGCCACGGGAAGTCCGCATAGAACTTACACTCTGCATTCATTTTGCTGAAACTCTGTCCTGGAACAATATCGCCCTTAAAAGAACGAATCTGTCCCTCATGTAAGAATTGAGTTCTGGCTTGATTCTTGCCACCCACATATGCACCAGACCCAGGAGCACGGATGAAACTTTCTCCGTATAACTCTGAGAGAAATTTTGCAACTTCTCTTTCGTATCCTGAACCTTTGTTTTTCTGTGGACTTGACATGTATTTACTTATCTATAATTTCTTGTTCTAAATTATTCTATATCAACTGCGGTGTTGTATGTAGTAAAACCATTTTCTTTTACAACTTTCAATACACTAGGTACTCGTCCTGCTAATTCTTCTCTATGACTAACAAGCCAAATAGATTTTTGTCGCTTACGTGACATGTCCTTAAGAATAGCAATAGCGTTTTCAACACCCATTGTGTCTAGCCCACTGTCAATCAATTCATCAATGAACAATGTATTGATTGGTGAATATAAGTTCTCCCATACATCACGGAAAGCAAAACTCAATCCTAGTATCAATCGGTTACGCTCACCACGACTTAGATTATCAAAGTCAAGTTCACGACCCAACTCTGTAATCTCTACGGTTAAGTCATTCTGAAAGATAACTTGATGAGGTAAACCAATCTTGTCTAAGTAATGCGTCAACCTACTATTCAAGTATGACAGATTTTGGTCAATGATTTTCTTACGAACAAAACTATCCTTACTAGTTAGAATATCTAATAAGAACTTCTGATGTTCCATAGTCTTTGTTAGTTTGTTGATTGCTTCAAAGTCAATTGATTGCAATGCATTAGATTCCATCTCAATAACTTGTTCAGCATATGGGTCAGTATCAACTGCCTTTGTCTCAATTTGTTGCAACAGCCCGGCTACTTTACTGCGATGCTCAATCGCTTGCGACTCAGTATCATAATGTGTGATTGGCATAGGACCTACCTCAACTACTGTAAGTTCTGACAGTTGTTCAGCATATGGATCAACTTCTTTTTCTTTTTCAAGTATCTTTGTGCGAATGTTTTCTGCATCACTGCCATGACGAATTGCTTCTGCTTCTGTCTTGTAATGTGTCTTGGGCTTGTCACCCAACTCAATAACTTTATCAGTTTGTTCTTTTAATTGTCTTTCTAACGTGTTAGCATGAACGGTTGATTCAATCAACATCTGTTCTTTATCAGCTAAGACAGTAGAATGTTGTTCATCGTGGAAATCTTGTCCACAAGCATAGCAAGTATGGTCGTGTAACGTAGCAACCTCTGTGGTTAGTTTAGCTACTAACTTTCTTTCTTTGTCTAAGTCTTTTGTTAACCTAGCAACTTCTTTATCTCGGTCAGTAAGTTCTTTTGATTTTGTATTGTATACAGTTAATGCTCTATGTGCCAGAATTTCTTCTACAATATCAATATGACTCATCTTGATACCACTTGTTTCTAGGTCAAGAATGTCTTTGTCTTGCTTTTGTTTCCAAGCAACTTGTCTAGCCAACAATGCATTGTATGCATCTTGTTGTTTCTTTTTGACATTGTAAATGGCTAAGTCTTTGTGTGCAAGCAATTCAACTTCAATGTCAATCTTAGCTAACTCATCATATTGTGCTGCTAGGTATGCTAAGTCACTTTCGTGTTTCTTTTGCCAAAGACCTTGCCTACGTTTAAAACTTTCGATTTGTTCTTTGACACGTTTATTAGCTTCTTCAATTGCTTTGACTTTAAATTCTTCACCTTGAATACTATCTTTGGTATCTTTTAATAGTATTTTGATAGTCTCAGCTTTTTCGGATAGTAATGTAATACCCAACAACTGTTCAATGATTTCACGTTGTTCGTTTGCTTTTAGTGCCAAGAACGGCTCACTGTATGTATTCAATGCTACAATATGGCGGAACATGCTACTAGACATACATAGTATTTTCTCAATAGCTATTTGTGTTTCTTTGTTTTCGCCCTGTGCATCATCGTTAATTTTTTGTAAATCACTGTTCACATAGAATCGCAGTAAGTTTGGCTTGCGACCACGTTCAATCTTGTATTCAATACCGTTTACACTAAACTCAAGTGTAACTAACATGCCCTTAGCGTTGGTGCGATTAACTAAATTATCTTTTCTGATACTGTTAATGGGTACACCAAACAATGCATAACTTAGACCTTGAATAAGACTAGTTTTACCTGTTCCATTACGAGCACCGTCGCCACCCAAGTCTAAGTTCTCACCTAGAATAAGTGTTAAGTCTTGGCGGTTAAAGTCAACTGCTTGTGTGACTTGTCCGATTGATAGAAAGTTCCGTAATGTAATGTTCTTTAGTAAAATCATAGGTTATTGTAAATCTCTAACAAAATTCGTTTGTCAAATGTATTTGATTCGATGCTGTTAATCTGGTCGATGACAATTTGGTCTACACTTTCAAACTTCAAGCCACCATTGGCCTGTTGTTCTACTTGGTCAACCTTCATAGGTATCAATGCCATTTCACGTAGTTTGTGTTCTGGAATAAGTGTCTCCCGAATAAAGTTTGCTTCTTCATAACTGATATCAATGTCAAGATGTACTCTAACATGACTGTCAGGTAATAGCAACCCCTTAGGATTTTCTAGTATGTCACTAAGTTTGTAAACTCTATACATGGGTTGCCCCGGCCAACTACGAAACTGAGGATCTTGTCCCCATTCCAATATCATCATACCACGTGCGTCATCACCTGCGTCTGCGTAGTTATGTGGGAAAGCATTTCCAGTATACCAAACGTTTTTCTTTGCTTGTCGTTTATGAAAGTGACCACTGAATACGGTATCAAACCCTGTCATGTGTTCAGCACTTATCTCACCATGATCTGGCATCTCTACCATAGCATTCATAAAGAAGTTTGGCAGTTCAAAATGACCAAACATATATTTGCCACTTAGTTTTTTAATCTTTTTGTAATCATCTTGTACAAGCCAGGGTGCAATAACAACATCATCTCTAACAAACCAATCATTGACAATAGTGACGTTGGGTAAATGTTTAGCCCATGCAACGCTGTGAATATCTCGCTTGTCTCTGTAATACAAGTCATGATTACCGGGTATAAAGTATACTTGGTCAAATGCTTGGTTGAGTTTTTCTAATGCTTGCAATCCAAACTGTAGTGTATGAATGTTAATGCTTGCACGATGATGGTTATAATCGCCCAAGAAGAAACAAGTCTCACAGTTTTCTTTCTTTGCTTCAGCAATGAACCAATCTACAAAATTGGCACAGTCTTGATTGTGTTGTAAGCTATTACTCTTTAGGCCGAAGTGAATGTCGGTAAAGGTTGCGGCTTTCTTAAAAAGGTTAGTCATCTGTTGATTATATAGAAGTTAGTGCCGCAAAGCAACACCGTCGGTTAAATTATTCTTCGTACATTGTGGAACTAGAACTTTGTCTAGACCACGATGGATTGAGACCATTGATTTCTAAAATGTCATCCCGTATGTTTTGATTACGCTTTTCGGTGTTCAGTACACGACAAAAGCTATTAGTTATAGCGGCTGTGTAGTAAGCGAATGGGTTTGCACTTTTAGCTTCATTAAATCTTAATCCAACATATGTAAGTTGAAGAATGGCTGAGTTACGCATTTCATCATTGTATGTATAACCACGCCAATTGAATTTCATAGCATATTTTTCACACATCATAATGTACATGCGGGCGAGTTTATTTGTGATGTTACCTTGATCTTTACCAAACTCACCGTTTACTAGATCACCTTTCCAATGACTCTTACCTATACATTGAAATGTATTTGTCTTGTCAATGCGGAAGTGTTGGAAGGGAGGGAAGTTAACTTTGACATGAACCATATCATCAATTTCTGCTTTAGTAACTATATCTTCTAGTTCGGCAAATAATTCATCGGTTTCATCTTCAAAATCTAAAATGTCTTTGGCTGATTTCTTCTTATCTGATTTTCTGGGTTGCTTGGGTGCAACCGGAACATGATCCCAAGTCATCACACGATATACTAAATCAGTGATTGGAATGCTTGTTGGGTCAGTAGTACCTTTCCCTAGTTCTTGTTCTAAATCTATTCGTATTGCCCTAGTTTCACGGGCCAGTTGAACATTCTCTGGTTTCAATGCATATTCTAAACTTTTTTCAATAGACTCTAAGGGCATATCAACGATGAAATCGTATCTATGATCCTCAGGGGTTAAGAATGTACAATATGAGTTTTTACTTGAATGAATCTCTTTTAAAATATCCTTGTTATTCAGATAATTTACAGGTTTTTTGACAGCTATAGACATAATTCTCCGTTGTTATGATGTACTAATTGTAACACATTAGTTGCAGAAATGCAACAGTTTGATAGTGGAAAAGGTAAAAATACCACTTTTTAATAGCGATAAATATATTTAGTAAAGGTACATATATGAAAGCAAACGAAGCAGCCGATGCATGGTTGAAAGTACAACATGACGCCGACACCTTGCGGTCTATTCAGTTCGCCAAACAGCAGGCGGCAAAAGGTGCTCTCAACGGGTTAGATACTCCTAGACTTAAAGATCCTCTTTTTGATTTTGTTGCCGGTGTGGGAATATACATACCTAAAATTACTACATTGAAACAAGTGTTAGGATTATAAGATGTCCACACTTTATCAACTCGGTTTTGAAGGAGAGGAGCTTAGACTACAGTTAGAAAAAGTCAACGGAGACCGCAACGATGCCGTAAACTATCTCAGTAAACTTGAGGATGAGAATCCGCAAAGGCCGGAACGTATAGCCTTAATACAGAAAGAACTGGAAAGAACTAATGCCCTAGAAGAAGTACTACTGGCAAAAATTACTGACTGGACTCAAAGATGGAGAGAAGCACAAATCAAAAGAGCCGCATCCGACGAGGCTAAAGAACAAGCTGAACAAGCTAAAAAGACAGCTACTCTTACACCTGAACAAACTGACGCACTACCGGAAAAGCCAGTTTCAAATGTACAACCAACAGGATCAGTCTCGGCTCAGGAAACTCTGCCCATTATTGGGCAGAATGGCGCAGCTACATTCATAAAAGGACAACCCGAAACCGATGCTGCGACAAATAATATTCCAAAAACAGGGGCACTACCTGAAGCAGTTCCCGTTGACGATTCGTTAGGTGCTACCCAGAAAGCTATAAGAGACAGAATTGCCCCTGGCGAATCAACTACTTCGTCAACACCTGATCAAAGTGACGCTGAAACTAGACGATTACTTGCAGCAAAACCCGTAGAACCACCAACTCCTGTACCACCACTTGATTGGCGAGTTAAACTTGAACTAGCTAGCAAATCAGATTGGGCTACAACTTGGTTTGAAAGTGACGATGCAAAAATTCTAAAACCTTTATCAGAAACTAAAGGGGTTGTATTTCCCTACACACCAACTATTCAAATGGGGTATAAGGCTCAATATGATTCTACTGACATTACCCATAGCAATTATAAATTG
>Ga0209442_1002429_pt1 | contig 10072 bp, 10 predicted proteins | sample LauGreSBDMM110DD_2_FD_187565 | JGI IMG/M metagenome (GOLD analysis project Ga0209442, IMG submission 187565) | Freshwater lake microbial communities from Lake Michigan, USA - Sp13.BD.MM110.DD (SPAdes) (version 2) | ecosystem: Environmental > Aquatic > Freshwater > Lake | place: Lake Michigan...
ACGGTATTGCAATGGGTCTAGCCCCCATAAACATTCGGCTAATTTCTTATCAATCGTGAGTTCGTAAACACCAGAATTTAGAGCCCCGTCTTTTCTTACGTGCGGCGATGCGATGCTGTAAATAAGTTCGCTAGTTTCTGCATTCCATTTAGGCGGGCTGGGGTTGGCTGCGACCGCGTTTGTGGAAATGATCCCTGGAAGCAGATCGGCAGAAGCACAATTCTTTATCAGATCTCGATCTGTCGGGCCTATTCGTGCAGAGGAAACCTGCCAAGTCTCTTCTTCAAATAAATATTTGAAATCAAAAGCATCTTCAAGAATACTCCAAGCACTTGCGGTGCCAGGATCTCGTGTGCTAAATCCACTTCCAGAAGTCTGATAGAAAGAATCGTAGGTCGTAAAGCTATAGGGCTTCTCTCCCCAAGTTAGATCCCAGTAAACTTCATAAGCTTTCTTAAGTACATTGTAATTTGCCTGATTTTTGGGAAAAACAGTTTGGACTGTGCCAACCATTGTTGGGCTACCTTCAATGGCAAGAGATATCGAATTGTCAGAGTTTGAAGACTCATTGACTTGAGCATTAAATAACCGTCCTGAATACCAATCAACGCCGTCTAACATCGTTTTGGTAGATTTAAAATTTAGCGAAATTCGAAACTTTGTCTTTGTTGGAAACAGGTGAATTTTATTTGCCACGCAGGAATATCGGGCTTTTCCGAAACCTCCATTACAACCGCCCCAACCATTAGGTCCATTGCCAGATGCGTCTTTTTCAGTCTGGCGCGGAACGCTAATATCGTAAGAGATCGGAAAGATCTTCATCGTAAAACCATCACTTGCATACCAAGAAATAACACTTCCATCTGCACGTGGGTTTGAAGTATTGCTAGAAGCGCCCGGGAAGCCAATCGATACTGCGTAGTCGGTACCACCTGCGTGCTTTGCATTACTCAACTGCCAAATTCCGGTTCGGCCGCCGGCTGGAAGATTTTGTGCTGGGCGCGCCTTGGCAAAGACGGTATCTTCTAGTGAGTTGTAATCATTTTTGAAATCAGCATCGCTCCATTGCAACTCTTTGAGCGGTAGATACTCTTTAAATTTACCTTTTATCCATTTACCCGCGGCATCAGTATGTTCCAATGAAACGATGCAATCGTTTTTTACTTCGCCAATACACGGTGGCATTACAAGGTAAGCCCCATAATTATCATTTTGCGGGGGAACAGAGATTTGTGGTGCAAAACCGGTTTCAGCGTTGAATTGGACCGAAAAGGTTTCAGAGATTGTGCCGTCTCCGGCTTGAGCTGAAGTTTGAACAGCGCTGATCGTTAAGGTGAAAATCAAGGCGGCAACCACATACTTGCTCACCCAAAGGCGCTTGGCGGACGCCTTTTCGCGCAGATTCATAATTAAAGAATAGCCACAATCTTTGATGCTCGGAAGAATTACCCAGATTTAAACTACTTTTTGGCATCTTTAAGTTAGTGGATGTCGGTGGCGGGATGTATCTTTTACCTAGGTCAAGAACTAAGCGTTAAGCCTTTAGCTTGCTTGGTACCAACCGCGCCAACCGCGCACGGTGGTTCTAAAGAAGACCTGCTGGCGATGAATGACACCGCCAGAAGAGCGGGTCTCAATATGAGGTCCATTAAGGACTGTGTTTGTTATGCCAAAAGCAAAGAAGAAATATGTTGATGTAAGCGTTGCTGCTGAGTTGTTAATCGAGTTGAAGCAAAAACAGAATGACACACCTGGCGGAACGATGGAAAAGTACGGGCGCTTTAAGTCGTGGTTGCGTTATGCCAATTTAAAGAGTTGGCAGGGGCAGAAGTGGCATTGGGGTTATGTAAACAACGCGGGGAAAGAATGGCACTGCACGTGCGGGTTGGTTGTGGCGATGGATGCGAAGGCCGAAGTAGGTGGGCTGGCGCAGTTGGATCTAGATGCGGCGCATCGTGCGCGTGGGCACAGGTCGTTGCCGGATTTCGGTGAGGTTGTTGTTGCATTTATCTATGACTACAAATGGATGGAAGAGCTTGGGGTTTATTACTACGACGCCTTCTGTCAGGTTTGTGGTGATTATGTGTTGGAGCGTCCGGGGAGGCAGGCGGATATGTTTGCTGATATTCACAACATTAGTTGCGGGTAGTTACGCAAAGTAGTTAAAGCAAAGTGGCCCCACTTAACTACGGTGAGGCCACTTTGTGGTGCGTACCGCTGAGGGGATTCGAACCCGCTACACTTCCCTTAGTTATGGGGATGCTCTATCCATTGAGCTACAGCGGTACGCAGCACGAAACCTAAGTCAGTTGAAGAAACTGATTTAGGTTTTTTCTTTTTCTGTGGATAATTTTGAATTTGCCCTTACTCTTACAACATGCGCCCAAAAAAAATCACCCTTGTGCGAGCAGGGCTACTTATTGCCGTGTTCCCAATTATCTGTGCTTTTTTATTCTCACTCTTTAATGGTGGTTCTATGTTTGATGAAAGCTCTGGGGGTGGCAGTTATCTATGGTTACTGATGATCTCCGTGCCGATAGGGCTACTTCTGATAATTATTGGCCTAATTGTTAGCTTGTTTAAGCGCTTTAAATCTTAAAAATATTATCGCAAACTTACTTCTATTTGTTTCCTAAGCCGTGAACTCCTGGATGAGTGAGCGATAAATCAAAAGATAGAATCTTGCCGGGCAGATCTCGCATCACGTTTGTCTCATCGGTATCGGAAGTTGCCACGTACAGTATGTCGAGGTTTGGTCCCCCAAAGGTGCAGTCATAGACCCCTGTGCCTGGTATTTCTATCGCGCGTTCCATTTCGCCGGTTACAAGATTGACGCGAAGGATGGCTTCAGAATAAGCAAGTGCTATCCAAGCAAATCCTTGATTGTCCACGACTAATCCATCGGGCGTTGCATTCTTCGGCAAGTCAATCTGCTTGAGCAGTTTTACCTCGCCACTGGTTTGAATAATAGATATTCGATCTGCAAAAGTTTCTGCAACAACGATTCTTTGCGCATCAATGCGCGCAATACCATTGGGGAAAACCAGGCCAGCAATAGGAAAGTCAACTCTTCCATTAACAATGCGAGCCAGATCAGCAGGGGCTGGTGCATCGCTTTCTGGGTTGTAACCATAGGTTCCGACCCACGCTGTGTTGTCGGCATCAACGTGCATGTCGTTGGCGTTGTAACTCCAATGCCCACTTAAATCTGCATGCAGAGATAAACCACCCTTTAGATCCTGTCGCATCACTATTCGTTTTTCGCAATCCACGATAAGTAATTCCCCAGAATTTAACCAACCTAAGCCTGATAGAAATGGTGATATCTCCGCTTGTTTATGTTTCTGCCCAGTTGTGACATCGCCTCGATAAACAACTCCAGATAAAACATCCGAGAACCACAAATCACCTTTGCGCCAGCGCAAAGATTCGGGAAATGCGATTGCACTAAAGACTACTTCTGGTGTCATGGATTAGAACCTAACTGATAATCCACCATCAACGGTGATGGTTTGGCCTGTCATATAAGTATTGGTGCGGCTAGATAACCAGGCAATAACCTGAGCGATTTCAACAGGTTGCGCTGGACGCGCAATTGGCAAGCGCTTATTTTCTATATAGATATTTTTAAACCACTCACTTTCAAGTTCATCTTGACCATCAACGATCGACATTCGAGTTGCCACAAATCCTGGAGCTACCGCATTAACCAATACCCCGTGCTCTGCGAATTCAAGTGCCACGGTTCGGGTGGCGGCCTCTAAACCAGCCTTGCTTATGTCATATGCAGTAGAACTTGGTTCGCTCAACTTTCCATGGATGCTGGTTAAGTTAACGATTCGTCCATACTTTTGCGCAACCATTATTTTCCCGACGTGCTTCATCAGAAATACCGGAGCGTTAAGGTTTACATCAAGTGTCTTAAAGTATTTGCCGTTTTCAAGTTCAAGAATTGTGTTGGGAATTGATACACCAGCGACGTTGACCAGAACGTCAATTTTTCCGTATTTTTTGATTACATTTGAAACCGCAACTTCAAGGCTAGGAAGATCGCTCAAATCTATAGTTACGTTCTCAACGCCTGACTTTCCTGTTGGCTGCTCGCGATCAAAGGCAATGACCTTTGCTCCGAGTTCTAAAAGTAATTCAGCTGTTGCTCGACCGATCCCATTTGCGCCGCCAGTAACAATGGCAACCTGCCCGTCAAAATTACTCATTTTTCTCCCATTAAAAGCTTGTAAGAATCAGTACCTGGACCCGGTTGGAACAGTTCCATCGTAATTCCATCGGGATCTTTTAGATATAGCGCCGCTCCCCCGGCATTTGCACCAGTATCAACATCGACTGGACCAGAAACAAAGATGATTGCCTCATCTTTTATTGCCTCATAAATCGCATTTAAATCTGAGACCAAAAAGCAGAGGTGGGCATTGCCAATTAAACGTGGCTCCAGATCAGTTTTAGTCATTTCAGGTACCGAGTATTCAAATAGCTCAATCACGTGGTGTCCTGCTGGGTCACTCAAATGCGCCATCTTTAAAGTGGCATTTGGGTATCCAACAATCGCGGCCAAATATCCGCCAGATTTTTCTTGGGTCATTATTACTTTGCAGCCGAGAATGCGTACATAAAAGTCCACAGATCTCTCCAAGTTGCTCACTGTAAAGCCAGTGTGTTGGACTGCGCCTCGAATTGACATGTTATTTACCCGCTCTCTCGTGGATCTTTAGATTTACCGACCAATCGAATTTCTCATTTACTTGCAAAGTTAAGGGAGTTCCGCCACTTAAACCAACTCCATCAGCGGCGCTAGAAGGTTCAATTCCTAAAGCCCAAAATTTCCCATTCCAAGGCTCTTCAACTGTTTGTCCCATCTCTTCCCAAATCCATAAGTATGGCAGCTTAGATGAATCCCAAGAGATTTCGATTTCATATATTTCATTGCATAACTTTATGGAGGAAGTATTGCTAAAGACGCCCATTCTTGCTGGGGTATTTTTATTAACCTTTGACCAACCAGATTTCTCAAAGGTTTCCCACGGTGCGAACTCTGCGCCATTTGCTGAACCGTCATAGGCCAACTCTCTAAATTGCGCGTTGCCTACCGGTTCTAAAGTTATCTCAGAGTTCAAAAAGTCAGAGCCCAAAATCAAATGTTCGGTGATAATTACGGGGCGAGGGCTACTGTCGAGATTAAGTAGAGAGCACCTCACATTTATCTCATTGTCAGAAATATTTATTGCTCGTTCACTCTCGAGGTCTTCATCACTCCAATTTAGGGAGAAAGAGTTCGAATTGGAATTCGTGACGCTCCAGCGCGCTTGTGAGGCGTTGCCATGAAAACCTTGTGGATGTTTTCCCTGAAGATGTTGACCTCCAGCGCTAGGGAGAAGTGGTTGCCAGCCTCCGTTCCATGCCGCAACCCAATCACTTTCAGTGCCCAATGGTTTGGGGGCGATCGATGTATACGGCGGTTTTGCAAGAAAACTCTGCCCTAAAAATAACGCATCAGTAATTGCTGCCCCGTTTTCGGGCAGCACAGAAATGCTTAACTTTTCGGTGGCAAGAGTGTGATGTGTCATTCTGGCCGAGTTACGATTCCATCGATTGGAACCTTTGTGAGTCCACCATCGATTGTGATGCAGTCACCATTAATAAATTCGGCATCATCAGAACAAAGGAACACTGCAAGCTTTCCAACTTCTTTGGGATCACCTAAGCGTCCGGCTGGAGTAACTCTTAATACGCGCTCTTCATCAACGACACCAAGTTCAACATCCACATCCCACATCGGGGTTCGCTGAACTCCGGGTGCAATTGCGTTGGCGCGGACTCCATACGGTGCCCATTCGGCCGAAGCTACCTCCGTCATCATGATGACTGCCGCTTTCGTTGCGCAGTATGCAACTCGTCCGGGATTAGAAGAGAAACCACGAATGGAAGAAATGTTAACAACGCTGCCAGAGCGTTGTGGAAGCAAATACTTGCTTGCTGCACGCATGCAGTAGAAAACACCGCTTTGCATAACGCCAATGCTTAAATCCCAAACTTCATCGGTGAGATCTTTTATATGCGGACCAACCATTGATATTCCAGCGTTGTTAACCAATATATCCAAGTGTCCAAAATCTGAAACAACTTGTGCAAATGCAGCATCTACTACCTTCGACTTTGAAACATCCACGGCATATCCGCGGGCAGTCACACCCAACTTTGCAATTTCATCTGCCGCGGCTTGTGCTGCTTCCAGTTTTAAATCAAAGACTGCAATGTGTGCGCCAGCAAGTGCTAATTCATCTGCAATTGCGCGACCGATTCCTTGGGCCGCGCCCGTAACAATAGCCACCTTCTGATCCAGCTTCTTCATTTGACTTCCTCTTCTTTTAGTTAGGCTGCTTGTTAACCACTTGGTTGTGCAAAATTCTCACTCCCCTTTGGTCGCACCGGCAGTTAGACCAGTTATAAAGTGGCGCTGACCGAAAATATAGATGATAAACAATGGCAGGGTTGCGATCGTCATGCCAGCCATAATGGTTGGAATCGATAATGAATATCGGCTTTGGAATCCGGTGATGCCGACCATAAGGCTCTTCTTCTCATCACTTTGTAAAAATACTAATGCTAATAAGAGTTCATTCCATACCCAAAGTAAATTAACAATAGTCAGCGTGATCAATGGCGGTCCCGAAAGTGGAAGTACAACAGACCTAAATGTTCGCAAATCAGATGCTCCATCGATCTTTGCGGCTTCAATGAGGCTTACGGGAATGGCTCTAAAAAAGTTAGTTAAGAGATAGATAGAAAATGGCAGCATCAGGCCTACATAAACCAGGATCAACATTCGAAAAGTTGAGATCCATCCAATTTTTGCACCCAATGTAAAGAGTGGAATCAGCAAAACAACAGGTGGGACGACCATCAGAGAGATAAGGACCCCCAGAAAAGTATCGCGGCCGCGCCATTTCCAGTTAGCAAATCCCCACGCTGCTGTTGCAGCCAAAACTATTGTGATAACCACGGCTGACAAAGTAACAAAGAGAGTATTTTTAAACCACGTTGGAAATTGATCATTCCAGGCTGCGGCATACCCCTGAAAATTCGGATTCATCGGAAGTGACCAAGGCGAATTCAAGAACTGCTCTTGGGTTTTTAGTGAACCAGTCACCATCAGGTAACCCGGAACAATTGCCATGGCAGTGATTAATATGAGAATTAATTGTCGGGAAGTGATCCCCGCTCTTTCGATTGGCGTATGTTTCTTAGTCATCAAAGACGCCTTTACTCGCATTTCTTTGAATTCTAAAGAAACCAATAATGAAAACTAGCGTCGCTAAAAGCAGGAGCAGCGCGGCAGTTGCGGCCAACTCTGGTGAATTATTTTGAAATGCGCTGCGATAAATATAAAGCTCAGAAACTACCGTTGCATTTCCTGGGCCACCTTGGCCATTAGTCATCACATATACATAGTTAAAGACCCAGGAGACCATGACGATAGATTCGTTGATAATGTAAAAGAGAATCACGGGCCGCAACTGGGGCAGCGTTACCTTCAAATGTAATCTGAAAAATCCAGCTCCATCTATTCGTGCCGCTTCCAATGTCTCAAGCGGGATGGAAATCAAACGTGCCAAAATGAGGATGGTACCGAAGCCAACTTCTTTCCAAATAATAATTCCGCTCATCGTCCACAGCGCCTGCTTTGGGTCCCCCAGCCAATCTAAAGCCAGGCTTTCAAATCCCATTGCTCTGAGTGCAGAGTTAAGAGCGCCGTTTAACTGCAAGAGTTGTCCAAAGACCACACCAATTACGGGAATCGGCAGAATGTATGGAAGGAAGACTGCAGATCGATAGAACTTCATTCCTTTGCGGGTTTCAAAAAGTAAGACAGCGCAGATAAAGCTCATTACCGAAAGTATTGGAACTGTAAACAAAAGTAAAAAATTGTGCGACATTGCAGTTCTAAAAAGCGGGTCAGTTAACACCAATGAAAAATTCTCAAAGCCAACCCAATCGCCTTCATACTTGAAGGATTGCTGTACTAAATCAACGACTGAGTAACCAAAAATAAATAGAACACATAAGCCTGCGGGAAGAACCCATAAAAATGGTCCGGAAGTGCGCAGACGGCCGAACACCGCCCCTAAGTTTCTAGGGGCGGTGAAACGGTACTCCGATGGTGCGGTTTTGATCATTTATTCCAAGCGGTGAAGTTCTTCACAAGACTTCTATCAGTCTTTCGTAGTCTCTCCATTACAGCTTGCATATCTGCAGCTGCCGCCTTTCCAGTCTTTGTACCAGCGAGAACCAACTGCACATTTGTAAATACTGCATCAGCATCTAGCTGAGCAGGAATGAAGTTCTCTAAGTACGGAGCGCCAGGAAGTGCACTTTGGAACAAGGCCTTCTTGACTGGATCCTTAACTGTATTTAAGTCAAAGCGATCATCAGCTGGCATAGATCCTGTGAGCTTGTACCAACTGTTGAGTTGTGCCTTTTCATGAGAGAACATCAAGAAGTCAGCTGCAACATCCTTGTTCTTGCTCCACTTTGTAATGCCGATAGTCTGTGAAGTGCTGCCCATCTTTCCGGCAAACTTTCCAGTACTCCACTTTGGCATCGCCATAACAACAACCTTTGATGCACCAACTGCGTTAGCAAAGTTTGGAGCATCAGGACCGGCCACGACAGTCATTGCTGCCTTTCCGTCTTTCCACAATTGTTGTGCTTGGTAGAGCTCAAGAGAGTTGATGTCGGAGTTCCAACACTTGCGATCTTTAGTCTCCTGTAGGCGAGTCCACCAATCAGCATGCTTTGCATCAGTGAATTTTTGCTTACCGACTACTGCAGCTACTACATCTTTATTTGTCACGGATTGTCCACCGATAATTGAATACAACCAACCACCGAACCAACCATCCTTAACGCCGCCAGCTAATGTTGGGACACCTTCTTTGCTTAGAACATCACAAACTTTGAGTAGATCTGTCCAAGTTTTTGGTACCTTCAAGTTGTACTTGCTCAATACATCAGTGCGTGCAAGTACTGGGAAAGATGGATTTACATACCAAGGAGCTGTCCAAATCTTTCCCTGGAAAGAAAGTTCGGTTGTTGCATTTATATAATGCTTCAACTCATCAGCAGGAATGTGATCTGAAACTGGCGAAATTTGGCCATCCCATCCAGGTTGCTGGCTATAAATTCCACCCCAGAAGTACTGCAGGTCCGGACCGCTCTTTGCTGCAGCTGCTGCTGCAAATCCAGGCATCAACCCATCAGTTGTTTGTAAAACAGTTTTAATAGTTACATTAGGGCGCTTCTTTTGGTACGCCTTAACAGTCGCATCAACCCACGCTTGTGCACCAGGAGCTTCCTGCTCGCCCCACCACCACATAGTTAGAGTTACTGGTTTAGTAGTTATTGCTTTACTAGGTTTAACAGATGCTGAAGCACCTATAAAGCTAAGTGAAGTTAATAGCACGGCGGCTGCGGAGCCGACGGCAAATGCTTTACCTCGAATATTCATAAGAACCCTTCTTTGGCCTTTGAGCCGCAGTGATTTTGGCTCTTAACTGGAAAGGTTTCCAGTAGAGAAAGCCTCTACCTGCAAGGCTTGGCTGTCAAGAGTTCGGCTGGGTTTTTCTGGGGGTTTCTCTAGGTAAATTGGTGCGCACTTCGGTGAAGGCACTGATGCTGAAAAGATATCGCTTCCTTTATTGGTACTGGGCAAAAAAGAAACTGACCCGAGATCTTGGTGATCCCGGGTCAGTTTTTTTATTTACTTTTTATGCGGAGTTTTTCCGCCATTGATTCCCCAGTAGACAACACCTGCTACTAGAACACCCAAGAACCAACCATATGGCGCGAACTTGTCATATGAAACTGGTCCCCAGATTGGGAGGAAGCTTGAGAAGACTGACCCAATAAGTGCGGCAGCAATTGCCTTCATATTGAATCCGGACTGGAAGTAATAAGGTCCGCTCTTATCTTCTGTATAAAGTGCATCGACATCTACCTGCGCCTTACGAAGCAAGTAGTAATCAACCATGATGATTCCAAATAGTGGTCCCATAGT
>Ga0209442_1002433_pt1 | contig 10058 bp, 3 predicted proteins | sample LauGreSBDMM110DD_2_FD_187565 | JGI IMG/M metagenome (GOLD analysis project Ga0209442, IMG submission 187565) | Freshwater lake microbial communities from Lake Michigan, USA - Sp13.BD.MM110.DD (SPAdes) (version 2) | ecosystem: Environmental > Aquatic > Freshwater > Lake | place: Lake Michigan, USA...
GCTGGTGGCCGTGGGAGAACACGCATCGGCTGCCGGTAAATCCGCCAGCGGGCAGGCTTCACGCGCAGTGATAACTAGCTTTGCCGAAGGGTTTGTGGGGGCGTTGCGTTTTGGGTTTGCAACTGTGGCGTTGGCGTGTCTGTCGATGGGCGTTACGTCTGCCCAATCTACGCTGCCAAAAATTAGTAGCACCGCCCTGCCCCAAGGCAGCAGCGTCAATAGCGGTTCGGTCGCTGTAAGTTCCAGCGGCAGCCAAATGGCCTTGCTGCAAACGACCGACAAAGCCAGCGTCAACTGGCAAAGCTTCAATATCGGCAGCAACGCCAGCGTCAACATCGTGCAACCCAGCGCCAGCGCGGTCATGCTTAACCGTGTGGTGGGTAACGACCCCAGCCAAATCTTAGGCAAACTCTCTGCCAACGGCCAAGTGATTTTGCTCAACCCCAACGGCATCGCCTTCGGTAAAGACGGCTCCGTAACCGCCAGCAGCTTCACCGCCAGTACTTTCGCGCTCAGCGAACAAGACTTTGCCGCCAACGTTTACAAATACCAGCGCAACGGAAGTACGGCGCAGGTGGTTAACCAAGGCACGATCCAAACGCAGTCCGGCGGATTTGTCGCTTTGGTCGGCGCCTCCGTGACCAACGAAGGCAAGATTACCGCGCCCCAAGGCGACGTCGTTTTAGCCGCCGCCGAAAGCGTCACCTTGCCTGCGGCCACGCCAACGCAAACGACAACACAAGCCAACGTGAGCGTTCGCATGAGCAAGCGCGTTCGTTTGGAAGTAGCTCCCGCAGCGATTAATACCGCCGTTACCAACGCGCAAAGTGGCGTCATCGTGACCGAAGGCGGCCAAGTCTTAATGCAGGCGGCCTCGCTGAGCGATGCTGTTGCCAGCGTCACTCACAGCGGGCGCATTGACACCACCGCGCCACAAGCAGGCGCGGTAACCTTGCTAGCCGACGGCGGGCAAATCAAAGTCAGCGGCAGCATCAAAGCCTCCAGCAAAAATACGGAAAACAAAGGCGGCGACATCGTCATTGGTCGCGATGAAGTCACAGGGGTTTTGGCAAAAACGACGGATGTAAGCGGCGCAATCTTAGAAAGCCAAAAGGGTTTCATTGAAACCTCAGGCGATCACCTTGTAACAAATAGCGTCTCCATCAAAGCTGCAGAGTGGTTGCTTGATCCGTCCGATATCACTATTTCTACATCCGCCGACAGCAACGTGACAGGTGTTAGCCCTGCTGACATTACGCCCAATGGAGGAACGGGTACCAGTAGCGTTGTGCAGGTCAGCACCATTCAGAACGCCATCAATGCAGGCACCAACGTCACCATCAAGACGACCAACGCCAGCAACGCCACTGGCGCTGGCAACATTACTATTGCGAACGCCTTGGCATTTGCCAACAACAGCAATACCGATGCCACATTAAGTTTGATCGCTGATAACGGCATCACACAAAGTGCTGGAGCATCCCTCACCACAAGTGCAGTAGTGGGTAAAACTGGCCTAGTAAACGTCTCTATGACGGCAAATGGCAACTATCAAGGTGTTAACGTTGCTAGCGCAAACAGTGCAGGCATTGTCATCAACAGCGCCATCACCACCAATGGTGCTGTCACTCTCAGCGGAACCAATAAAAATACTGGTGCGGGTGCGGGCGTTGAATTTGCAGGTGGCTCAAGTGTTACTTCCGCAGGTGCAGTCACCGTCAATGGGACATCGACCACAGGAACCGGGTATGGCGTGTCATTCAACAATACGCTCATTGATGCAAGCACTACGGGTGACATTTCCGTCACAGGAACATCCGCTGGCAATCACGGGATTTTCAACAACTTTACAAGTAACAACGTCTACAACTTGAAGTTGGTAGGAAAGAACGTCTCCCTCAATGGCTCTACTTCAGGGGCGAGTAAATCGGGTATTTACAGCTACATTGGCTCCAGTGCGGGCAACATCATTACTGCGGCCCAAAATATAACCATCACAGGCACGGCCAATGGAACAGGTACGGCTTCTGGCTTGTACTATGTGACAACCAATTGGCAGAACTTTGTCAACAGCTACACGGCTGGCGGATCGATTGCTCTGAGCGGAACCAATACCGCAGCAGGCAGCACAGGAGAAGCGGTTCGCTTGTTTGGCGTTCGCGCATCAACCACAGGCTCAGGCAATATCACTGTCAACGCCAGTACGCAAAATGCAGCGGTCAATGCCATCAATATTTATTCCGCTGGTATGACCGTAGGTTTTGGCTATCAAGGCGGTGCAACCTCCTTGGCTTCGACATCGGGGGATGTCAAGATTCAAACCAATCAAGGGGGAGTTCTTCTCAACGACGGCGTTCCCAACAACGTGACTACCACCACACTCAGTGGTAGAAATATCAGCATCGACAACACGGGTGGCAGCATTGACGCAGTGACTGGAGTGATCACCAAAGGTGCGGGTTACTCATCCTCAAGCAATTCTGGTGTCAAACTCAATGACGCTCGTGCACTCACAGCCACAGGCAACCTCAATCTCTATGGTGTAGGAACCTCAGGCAGTGGAGTCGAAATTTCTGCTGGCGCCGCTTTGTCAGCTGCAAATATCAATATCAATGGCGAAAATACAGGCTCAGTTGCCAATACTGCCGCAATCAACATCACTAGTACTGCTTCAACACTAAGTTCTACCGCGGCAACAACACTAACCTCTGGCGGCGTTGGCTCTGGTACCTCTTTGCTTGCTGCGGGTAACATTGCTGTAGGCACTCAACTCAAGGTCACCACGCCAGCGGCAGGTACGGTTTCTGGCCTGATTAGCGGCAATGGTTCGCTCCTCAAAATGGGCGCGGGCCAGACCAAGTTGACAGCCTACGATGGAACGACCTATGGAACCAACACGTTTACGGGCGGTACCACTATCAGCCAAGGTACGCTACTTTTTGGAAACGGCAACGGCGCATACAACAAAACTGCAGGTGCTGGTACCTTTATTTTGGGAGATGCCAACACGGGCAGCAGCAACGTCGCACTATTGATTGACAAAGGCAAGGACGCCTGGCAAGCAGCGCTCTCGCGTGCCATCACGGTTAGCAACAACGGAACTGGAACTGCCACCATCGGTGGTGCAGCCTTTGCTTCTGGAAGAGGCTGGACGAACATTAATAGCGCGATCAGTTAAAACCGAGATCTGATCCTCACAGACGCGACTTCTGACCGACTTGGCGTAGAAGGCGCCTTAACTGGAACTGGCAACATCACTGTTTCAGGCTCGGGTAGCCGAATTACGATGAGTACAGCCCAAACCTTCACAGGTGATGTAACGATTACAGCGGGCAACATCCTGCAGGCCGGTATTACGAATCTTTTTAATTCAACTACCAATGTCGTAGCGAATGGTGAGTTGAGAATGAACAATACCAGCCAAGTCATCAACACGTTATCGGGCGCCAGCACCGGAACAGTGACCCAAGGCGGAACGCTGACAGTAAACAGCGGAGGCACCACCTTTGCAGGCGTGATTAGTGGCTCAACCAGTCTTGTTAAAAATGGCAGCAACACACTTTATTTGACTGGCACAAACACCTACACAGGCACTACCACTCTCAATGCAGGCACATTACACATTGGCAATGGTGGAACCGCAGGCACGCTTGGTACTGGTGCAGTGTCCATTGCTGCAAACAGCAACCTGAATTTTTACCGAACTGATACATCTGCAATCAATATCAATAATGCTATTTCAAGTGCAAGCGCTGGCGCGGGTACTATCAACTTCTTGGGATCCGGCGTAATAAATCAGAGTGCGTACACCCTCGGCGGCAACAACAGCAACTTCAGCGGCAGCATCAACCTCACATCTTCGCGTGTGCAAGCGACCAGCTCTAATCAGTTGGGTACTGCAGGAATCAACATTAACAGCGGATCCGCTCTTTTTTCCAATGGCAACTTCACACTCAACAATGCATTGACCTTAGCTGGTAACGGCTGGAATGAATCGACAGGCTATCTCGGTGCGCTACGTCTCAATAACAGTGTCTATGCTGGCAACATCACACTCGCTACAAATGCACGTATCGGTGCTTTTGGTTCAACAGGCACTGTCTCAGGAGTCATCAGCGGCGCAAAAAACCTGGAGTTTTACAACGGGACGGTATCGCTGACCAACACTAACACTTACACAGGCACCACCACGATTACCGGTGGCACTTTGCAAATGGGTACAGGGGGCACAACAGGATCTCTGGGCACCGACACGGGCGCTATTGCCAACAACGGAACCTTAGCCATCAACCACAGCGATAGCGTAACCATCGCCAATGTCATCAGTGGCACAGGAGCACTCACGCAAGCAGGGACGGGCACTACGATTCTCACTGGCACCAACTCCTACTCAGGTGCCACTAGTATTACCGCAGGGACCTTGCAGATTGGCAATGGTGGAACATCCGGAACCTTGGGTACCAATACTGGGGCGATTGCTAATAGCGGCACATTGACCATCAACCACAGCGATAACGTAACCATAGCCAATGTCATCAGTGGCACAGGAGCACTAACGCAAGCCGGGACGGGCACTACGAGTCTCACTGGCACCAACTCCTACTCAGGTGCCACTAGTATTACCGCAGGGACCTTGCAGATTGGCAATGGTGGAACATCCGGAACCTTGGGTACCAATACTGGGGCGATTGCTAATAGCGGCACGTTGACCATCAACCACAGCGATAACGTAACCATCGCCAATGTCATAAGTGGCACAGGAGCACTAACGCAAGCCGGCTCAGGTACTACGACCTTGACCGGAACAAACACGTACTCTGGAGCTACAACCATAAGCGCCGGAACACTACAAATAGGCAACGCCGGCGGAACAGGCAGCTTAGGTAACACCACGGGTGTGACGCTTTCTAATAGCGCCAACCTAACTTACAGCAAAAACGTCAACACCGCCATTGATAAAGCTATCAGTGGTAACGGCAATGTCACAGCGAATATAACGGGCGACTTGGCACTAACCAGCACGATCGCGCTGACCGGCACCAACACCATCAACCTCACAGCGTCAGGCGCAATCACAGAAACAGCTGGCAGCTTGGCTGCGACTAATCTCTACATGACTGCCACCAACGGTGGCATAGGCGCTACAGGTAATCGCATTCAAAGCAATGTGACTAATTTGTCGTTCAGCGGCGGTGGTGATGTGTTTGTGACAGAGGCCAACGCAGTGACTGTTTCAGGCAGAACAACGGCTAACAATGGCAGTATCGATGTCGTGACCACCAACGGATCGATGTCTATAGGAAGCGTCAACAGCATCAATGGCATTACCGCCAACGGCACAGGCAATATCACGCTCACTGGCAACGCAACGACAGGTAACGGAATATCAATTAGCAACGTCATAACCGCCAGCAATGGCGATGTCAATCTAACCGGTACAACGGCCAGCACCACCAACCCAAACGCAGGCGTGTATTCGCAAAGTACCGTCACTGCGAAAAACATAACCATGGTGGCCAGAGCCACCGCCACCACTGGTGCCCAGTTGGGTTATTACGGAGCAGGCGGAAACTTCGACGCCTCACAACTCTTAAGTTTGACCGGCACTACGAATTCTTCGGCAAATGGGCTTTATTCCTACACCGGTCGATACGCCTCAGGCACAGGTATGACTTTGGTGGGTTCCTCTAGTGCAGGCCAAGCTATCGGTTTTGACGCTGGAGTTACCGTCAGCAACACCACTTCTGGCGGTATCAGCTTGACTGGCACTGCAACGGATTCAACCAAGCAAGCGCTTGGGCTGCGCGGTGTGGCAATCACCAACGGTGGTGGCAATCTTTCAATCACAGCAACCAACGGCAAAATTTTCAGTGACGCCGGTAATCCCGCGTGGGGCGGCGTACAAACCAACACCATTACGAACAGCGGTACGGGCGCAGTTCAAATTACGGCCGGTAACGGCAGCGCGACCAACAGCGGTTCAATAGACGGCTCTGTATTTACCATCACCCAAAACGGCAATGCAGGCGTTGTTGTCAGCACATCAGGCACAGGCAACGTCACAGCGCCAAAAATTATCAACGCTGGAACCGGTGACATCGTTGTTGCCGCTGGTACCTCTATCGCAGCAGGTACGGTAACAGGCGGTCAAATTTTGACCGTTGCCAACAACACGCTCACCCAAACCAATGTTGCACCCGGCAAGACCTATGTTTACTCGGGCTCGGCTGACACAACTGGCGTACTCAGCAATTTGAGCGCGGGCTATGCTTCTTTGTACTACCAAGGAACCAGCCAAGCCCTCAACGCAGGCTTTAACCAAGGCTTTGATGCAAACCACGCCAACGACATGACGGTTCCCGGCGGCGGTAGCGCCAGCAGCACCCAAGTATTTTTCCGCAGCACCACCAAGCCCGGCTTTAGCATGACGCTTGCCAACGCAAGCAAAGCCTATGGCGATACAGACCCCACCTTAACCGCTACCAATGCGACGCTGACTAACGCGTATGCCGGAATAGGCGGCAATAATTCGTTTGCTGTTGCGTCAGTGGATGTGGTCGCCGGTCTGACTGGCAGCCGCGCGGCTGGTGAAAACGTTGGGACACACGCTTACACCTTAAGCTCCAGCAGCTTCAACACCACGCTGGCGGCGCAACCAAACTTAGTGATCGGCAAACGCGACATCACGCTGGCAACCATCACCGCGTCTAACAAAACCTACAACGGTTATCTTGATGCAAGCATTACAAACGGTACGTTTGGCAACATCTACAACAATGAGACCTTAGCGATCAGCGGCGCAGGGACCTTCAGTAGCAAAGACGTTGCCAATGGAAAAACGGTCACAGTCGCGGACACCACTACGTTAACCAAAGCAAACGGGACAGGTAATTGGAGTAACTACAACCTGACTACGACAAGTAAAACCACCACCGCCAACATCACCAAGGCCACGTTGACTGCCACTGCCAACGCCGATGCCAAGTTTGTGACCCAAGCCGACGCGGGGAACTTTAACGGCGTCAGTTACAGCGGTTTCGTAGGTGGCGATACCAGCGCAGTCGTAGGCGGCACATTATCTATTTCGCGTACCAACGCGCTCACCGATGTTGCAGCGGCAACCTACACCGGCGTTTTGGTTCCCACCGGTTTAACAGCAAGTAACTACAACATCTCTTACTCCAACGGCAACTACACCATCGTTCCCGCTGATCGTTTGTTGGTTAATACGACCAGCCAAACCGTGACCTACGGCACCACGCCCACGTTCACCACAACTGCAAAGTACTTAGACAGCCATGACAATCAGATCAAGGTCTTGACGCAAACCGGAACCAATAACAACTACACCTACAACGACGGTGCGGGAACAACCATCAGCCTCGCGCTCAAACCCTACACCGGTGCCACCGCCGCAACGCTCAGTACCTCAGGCAATACCGTTGTTGGAACCTACGACGTTAAAGACACGGCCTATGTTCAAAACGGCACTAATTTCAATGGAACGCCCGTGTTTATCGGTACGGTTTCCGTTGCGCAAAAGTCTATTACTCCAAGCGCGAGTGGTGTGAGCAAGGTCTACGACGGAACGACCGCGACGGGTAGTATTGCCATCGGCATGACTGGCAAGGTCACTAACGACGCCGTCACTATCAGTGGAACTGGGGCCTTTACCCAAAAAGATGCAGGTGCCAACTTGAGCTACTCCGTCAGCGGTATTGCCTTAGCAGCAGCTGACGCAGGCAACTATTACCTCAGCGGCGGACCCAACAGCATCACCGCCAACGACGGAACGATCACTGCCAAAGCACTGACACTAACCGCCAGCAGCGTTGCCAATAAGGTGTACGACGGAAGTATCAATGCAACCGTTAACAGCCCAGGAACTCTGCAAGGATTGATAGGAACCGAGACGCTCACGCTCAACGGCATCACCGGAACATTCGCAAGCGCCGCGATTGGATCGGCGAAACCCGTCACCGTAGCGGCGACGCTAGCCGATGGAACCAATGGCGGCCTAGCGAGCAACTACACCCTTTCTTCAGCAACCGCATTTGCTGATATCACCTCTGCCACTAATTCTGGCGGAGGAGGTTCACCCGTCAACCCTCCCAAACCCATCATCCCAAACGAAAGCTCTGAAAGCGCCAACGCAAGCAACTTCAACACCGCAGGGGAAAACAACCTCCTCGTGATCCCGGCCTTGCGCCCTACCGCCGAAAGTTGTACCCCCACCAACCTAGAAGACTGCCTGTGCGAAACCCAAGAGACTCGCGCAATTGAAGGCATCCAAATTTGCTACCAACCCAAGAAAACCGCAAGTACTCCGCAAGCTGTTGGGCGCAAGAGCTAAAGCACAATATGATTAAATAGGGTTTCAATGTTGGAGAAAACCCATGAAACCCTCTCTTGCCCTGCAAACTAATCGAGCCGCCATTCGCACTGTGGTCGAGCGGCATCGCGGTAGCAACGCGCGGGTTTTTGGTTCCGTCCTCCATGGCGATGACCATGAAGGAAGTGATTTAGACATCCTGATTGACCCAACGCCTAACACCACCCTGATGGATGTCGCCAAGATTCAAGTTGAATTAGAAACCCTTTTAGGCGTTTCAGTGGATGTACTCATCCCAAAGGGCTTGCCCGATAAGTTTCGCAACTCTGTTTTAGCAGAGGCGGTTCCTGTATGAACAAAGCGCTGCGAGTACCAGACTACCTAAACAATTGGCGCGTCAAATAGCTTCATAGCTCTTGAGAAAAGAGTCAAACCGCAGCTGGCTGATAAACCCGAATTCTGGGGGCAATCTTGTCATGAAGCTCACGCTTGGCAATGCGCATGTCGTATTCGGCTTGCAGGTTCATCCAAAAACGGGGCTCCATATTAAAAAACAAACCCAAACGCAATGCCGTATCGGCGGTGATGGGTCTTGTATGGTTAACCACCTCGCTAATTCGACTCGGTGACACATCAATATCGGCCGCCAATTGACGAGCAGAGATTCCCATAGGCTTCATGAAATCTTCCAGCAGTATTTCGCCAGGATGAATAGGAGGTTTTTCTTTTTTCATTTTCAGACTGTATCTCAAAGCATAGAAATTGAACCACTAACTTCATCAAAAAACACCAAATTCGCAAGATTTAACAAATCCTAACAATTCCACCATTTCCAGAATCGACTATTTAAACAAGCTTAAACATTAGGGGGTACAAACAGCCCGAAAATCTACACTTCGCAAAAAATACACCGTTGTATTTTTAACTGGAATATTGGATTTTCAAGATGAACGCACTCTGCTACAAAATTGTTTTCTCTAAACGCCTCGGCACCTTAGTTGCCGTTGGGGAACATACGGTGGGTCAAGGCAAAACGGCCAGCGGCTCGGGCGTTCGTACTGGAGTTAGCGGCGCGATCAGCAGTTTCATTGGCGCACTCAGCGCTATCTTTTCCGCAGTCGCCCTCACCTTCTTAACCGCCTCAGTTACCGCCTCGGTTGGCTTTGCCGCAGCCCCTGCTGCCAACGCCCTGCCAAGCGGCGCAAGCGTCAACAGCGGCAGCGTTGCGATCAGCAGCACATCCAGCAGCAACGCGGCTGTGATGAACATCACCCAGACCACAGACAAAGCCAGCGTCAACTGGCAAAGTTTTAACATCGGCAGCGCCGCCCGCGTTAACGTTCAACAAAACAGCGCAAGCTCCGTTCTCTTGAACCGCGTTGTAGGCAACGACCCCAGCCAAATCTTTGGCAAACTCTCGGCTAACGGCCAAATCGTCTTGGTCAACCCCAACGGTATCGTCTTTGGCAGCGGCGGCTCTGTTACCGCCAGCGCCTTTACCGCCAGCGCCTTTGGCATCAGCGAACAAGACTTTGCTAGCGGCAAATACAAATACACCCGAAGCGGCAGCACCGCCGGCGTAACGGTACAAGACGGCGCTACCCTAAATGCCACCGCCCCCGGCGGCTACATAGCGCTCATAGGCGCAAGCGTTGACAACCAAGGCCGGATCAGTACCAAGCAAGGCGCAGTGGTGTTGGCCGCTGGTGAAAGCATCACCCTACCC
>Ga0209442_1002441_pt1 | contig 10032 bp, 9 predicted proteins | sample LauGreSBDMM110DD_2_FD_187565 | JGI IMG/M metagenome (GOLD analysis project Ga0209442, IMG submission 187565) | Freshwater lake microbial communities from Lake Michigan, USA - Sp13.BD.MM110.DD (SPAdes) (version 2) | ecosystem: Environmental > Aquatic > Freshwater > Lake | place: Lake Michigan, USA...
TCGATTGTGACACAGTTTTTCGGCCCTTAACCATCTTTTTGAATTTTTCGGCTAATTTTTGCAGCCGCCCCCGGGATAATGCGTCCATGGCATTACTCACACTCATGAACGCGTCTCTGGCTTTTGGTCACGTCGCCCTCCTCGATCACGCCGACTTCTCTTTGGAAACGACTGAGCGCATCGGCTTGATTGGTCGCAACGGGACAGGCAAATCGTCCTTACTCAAGATTCTGGCGGGCATGGAGCGCCCAGATGACGGTAACTTGCATGTGCAGCAAGGCGTTCGCATCGCTTACGTGGCTCAGGAGCCCATCCTGGTCGCTGAGCACACCATTTTTGAGTCTGTGCGTGAAGGCTTGGCCGAAGTGGTGCAATGGATCGACGATTACACCCACAGCCGGGGCGACCTGAACACTTTGCAGGGACAAATCGAATCACGCGATGGCTGGGGCTGGGAGCAACGGTTGGACGAAACCCTGCAACGCCTGCAACTGAACCCCAATGCAGTCGTGCAATCGCTGTCCGGGGGGATGCGCAAGCGCGTGGCCCTGGCGCAAGCTTTGGTGACCCGCCCTGACGTCCTCTTATTGGACGAGCCCACCAACCACCTGGACCTGAACGCCATCACCTGGCTGGAAGATCTGTTGATCGACTTCAAGGGCAGCGTGATTGCCATCACCCACGACCGGGCATTCTTGGACCGCATCGCCACCCGCATTGTGGAATTGGACCGCGGCAAGCTGCGCCCTTACCCGGGCAATTACGCCGCCTACCAAGTGCAGAAAGAAGAGCAACTCGCTCAAGAATCCGTGATTCAGGCCAAAGCCGACAAGTTGTTGGCCCAAGAAGAAATCTGGATTCGCAAAGGCGTCGAAGCTCGCCGCACCCGCAGCCAAAGCCGCATCACGCGGCTGCAAAATCTGCGCGGCGAACGTGCATCTCGCCGGGAAAAGGTGGGCAATGTGAAGATGGAAGTGGCCTCGGGCGTTCCGAGCGGCAAGCTGGTGGCCGAACTGACCGACGTGAGCAAAAGCTTCACCCAACCCGATGGCTCAGTGCGCACCGTTATTCAAAAATTCACCGGCACTTTGCTGCGCGGCGACAAGATCGGCTTGCTGGGCCCCAACGGCGCGGGCAAAACCACCTTGCTCAAACTGATTCTGGGCGAGCTCGAAGCGGACAGCGGTGAAGTGCGCCGTGGCACCAAGCTCGAAGTGGCCTACTTCGACCAAATGCGCGATGCACTGGACCTGGACGCCACGCTGGAAGACTTCATCAGCCCCGGCAGCGAATGGATCGAGATTGGCAACAAACGCCAGCACGTCAAGAGCTATCTGGGCGACTTTTTGTTCTCGCCCGCACGCGGCACCTCGCCTGTGCGCTCACTGTCAGGAGGCGAGCGCAACCGCCTGCTGTTGGCGCGCTTGTTTGCCCGCCCAGCCAACGTGTTGGTGCTGGACGAACCGACCAACGACCTGGACATCGAAACCCTGGAACTGCTGGAAGAGTTGCTGCAAAACTACGAAGGCACCGTATTCTTGGTGAGCCACGATCGGGCCTTCATGGACAACGTGGTCACAGGCATCATCGCCTGCGAAAGCGCCCCAGACCAACCTGGTTTTTGGCGCGAATACGAGGGCTCGGTGCAGGATTGGCTGGTCCAATCCAAGCGCGCTCAGGCCATTCGGGCCCAAGTGGCGCAGCGCAGCGGCACCCCAATTCAGGCAGCCCCAGCCGCAAGCCCCATCCCAACGTCAACAGCCCCAACAGCAAGTACCCCAACACGCAGCAAGCTCAGCTACAAAGAACAGCGTGAGCTGGCTGAGCTGCCGACAAAGATAGAGAGCTTGGAGAAAGAGCAAACCAACGTGCGTGCGCAACTGTCCGACGGCAGCGTTTACCAGCGCGACCCCGGGCTGGCGCAACAACTGTTCCGCCGCGATACGGAAATCGACGACCAGCTGCTGGCCGCCATGGAGCGCTGGGAAATTCTGTCGGCACGTTGAAACGCAAGCCCGAAGCACCCAGAGGGCCTCATTTCATGCGACATTCAAAACCATGACCTCTTCCGAACTCAGCGCGCTGTTGGTACTGGCCACTGTGAGCAGCTTCACGCCCGGGCCGAACACCACATTGTCGACCGCCATGGCCGCCAACCATGGCCTGCGTCGGGCCATGCGCTTTGTGCTGGCGGTGCCGGTGGGCTGGGGCATTTTGTTCACGATGTGTGCCACCGGAGTGGGTGGGCTGGTGGTGGCCTTCCCGCCTTTGCGCTGGGGCATCGTGACGCTGGGCACCGGCTATTTGCTCTGGTTGGCCTCGCGTTTGTGGCAAAGCGGCAGTTTGCTGCAGGCCGACAGCGCCAAGTTACAAGTGGGCTTTGTGCAAGGCGTGGGTCTTCAGTTTCTGAACATCAAAGCCTGGATGCTGGCGCTCGCCATCGTGGCGGGCTGGGTGGCTGGGCGTGAAGACGCCACGGCCCGCACCTTGGTGCTGCTGCCCATCATGGTGGCCTATGGCTTTTTCAGCAATCTGACCTATGCAGTTGCAGGCTCGATCCTGCGGCACTGGCTGGCGCACGGCCACCGTTTGCTGATTTTCAACCGCTGCATGTCGGTGGCGCTGGTGGCTACGGCCTTGTGGATTTTGAACGACATGCGGCAAAGCGCAGGCTGACAGCCCCCGCCGCGCCGGATGCCCGCAAGGCAAGAAGTTCACCCCCTGTACAACAAGCACAAATACCATGATCAACACCCCTCAACAACGCGAAAACCTGGGTCTGTGGCTTGGCCTTTTGGGTGTCGTCATTTTTGGACTCACCTTGCCCATGACGCGCTTGGCCACGGGCACGGTGGACGCACCGCAAATGTCCCCCTGGTTTGTGACCTGGGCACGCGCCGCGCTGGCCGGTGGCCTGTCGCTTGTATACCTTTTGGCGGTTCGCGCCCCTTGGCCCTTAGCTGAGCAACGTGGCCCGTTGTATTTGTCGCTGGCTGGCAATGTGATCGGTTACCCCTTGCTGCTGGGCTGGGCGCTGCGCCACGTCACGGCCAGCCATGCGGCTGTCATCACCGCCTTGCTGCCGTTGGCCACCGCCGCAGCAGCCGCGTGGTTGCTGCACCAACGCGCGCGTCTGGGGTTTTGGGTCTTTGCCGCTTTGGGCAGCATCCTGGTAGCGGTTTACAGTCTGCTGCGCGCAGCGCAAATGGGCCACGGTTTTGGCCTGACCTGGGCCGACACCCTGCTACTGGGCGCCGTGGTGGCCGCCTCGCTGGGCTATGTCGCCGGGGCAAAAGTCACGGCCAGTATGGGCGCTGAGAAAGTCATCAGCTGGGTTTGTGTGATGGCGCTGCCCCTCACGCTGCCCGGAGCCTGGCTCACTTGGCCCGACCAAACAGTAGTGCCCATATCGTGGCTGGCTCTGCTGTACCTGGGCGTGTTCTCCATGTGGGCGGGCTTTTTTGCCTGGTTTCGCGGTCTTTCGCTGGGTGGCCCACTGCGGGTGAGCCAACTGCAATTGCTGCAGCCTTTCATCAGCATTCTGGCGGCCGTGCCTTTGCTGGGAGAATCACTCGATGCCATGACCCTGGTTTTTGCCATTCTGGTCGTGGGCACGGTTTCCATGGGACGGCGCATGGCCAACACCCCCAAATCCAAGTGAACAAAAAATTGAGGAGCAGAACATGAAATGGCAAATGGCCCAACGCGCCGACAAGATGAACCCCTCGGTGATCCGCGAGATCCTGAAAGTCACTGAAAAGCCCGGCATCATCAGTTTTGCTGGTGGCCTGCCTTCACCCCAGACTTTCCCGATCGACGCCATGCGCGAAGCCAGCGAGCGCGTGCTGAGAGATGACGGCAAAGCCGCCTTGCAATACGCCGCCAGCGAAGGCTACGCCCCGCTGCGCGAATGGGTCGCAAAAGACCTGCTCAAACAAGGCATGCATGTGAGCCCCGACCAGGTGCTGATCACCACCGGCAGCCAGCAAGGCCTGGACTTGGTCGCCAAGATCCTGATCGACGCGGGCAGCCGCATTTTGGTTGAAACGCCCACCTACCTGGGCGCTTTGCAAGCCTTCACCCCGATGGAGCCCATCGCCGTGGGCGTGAACAGCGACGATCATGGCGTGGATGCCGCCGACCTGCGCGCCAAAGTGGGCGTCGGTGCTGACAAAGCTCGTTTTGTGTATTTGCTGCCTAACTTTCAGAACCCCACGGGCCGCACCATGACCGAAGAGCGCCGCGCCGCCGTGGGCCAAGTGGCCATCGAAACCGGTCTGCCAATCATCGAAGACAACCCCTACGGCGACTTGTGGTTTGACGCGCCCCCCGCTCCCTCGCTCAGCTCGCGCCACCCCGAGGGCAGCGTTTACTTGGGCTCGTTTTCCAAAATCCTCGCACCCGGCCTGCGCTTGGGTTATTTGGTGGCTCCCACCTCGCTGTACCCCAAACTCTTGCAAGCGAAACAAGCGGCCGATCTGCACACGCCCAGTTTCAACCAGCGCGTGGTCGCTGAAGTGCTGAAAGACGGCTTCATCGAACGCCATGTGCCCACCATCCGCGCGCTTTACAAACAGCAGTGCGAAGCCATGCTGGCCGCGCTTGACCGCGAAATGGCGGGGCTGGGCCTGACTTGGAACCGCCCGGTGGGCGGCATGTTCTTGTGGGTGCAACTGCCCAAGGGCCTCAAAGCCATTCCATTGCTGGCCAAAGCCGTTGAAAAAGGCGTGGCCTTTGTGCCCGGCTCTGCCTTTTATGCCGAGGGTGCCGACGAAAGCACACTGCGCCTGTCGTTCGTTACCGCCACCGTGGACCAGATCAACACTGGCATGGCCGCGCTGGCCGCCGCGATCCGAGAATCCCTGTAATCCGCTTCCACCCCCTCAAGGCCCCATGAAATCCCGCGCTTTTCAACAAGTCGACGTCTTCACCGACACCGCTTTCCTGGGTAACCCGCTGGCCGTAGTGCTCGATGGCACGGGCCTGAGCGACGTGCAAATGCAAACCTTTGCTGCCTGGACGCAGCTGAGCGAAACCACCTTTGTGCTGCCGCCCACGCCCGAAGGCGCTGCGGGCGGGGCCGACTATCGGGTGCGCATCTTCACGCCCGGTGCTGAGCTGCCGTTTGCGGGCCACCCCACACTGGGCACAGCCCACGCCTGGCTGAAGGCGGGCAACACGCCACGGCAACCTGGTGTGCTGATGCAGGAATGCGGCGTTGGCCTGGTGACTTTGAAGCAGCTGGGCGAGCGCTGGGCTTTTGCAGCACCACCTCTGAAGCGATCAGACATCTCGGCCGAAGACCTCAGCCCGGTGCTAGCCGCTTTGGGGCTGGACGCATCTGAAGTGATAGCCGCCCAAAACCTGAACAACGGACCGCACTGGCTGGGCCTGGTGGTCCATGATGTGGACACGGTGCTGGCCCTGGAGCCTGACCACGCTGCCCTGAAAAAACTGGGCACCAAAGTCGGCGTGGCGGGCAAGCGGCAAGCGTCAGCCACCGAGGCACAACATGGCCTGATCCGCCGCGCCAACCGCGAAGCCCGCGCCTTTGCACCGTCCACCCGCACCGCCAACGACCCCACCGATCTGGAAGTACGCGCCTTCGCCGCCCCCGTGGGCATCGCCGAAGACCCGGTCACCGGCAGCCTGAACGCATCGCTGGCGCAATGGCTGATGGACGACGGTCACATGCCTCTCACCTACAGCGCCCGTCAGGGCACGATTCTGGGGCGCGCAGGTCAGGTGTTTCTGTCGCAAGACACACAAGGCCAAGTCTGGGTGGGTGGCGATGTGGTCGGCTGCATCCAAGGCAGCGTCAGTCTGTGACCCCCCTGAACCCCAAGCCTTGAACTGCCGGAGCCACCATGCACACCGACCTGCCCACACTGGCCCAAATCCAAGCGGCCACGCAAACCATCTACGCGGCCTTTGGCCCCACGCCCCAGTACCGGTGGAACACCCTGAGCCAGCGGCTGGGCACCGACTGCTGGGTCAAGCATGAAAACCACACACCCGTAGGCGCCTTCAAGGTGCGCGGTGGTTTGACTTACTTTGAACACTTGGCCCGCTCAGGCCAGATGCCCTCCAAAGTGATCAGCGCCACTCGGGGCAACCATGGCCAGAGCATCGCTTATGCGGCAGCACGCCACGGCGTGGCCTGCACCATCGTGGTCCCGCTGGGCAACTCCGCCGAGAAGAATGCCGCCATGCGGGCGCTGGGTGCGCAGCTCATCGAACAGGGTCATGACTTCCAGGCCGCCCGCGAACACGCTCTGAGCCTGGCACAGGCCAGCGGTGCGCACATGGTGCCCAGCTACCACCCAGCCTTGGTGCTCGGCGTGGCCACGGGTTGGCTCGAATTTTTTCAGGCTGTCCCTGCGCTCGATGTGCTTTATGTACCGATTGGCCTCGGCTCAGGTGCCTGCGCCGCATTGGCGGCCAAAAAAGCGCTTGGCCACCCTGTCAAGGTAGTGGGCGTGGTCAGCGCACACGCCACCACTTACCTCGACTCGATGGCGGCAAACTGCGTGGTCGAAGCCCCGGTCAGCACTTTGCTGGCCGATGGCATGGCGGTGCGCCGCGCCGACCCACAAGCGCTGGCCATTTTGCAAGCTGGATTGGACCGCGTGGTTCAGGTCAGCGATGCACAGGTGGCCCAAGCCATGCGCGACCTGTACACCGACACCCACAACCTGGCCGAAGGTGCAGGCGCTGCCAGTTTTGCCGCCGCGTGGTCCGAACGCGAACAACTGCGCGGGCAAGTGGTGGGCACCACCTTGTGCGGTGGCAATGTGGACGCCAGCACCTTGTGCCAGGTGCTGCAAAACCTCACCTGAAGGCCACTGGATCCGGCTCTTTGACGCCATGGAAACTCAGCAAGCGCGTCAACCCTGACGCCAATCGCTGACCCATTCCAGACCCAAAACGCCAGGTCGCTCTTGGGACAAAACCGGCGCACGTCCGCCACCACAATAGACGCCCATGGGAACTCTCTATCTGGTCCGCCATGGACAAGCCTCCTTCGGGGCCGATGACTACGATCAACTCAGCCCACTGGGCCGTCAACAGGCTGTGCGACTGGGAGAGTATCTGCGCCCCAAGTTGCAGGCCCAACCGATTGAAGCCGTGATGATGGGCAGCTTGAAGCGCCACCGCCAAACCTGGGAAGGCATTGCCGAGGGCGCGGGCCTGATGCACACCCCGGCCGTCTGGCCGGGCCTGAACGAATACGACAGCCACGCGCTGATCGAATCCATCCACCCCGAACCACTGGCCAAGCCCGACACGCCTGAGTTGTACCGCCACCACTTTCGCCTGTTGCGCGATGCGCTGCAGGCCTGGATGGCGGGGCGCACCCAGCCGCGCGGCATGACCAGCTACGCCAACTTTGTGGGCGGCATCGAGGGGGCGCTGGACCATGTGCGGCAAAACCATTCAGGCGACGTGATGATCGTATCCAGCGGCGGCCCCATCTCCACAGCCGTAGGCCGCGTGCTGGGCACCCCGCCCGAAACCACCATCGAGCTGAACCTGCGCATCCGCAACACGGCGCTGACCGAGTTTGTGTTCACTCCCAAACGGCACATGCTGCTGACCTACAACACCTTGCCACACCTGGACAACGACGCGCACAAGGACTGGATCACCTTCGCTTGAGACGCTGAATTTCCTTATGAAAATTGGGTGTAATCCCTAGGAAAAACCTTGCAGTTGCAGGGGCAAAATAAGCGGCATGAATTGTTCGACCGCCTGGCTTGCCCTTCAGACACTGGAAGGCGGCATTGAGTTCGCCCTCACACCCGCCGATCAAGCCGATCGTCTGGCAGCACAACTGAGCGCGGACCTTCGGGAATGGGGCCTTCAGTCAGCAATTCAGACCCTGCATCAGCCCCTCGAAGACGGCACCGTGGCCTTGGTGGCCCGCTTACAGCGCGAATTCCAGCAAAACCACATGCCCGGGTTCAACAGCCTGAACTTGTGCACTTCCCTGGGGCCAATCAACCAGGATGACCACGCCAATGAAGCTTGGGCCTTGGAACGCGAAATCTGGGTGGCTCTGTTGGGCTCGCCCCATCGCTTTGCATTCCGCGACCTGGAGGCCCTGAAGTCACACGTTCGGGTGCGGCGCAACATGGCCTTGGCCGCCCGCTTGACCGCGCTGGCCTTCAAAACTGAAGCGGCCGAACGCCCCGAGGCCGACTGGCACTACGAAGAAGACCCCGGCTTCATCCTCAAGCCAGGTCGCCCCCTGATCAACGCACTGATCGCCGCCACGCAGCCTGAGGCCACTGGCAAACTGTACGACTTCTCGTGCTACCGCGCCACCGAATACGTGATCTTGCTGGGCATCGCGCAAGAGTTGCAGGCGCACCACCCAGCATTGTTGGCCGAATTGCAGCAATTGAACGAACGCCACGCGGTGCGCTCGGGCCAGTTCCACGAAGTGTTTCTGGTCGAGTACGGCAGCATGGAAGCCCCCTTACCCGCCCGCTTTTATGTCCCGGGCGACCGACTGTGGTTTCGCAACCCGGACGAGCGCTCCGCCGACGTGACCGGCTACGAAGGCTCCTGGGTCATGTACATGGGCGGCGGCCTGTTCAGCAACTTCTGGAAGCGGGACGCACCTTTCACCCTCGAATCCAAAGCCATTGAAATTTTCCACTGGAAAGACGGCGTCTACACCGACGCCCAAGGTGAGCTACAGATGAACGAGACGGTGGTGGAACGACTGGTGGCCCAAACCCAGGCCGACCCCGAAGCCAGAGCCCGCGTGCTGGAACGCATGATGCGCATGCGCGACCCCAAAGGTGTCTATGCCGAGGGCGGCTGCATCGACACCACACGCGAATACCCTAAAAACGTAAGCCGCGAGCACTGCGAGTTGGTGCTGCCCGCATTCTGAAGACTGGGCCGGTGGGCCTCAACCCACCTGGTCGGTGAGCGTGTCTGGAGGCAATTGGTCAATTTCACAAAGCAATTGCGCCAAAGCCCGGCCAGAAGCATCCAGCAAAGCCTGCCCTTTGGCCAGCGTGGCCGCAGCCGCATTGCCCGCCGCACCATGGCGGTTGTAGTCTTGCATTTGCCAGCCCAGTTTGGCACTTTTTCCGTTGCCCAAAATTTCAAAGCGCTCGGCGCGATCTTGTGAGGTGGACCGAAAGTTCTGCGCCCGATCCATGCGTACGGTGCCTGGGCGCAGCGCCAGCATCATGGAGGTTTCGGTGTCACCCGCGTGCACGCCAAAGCGGTGCTCTTCGGGCGGGAACAGCGCATTGACATCGTCCCCCTGTGCATCGCGCAGTGGCAAATTGAACCAACTCACGCTGTACACCAGCATGCCCAGCCGGGCCCGCAGGTCACGCGCCACGATGTCCATCACACTGACCTGACCGCCATGGGCGTTCAAAAGCACCAGTTTCTTCACTCCACTGGCCGCCACCGACTCGCCAATGTCGGTCCACAAACGTATCACGGTTTCGGCCTTGAGCGTCAGGGTGCCAGCAAAACGGGCGTGCTCGGGGCTCAGCCCCACCGTTTGGGTGGGCAAAAACAAGACGGATAAGTCGGCTGGCAAGTGCGGCAAGCAAGCCGACACCACGCCATTGACCAAATCGGTGTCCACCGACAGCGGCAGGTGCGGGCCATGCTGCTCGGTGGCGGCCACGGGCAGCACGGCCATCGTCCGTGCATGCGCCAGCGCTTGAAAATCGAGGGTGGTCCAGTCGGCCCAAAATCGCGAAGGGTTTTGCATGTTGGGCATCTTAATGGAGCGCGGCCGTGTACAGTGCCTTTCGCAGAAGGTTACGCTTCAGGTGTTCGGGGCCACAAAGAAGGATTGGCGTGAAAGTTTCCGTGTTGTCGCGTGGCTGGGCCACGGTTCAGAGTGGTCTGCTCGTGCTGGGCACTTGCGCGCTCTTGTGGGCGTCTGCACCCAGCTTGGCGCAAACCGGTGCCCTGTTTTCCTCTAAGGCGACCGCTGGCAATTCAGCCACCAACGCCTTGCTCAGCAGTCCCGCCCATGTGGTCAACACC
>Ga0209442_1002442_pt1 | contig 10024 bp, 9 predicted proteins | sample LauGreSBDMM110DD_2_FD_187565 | JGI IMG/M metagenome (GOLD analysis project Ga0209442, IMG submission 187565) | Freshwater lake microbial communities from Lake Michigan, USA - Sp13.BD.MM110.DD (SPAdes) (version 2) | ecosystem: Environmental > Aquatic > Freshwater > Lake | place: Lake Michigan, USA...
AGATAAGGCGATTCAGTTTAAATTCAGTGGGATTAACCTGTTCTAATCTGAAGCTAGAAATAGAAATGGCTGGGGCGTTATGCCTCAGCCATTTTGCTTCTATAAGTGGGTTGTGAGGGACTCGTTATCAAACCTTCAAACCATTCCCTTTGACCCACTATGCGGATATATCCGATCTTGAATCATCTCCAATATTAGAGATAGCCAGGGACAAATCAAGGTGATTGGAGGGTAGCAAAGCCATTTTGGGAGGTAAGAGCAGAAATGACTGCTCATATTCCCGTATGGCTTGATCTGCCCGTTACCCTTTTGGAATGCGATTCAAGGGGCGTTTCATCAAAGGACTCTTAGTTGCCCTCATCCTTACCCTGGTTCCAATCACGGCCTTTTCTGCGCAGAAGATAACTCCTGGATCTACTTGCAAGGTTTATAAGCAGAAAGTTACTAATCAAAACAAGGTTTACACATGCATTAAATCAGGAAAGAAGTTGGTTTGGAATAAGGGAGTCACAGTTGTGAAACCAACACCTACGCCAACACCTACGCCAACACCTACGCCAACACCAACTGCCACTCCAACTCCAACCGCTACTCCAACGAAGTCGATTAGAGACTGGGTTACCACTCGCTCTACTGATCTTGGATTCATCAATGACTTCAGAGGACCATGTGATTCAGAAAGTGATTTGCCTACTGCTTTTAATGAATTACAGAATGCATATTCTCAGCGAAACATGTGCAGTGGAATATACAGAGTTGCGAAGTATGAATTAGGCACGGATAGACCCAAGACAAAGTTAGATTCCAATTCTTCAGATCTTGCGATTAAGAATTGTGAAATCAGCGAACCTGCAAATAGCAATAATCAACGTGGTTTCATAAATCTATTCGACTCAAACCGAGTGCAGTATTTGAATTCCTCTAAATTTCCGGGTCCTAAAATGACAGTGCAAGTAATTCCAATTTATGCCAGTGACACCGAGCGACCTAAGAACTCACCTGAAGAAGATTACGGCCGCTATACCGATGTTCTATCCACTTGGGCTAAGTATTCTTCGGATGGCGAATCCGCAGTCGAGATAAGATATCCAGAGAATTATATTGAATTCCCAAACAAGGTATCCAGTTACAACATTGATCACGAAAATAGACACGACAGTCCTGAGCACACGAAATTTGTGAAGGATTTAGTTCAAATCGTTGATTCAAAAATTAACTTTGGTGGAACAGATTTGATAATAGTGGTTGTACCACCAGGTACGCCGCTAGTAAATTTTCAGCAAGGTACTTTAAAGGATTTCTTAACTCAAGAAGGAAGGATTAAACTTGGATCGACCATGTATCCGTTTACTCTTACAGGATTGGAAAATGTTAAACATCCAAACTTCTTGAGCCCTTTCTGGTGGATTCATGAGTTGTACCACTCTGGATATGGACTTGATGATCACTACGGGGACAAAAAGATGGACTCAAATACTGAGTATGGAATGGGCCAGTGGACATTGATGACGCCATATGGTGGAGATTTGTCGGCTTGGGAAAAGTGGATTTTGGGTTTCATAACTGATTCACAAATTCATTGCATAAATCCGAATCAAACTACAACCCGATGGATTGTGCCCTCAAGTGTAAAGAGCAAAGAAAAGAAATTAGTAGTTATCCCAATTTCACAAACGAAAGGGATAGTGCTGGAGTCGATTCGTGCCGCGGGCCTCTACTATAAGATTTCGAAGCAAAGCGAAGGCGTGCTTCCATACGTTGTCGACTTAGAAATTGTTGGGCATGGCCTTGGTATGAAGTTGATTCTTCCCACAAATAGGAATCCGAACCAACCACCCTTCTTTCTATCTCAAGCCCCATTAAGAGAGGGAGAGTCTGTAATTTCAAATGGTTTCAAGATTACAGTCGTGGAATCAGGTAATTTTGGTGATGTTGTGAGAGTGGAAAAAGTCGGTTGAGCACAAAATTTAGGGCAGCGATTATTTTTCCCTTAAGTTTGATGCTCATGTCTACTCCTGCTATTGCGGCTATGAAAGCAGGAGCCGCTTGTAGCGCTAAGGGACAGGTAAAGATCTCTTCAGGTTACAAGTACACATGCATTAAATCTGGCAAGAAACTTGTATGGAGCAAGGGCGTAAAAGTTGCCGTGAAAGTAACGCCCACTCCAACACCCACTCCAACACTGGTCGAAACTCCTTCATACAAAACTGCAAAAAATTTCTTCAACACATGGGCTACCAGTACTCAATCAAAATCAAACAATATTTATGCCGTAAGCACCACCCTCAATCAGAGTCAGGTCCAATTTATGATTGATACACAAGAAAAGTTTTATGGATTTTGGTTGTCGCAAGGCGTGACTTTTTCCTCTTCAATCACGACTTACTTTTTCACTGAACTTGATCGGACATGGTTGTCTCAAAGAGAAGTTCCAAGTGGTTGCGTTTTTGACCAATGGCTATCAGGTTCATTTGCGAATCAAGCAGATGGAAGGGTCTGCCAGTCTACTGATGGGCGATCCTTTGTACTCTTTCCAATAGGTAGTGAATTCATTAAGCAGGATAGTCGTTTCAAAACATTCGGTCTTGAAGCGGCGGCGCATGAGATAGAACATGTAGTACAGAATGAACTTTTCAGATACAGAATGCCAGATCCTTGTTGGTTTAGAGAGGGGTTTACAACATATTCGGTTTGGATTCAAACTTCATACGAACCAACCTATAAAGCAATGACAAGTTTAAAGAGTGCAACATACAGAAATCTAATGTCAAACCTGAAAAAATCTAACTTGATAATAAATGGGAAAAAATCTGAGGAATGGACGAATAAGGAATGGTTGGAAATCTTAGATTATCAACCCTCTAATCCAGTTTGTTGGGGTAGAAATGCAGACGGCACACCTTCCCTTACTCCAATTTATCTTGGTTATTCAGCAGGACCATTCATCGTTGAGAAAATGTATATAGATTTTGGGGTTATACCTATTGTGAATTTCATGAAATCTGTTGGTCTATTGAATAACTTTTCACTAGCATTTTCTCAGGTGTTTGGAGTTGAATATTCAAAATGGATGATTAGCGATGCAATCCCATGGTTACTCAGCGGTGGTGAGACTTCTCCGTAGGTTTGGACATAGACCTCGGATTTACCTACATATGTGGGTGGTGAGGGACGCGAACTACATATCCTTCATAGGCTATATATGGATTCAATTGATCTTGATCCACAACCCATATTAGGGATGGGGTCTGACAATTACTAGATTTTGAACAGATTTAGGATTGATTTGGGCTGGTTAAGGGGGAGCAAAGATTGATATGCCCATTACCATTTTGGAATGAGTATCAGGGGGAGTCTCTCTAAAGTCTTGTTAATTGCCCTGGCATTTACCCTGATTCCAGTTACTGCTGTTTCTGCCAAAAAGATAACCCCTGGAAGCACCTGCAAAGTTTTAAACCAAAAGGTTGTTTACCAAAATAAATCATATTCCTGCATTAAATCAGGTAAGAAGTTGGTTTGGAGTAAAGGCGCAAAAATTGTTGCGAACCCAAACCCTAGCAATGCTTCACCCCAAGCCAGTCGCAAGATTGCTGACGCAGAACCATGTTTTGTAGTTGGGGAGAAAATTACGAATAATAAAGGTTATTTAGAATGCAGGGCAGTCGCTGGAGGAAAATTACGATATTTTCAATTATCCAATTCCTTCAACCCAATTACCAACCCCGCTTCTTTAGATTCTCTCGAAACTTGTAAGCTGAAAGATCAACGGCCCGTGAAAGATGCATATTACTGGCAAGAATTTAGGGCAGTTGCATATCCCGCGGTTCCCGAACGAAATTTCGTCAATTCCGGAAATGAGAAAATTGTGGTCGTAGGAATTGACTTCAGTGATGCACCCGGGACGGGAACTCCAAAGCGCGCAATTGAAGATATTGTAAAAAACTCGACTGAGTGGCTAAATTGGTATTCAAACACGAAGTTGAAATGGAATTTTACCACCCATGACAATTGGATAAGAGCTCCGCGAGAGTCACAAGAATTGAAATCCGCTGAAGTAGGTGCCGACGCTCAAATTACAGATGCCATAAAAAGCGAATATGTATCCGCTATAGACAAGGTAATAGATGTTGAAGGTGCTTCGGCAATCTGGGTAATTTATCCAGATACGATAGAAAAAATTTATGCCGAGAGTCAGAATAGATCGTATTTTAATCCAATCCCGATCAAGTCTGGAGTAATTTCTCCAGCTATGTTTGCAATTGGTAAGGAAACCTTTCTCGCTCATAGATTACCTTGGCTGTATTTCGTTCACGAAACCATGCATGGCCAGGGACTGATGGGGCATTCCCCGCAGTGGCCTTACATCTTTGGCATTATGAACAATGAATATAGTGCCAGCCATAATCTAAATGGTTGGGAATCACTCGTGATGGGATGGGCGACCACAGACAATGTCTACTGTGCAGATCTAAAAAACTTATCAAAAATTAATTTAACTCTCGTACCTATCGAGCGTGAGCAATCAGGCGTTTCTACGGTCCTGGTAAAGCTGAGTGAAGCTAAAATTCTTGGAATTGAGTCGCATAGAGTGGATAAATGGGGGCCACTCCAAATCCCAGGCTTATATGGTGTAACAACGTATTTAATTGACCTAACTACCAACAACAGCACAAATGTTGTCGCGCCTACCGCCGCTTATCAAAGACTTTCGAATGTTAATCATGGTCTGTCCCCTATCAGAGCGCCGCTAATTCCCGGTTTTGAAAATTTTGGAACATATTTAATTGATGGGGTTGGCGTAGCAGGAGGAAATGGAACTGATCTGAATGTGATGATGTATTTAGGGGAAAGCCTCTTAATTGAAGGAGTAAAAATATCACTCGTTGGATCAGGTGATAATGATTCAATCCAAATTGAGAAAATTAGCTGATGCACTCTATTTTTAGAAATTTCAGGAGTTTTAAAGCCAGGGCCCTTGCCTTGTGCCTACTATTAATTCTTTTTCCCTCCTCTCCTGCGTCAGCTGCTGTTAAATCAGGGGATAAGTGCACAAAGTTAACGGCAACTACAATTGTTTCTGGAAAGAAATATACCTGCATTAAATCAGGCAAGAAGTTGATTTGGAGTAAAGGAGTTGTTCAGAAAAAACCTGCCTCCACTACTTCTGCTCAACCTATTCCAAAATTCGTTCCGCCAACGCTCCCAACTTCATTTCAAAATTTAGAAGCGAATCTCAGTGGAATCATCTATGGCTCTTGGTTAAAAGCATCGGAACAATTGAAATCCGGATCATCTAATTTGGGAGACATTAAAGTATTTAGTGGTCCTAAATCATTGCCAGGAAATATTAATCCCTTAACGCCATTCAAGCTCACTTCACAGCTATATTCGAACTTTGAGCAACCAAAGACTGTTTACGCGATAGTTATGTCGTACGGTGAAAACGAGTGGGCACAAGATTTATTCTCGCAGTATCAAGATCTTACTTATGGAAATATCAGGACTGCTGTTTCTGAAATCTGTCCTACTCAAACCTGTGGACAAAGTATCGCTTTCCGCAATTCCAAATGGGAAGGCATTTTATTGCTCCAGAATGGCGCGAGAGGGAAAAATCGTGATTCAGATGTTCGAATTGATTCCGGAATGGAGTACGCGCACGAGTATTTTCATACTGTTCAGTTCTATGTAGGGCGAGAAAGATATTATGAAGCCCCAAGTTGGCTCCTAGAAGGAAGTGCAAACTGGACAGGAAACCTCGTTGCTTTCTACGGCGACTATTCCGCATATAGCGCATGGAGATTTAAGGATCTTGGCGAGCAGTATGGAAATCCATCTCTATTCACAAGTGCTTGGGTTGAAGAATTCCTCAACTCATATGCAACGAAAAAGCCAGCCAAGCAGTATGCGATTTTTGATTATTACAATGGGCCATATCCCCGTTATTACCAATATGCAATTGGCGCGATGGTTACCGAAATATTGGTGGCTCTGAAGGGCCCAGATTCCATTCTGGCAATGTATAAGAATTTAGCCAGTGGAAAGACTTTTGAAGAAGCATTCCAAAGTGAATTTGCAATACCGTGGAGTGAGGCTCTTCCATATATTTCTAAAGCTATTTCTGCACAGCTAACCAATCAGGTGAAGTCTTAGATTTCTATAAAAGCCATCGTGGTTGACTTCCTTGAGTGGGTTGTGAGGGACTCGAACCCCCGACCCGGTGATTAAGAGTCACCTGCTCTACCAACTGAGCTAACAACCCATTCAAACGTTCGAATGTTTGAATGCAGAGCAGACCCTATCAGGGCGGCGAGGCTTGTCTAACACGTCCCAGGCGACCAAGATGGTGACATGAGTCGCTGGCAGATACGTATTGCGGTACTACTGGCTGCAGGCGTTTTCATGGGTCAAGTACCAGTTGAGGCTTCGACGAAGACAGCGGAAGCGGTATTGGAAACTTTATCGGTTAAAGGTAGAGCGCCAAAGACTGGCTATGAGAGATCGCAATTCGGTCCTGCATGGTCAGATGTCGACCGCAATGGCTGCGATACCCGTAACGATATTTTGAAACGTGATTTAACGGCAATAGTTTTCAAATCTGGCACTCGAGATTGCGTTGTCTTATCTGGAACATTGATGGATCCGTATTCGGGGGAGAAGATCTCATTTGAACGCGGGGTTAAGTCGAGCATGGATGTCCAAATCGACCACGTGGTTGCCTTATCCAATGCCTGGCAGACCGGTGCCTTCAAGTTAACTGCTGAGAAGCGCATGGCGCTTGCGAATGATCCAATGAATTTGTTTGCTGTGAAGGGAAGACTGAACTCGCAGAAGGGCGATGGCGATGCTGCGACCTGGCTTCCGCCTCTAAAAAATATTCGCTGTGCCTATGTGTCACAACAGATAGTCGTGAAGGCGAAATATGGCCTTTGGGTTACACCACCTGAAAAGGCAGCGATGCAATCCCTGCTTGCTAAATGCCCAGGCTTTAAAGCACCGACAAATTAAAGAGCGTCGGCTCCGCGCTCGCCAGTGCGTACACGAACAACGGTTTCAACTGGGGTAACCCAGATCTTTCCATCGCCGATTGATCCGGTGTTGGCAGTGTTGGCGATGATGTCGACCAAGTTTGCGGCATCAGCATCTTCTGCAAGAAGTTCGATGCGCACCTTTGGAATGAAATCAACTGTGTATTCAGCCCCGCGATAAATTTCGGTGTGGCCCTTTTGACGGCCAAAGCCGCGGGTTTCAGAAACGGTCATGCCGTGAACACCAGCTGCTTGTAGAGCAACTTTGATGTCGTCGACCTTTGCTGGCTTAACGATTGCAGTTATTAACTTCATATTTATCTCGCTTCTCTTGTTTGAACTCTAGTACCGGTTTGAGTTTCCGGTTATGTCATATGCCGATTCGGCGTGATAAGTCGTATCGAGGCCATTTAGCTCATCATCGCGGAATGCTCGGAATCCGATGGTCTTTGAAATCACGGTTGCGATTAACCATGTCGCACAGAAAGAGAAGGTTGCAACAGCGACAATCGCGATTACCTGAGATTGCAGCAAGTCTGTGCCACCCTTGAAGAAGAGGCCATCTTTACCAGCAGCGTTAGCGGTAACTGTTGCCGCCAAACCGATAAAGAGCATTCCGATAAGTCCGCCCATGCCGTGAACTCCGACAACATCTAGTGAATCGTCATATCCAAACTTGTATTTGCGAGTTACCGCCCAAGCAGATGCAACGCCTGCGATTAGTCCCAGAACTAGTGCGCCCATTGGGTTTAAGAAACCACACGCTGGTGTGATTGCAACAGCGCCAGCGATTGCACCAGATGCAACGCCGAGAGTTGTTGCTTTGCCGTCGCGCTTCTTTTCATAGGCGATCCAGGTCATGGCTGCAGCTGCGGTAGAAATTTGAGTGTTAATCATTGCTGTTGCTGCAAGAGATCCTGCAGATAGTGCGGATCCGGAGTTAAATCCAAACCATCCGAACCAGAGCATTCCTGCACCGAGTAGAACTAGTGGCATGTTGTGTGGACGCATTGGATCGCGTTTGAAACCATCGCGCTTTCCGAGAACTAGCGCAAGCGCTAATGCTGCAGCCCCCGAGTTGATTTCAACAACAGTTCCGCCAGCGAAATCGAGCGCGCCAAGTTTGTCGATGATCCATCCACCGTTACCGCCTTGTGTGGCAAATGCCCAGTGAGCAATTGGTAGGTAAACCAGAGTGATCCAAACGGCTACGAAGACAACCCATGAGCCGTACTTTGCACGATCAGCGATTGCGCCAGAAAGAAGTGCAACGGTGATGATCGCGAAAGTTAACTGGAACATGGCAAAGGCAAGAACTGGGATTTGATGTCCTTCAGCACCGGTTACTTGATCTAAAGTATTTGATAAACCAATGTGATCGAAGTTTCCGATCAAACCACCATTTGATTTACCGAACGCCAGCGAATATCCATAAAGCACCCAAATAATCGTTGTCACACCGATCGCGGCAAATGACATCATCATCATATTTAGCGCGCTCTTGGCACGAACCATTCCGCCATAGAACACTGCCAAACCAGGTGTCATGAAAAGAACTAAGGCAGCGCTTGCTAGAACCCAAGCGGTATCACCAGTATTTACATCAATCACAGCGCTCTCCGAAATCTGTACCGCCTAATGAGTGGCGGAGCAATGGAGTAATGCTAAAGGGGAGTCTTAGTGGGTTTCGTTATATCGCTTATATGACGCGTGGATTTCTTCCTCCGCAGCGTCGTGCCCAACCCATTCGCCGCCTTGCACAGACTTGCCAGGTTCGAGAGTTTTGTAGACCTCAAAGAAGTGTTTGATTTCAGAGAGCTCATAAGCAGGGACATCGCTTAAATCTTGCAGGTATGACTTACGAACATCGCCCGCTGCGACGCAGAGCAACTTGTCATCTCCGCCTGCTTCATCAGTCATATTTAACATTCCGATTACGCGACAAGAAACTACGCAGCCCGGAAAAGTTGGCTCATCAAGCATCACCAAAGCATCAAGCGGGTCGCCATCTTGCGACAAAGTGTTCTTTACATAGCCATAGTCATACGGGTAACGAGTTGAAGTAAAGAGCATGCGATCTAAGCGGATCTCACCGGTTACGTGATCGACTTCGTATTTGTTGCGAGATCCCGCGGGGATTTCAATGATTACATCAAAGATCATAATTACCGCTCTCGTTTGGTTAATGAAAAAACTTGGGGTGAACGACGGGGCTCGAACCCGCGACATCCCGGACCACAACCGGGTGCTCTACCAGCTGAGCTACGTCCACCATGTGCTGATTGAGTGCTTAGTGTACCTGTTATCTAACCTTGTCCGATATCGGGTTTATTCGCTGGCGGTATCGCTCGGAATAAATAAGGATGAGCGGTAATACGCCAGTTCAGCGATCGAATCTTGGATATCACCCAGCGCGCGATGGTTGCCGGTCTTGGCTGGGGCTGCGAAATAGGTCTTGGGATACCAGCGACGTGCCAACTCTTTAATCGATGAAACATCGACGGTTCGGTAGTGGAGGTATTCGTTAAGGCGGGGCATATCGCGCGCAATGAAGTTGCGATCGACGCTAACTGAATTTCCCGCTAGTGGCGATTTACCCGCAACAGTTTCAGTGGATTCGAGATATTTAATAATCGCATCTTCGGCCTGACTTGCAGTTACTCCATTTGGAATTTCAGTGATCAACCCAGAGGTTGTGTGCATCTGGGTTACGTACTCGTTCATACCCGCCAACTTTTCAGGAGTGGTTGCGATCACAAGATCAACACCGTCACCAATTACATTGAGGTCAGAATCGGTCACTAAGACCGCAATCTCAACTAGGGCATCAGATGCCAAGTCGAGTCCGGTCATTTCGCAGTCGATCCAGATCAGGTGGGGCAGAGGTGTAGTCATGTGCGCCTGGCTGGAATCGAACCAGCGACAACTCGCTTAGAAGGCGAGTGCTCTATCCGACTGAGCTACAGGCGCCTGCAGAGGTCGATAGTTAATTGTACCGA
>Ga0209442_1002445_pt1 | contig 10017 bp, 10 predicted proteins | sample LauGreSBDMM110DD_2_FD_187565 | JGI IMG/M metagenome (GOLD analysis project Ga0209442, IMG submission 187565) | Freshwater lake microbial communities from Lake Michigan, USA - Sp13.BD.MM110.DD (SPAdes) (version 2) | ecosystem: Environmental > Aquatic > Freshwater > Lake | place: Lake Michigan...
CCGACCGCCCCATGGCACCGGCCACCTTTGTGGCCCCACGCGGCAAAGTCAAAGACAAGTGATCTTTCCTGCCGATCACTTGGCTTGCGCAGTTCTGCCTGCATGATCCCGATCCACGAAGACGAGCACCTGCTGGTGCTGGAAAAACCCAGCGGATTATTGTCGGTGCCCGGTCGTGGCCCGGACAAGCAAGACTGCTTGTCCAAGCGGGTGCAAGACCGTTACCCCGAAGCCCTGATCGTGCACCGCCTGGACCAGGACACCTCGGGCCTGTTGCTCATGGCCCGGGGCATTGAAGCCCAACGCCGACTCAGCAAGTTGTTTGAAACCCGTCAAGTCAAAAAACGCTACGTCGCGGTGGTGACGGGCCAGCCTTTGCAATCCCAAGAGGCCGTAGTGCAAGACGACGATGGCTGGCGCACCATCGACGGCCCGATCTTGCTCGACTGGGAGCGCCGCCCCTTGCACATCATCCACCCCGAAGGCAAAGCCAGTCGCAGCCGTTGGCGGGCCCTGCAAACCAGCGACAGCGCCAGCCTGATTGAATTGGAGCCCGTCACAGGCCGCACGCACCAGTTGCGCGTGCATCTGCAAAGTATTGGCCATCCGATGCTGGGCGACTCACTTTACGCTCCACCGGACATCAAAGCGCTGAGCCCCCGCTTGCTGCTGCACGCACAAGAACTGGCCTTTGTGCACCCTTTTACAGACCAAGCTCTGGCATTCAAGGCCCCGGTGCAATGGTCGGCCACAACGCCGTTCACCACCTGAGTGGGCCGCGGCCCCAGGTCCAATGCCTGCCAGTAGGTCGGTGCCTTCACGGTCCAACACAACATCTTTTCGCGAAGCGACACTTTCAAAGGGCGATGGTGCACCTTGTCGGGCCTGAAGGTACCGAGCCTGCGCAGTCAGGGCCTCGCCAACTCACGGGGTTTGGCAATGCGGCCCGACACCACACCGCACAGCACCACCAGACTCATGCCCGTGAAGGCCATCGCGTCAGGGATGTGGTCAAACAACCACCAGCCCATCAGCGTTGAAAAGCCCACCCCGGTGTAGAGAAAAGGCGAGACCACGGAAGCTGGGGCTTTGGAAAAGGCCACGATCAGCAGGTACTGGCCCAGCGTGGCGGCCAGGCCCACCAAGAGCAGCAGCGCCCATTCGTGCAGACTTTGCGGTGTGACCCAAGCGTTGAACACCAGCAGCGTGCTCACCGCCCAGCCCACCCAACCCGTATACAGCTGCATCACGGCCGGGTCTTCGGTACGCGTCATGTGGCTAGTCACGGCCTGAAACACGGCGTAAGTCAGCACCACCGTGAGCGCCATCCAGCCGACCGAGCTGTCCACCTGCCCACCCGGGCGGATAACCAGCATGGCCCCAAGCAGACCGCCCACCACCATGAGCCAGCGCAGCGGCGAGACCTGCTCTTTCATGACAAAGCGGGCCAGCGCTGTGAGCACCAGGGGTGTGAGCATGACAATGGCGGTGAATTCGGCCACCGGCATACGCTGCAAGCAGTAAAAGGCCAACAAGCTGCAAGAGACCATGAGCAGGCCGCGCAGCAACTGCAAGCGCAGGCTGTGCGTGCGCCACATGGCGCCCCCCCGCAGCGGGGCCAGCACCAGCGCAGTGCCCAGGGCCTGCACCGCGTAGCGAAACCAAAGCACCATCACGGGCGTGACACTGAGCATGACCCATTTGCTGGTGGCATCACTGAAGCTCAGACTGGCCATAGCCAGCACGGCAAAAAGGATGCCGGGTCCTACCCAGGCGGCTTGGTCCGGCGAGTGGATGGCGTTCGGTGTGGTGTGCAAGCTCTATTCCATAAATGACTGGACTTATTTTTACATGCCATTTCCACTGACACAGTCACCTGCGGAAAGGGGTTTTTTAAGCCTGTTCACCGAAACGTTCATGACAACTGGGCCTGCAAGTCATTCGCCCGATAAAATAGCTTGCTTTGATTTGAGTCATATCCCTCCATGCTGTTTTTCCCCTTTGAGCCAAGGCGCTTGGCTCTCCTGCGCCATGCCTACTGCCTGTCCACGCTGGCCCTTTCCCTGGGCCTGCTCGGGTGGACTTCGGCCTCGTGGGCGCAAAGCTCTTTAGCCGCCGAAGAAGCCATCAAAAAAGCCATTCAGAGCGGGCAGCTCGAACAAGCTCGTCAACTGGTTCAAAAGGAACGCAAGAACGCTCCCCAGTCCGTGCAATGGCGTTTCATGGAGGGCGTGATTCAAGCCCAACAAGGTCAAATTGACAAGGCCATCGACACCTTCAAGCAAATCAGCCAAACGCATCCCGATCAATCCGAGGCCTACAACAACCTGGGTGTGCTTTACGCCTCCAAGGGCCAGCTTGACGCCTCCAAAGTCTTTCTGGAAAAAGCCCTGCAAACACACCCCAGCTACGCAGCAGCCCACCGCAACCTGTCGGATGTGCACAGCCAACTGGCCAAACAAAGCTACGCCAAGGCCCTGCAGGTCGACCCCAAAGCCAAGGACACCGCCCCTCAATTGACTTTGCTGGGCAGCATGGGCAACGATCTGCGTGGTCAGCCCCCCGCCCAGAATGTGGCTTCGCTCACGCGGCCTGCTCCTCCGGCTTCGGCTCCGGCTCTGACCCCGGGCCAAGCCGCCAACCAAGTCCCCGCAACTGTCAACGCTGCGACTTCAGCTTCGCCAGCTCCCTCAGCAGCCAAGGAGGCCCCCAGCGTGCCTGCCGTCGCGCCCACTGCGAGTGCCTCGGGAGCGCGTGCGGCCACAGTGACACCAGCCAAGACCTTCCCGCCAGTTACCGAGGCGGCCACAGCCGCTGCGCCAGCCGGACCCCCAGCAGCAAGCCCCTCAGCCGATGCGCGACAAGCAGACCGCGTTGCCATCGAAAAAGCGGTGCAGGACTGGGCCAAAGCCTGGAGCGACAAAGACATGGCGCGCTATTACGCCGCTTACGCGAACAATTTCACACCCGCCAACCGGGTCACCCGTGCCCAATGGGAGAGTGACCGCCGTGTCCGCATCGTGTCCAAGAAATCGATCTCAGTGCAGGTGCGGGAGATGAAAATCAGCAGCAATGGCGAGACAGCTTCGGCCCGCTTCCAACAGTTGTACACCTCGGATAATTTGAAGGGCAGCAGCCGCAAGACCCTGGAAATGGTACGGCTCGGTAACCGCTGGCTGATCGTGCGCGAGTCGGTGAATTGAGTTCCAGACGCGGCTTGCCGCCTTCCGATCTCCAGGACCGCCGCAGCGTAAAGCCCTCACCCGCCTCACTGTCCAAAACCCAGCCCTTGCGACTGAAGGGTCTAGGCTGGATGGGTGTGATGATGATTTTTGTGGCCTGGCTCTGGTGGTGGTCTGACACCGAAGGGCTTCGCATGAAAAATACTTTGAGCCAAATCAGCCACAGCTTAGGCCTGCCTTCATCGCCATCAATGCATTGGCGTCTGGCCTTCAACCCACCGGCCGAGGGGTCACAAACACCCATTGCAACCGACCCTGAGCAATCGGTGCGACAAATTTACGCCCAGCTGGGTGAGGGCGAACGGGCCCAGGCCCTGGCGACGGCCAGCATGCTGGTTGAGCGCTTTCCCAACTTCCAGCTTGGACAGTTGCTTTACGCCGACTTGCTCAACATCAGCTCGGCCAACCCTGTGGTCTGGCCTGCTGCGGATGACGACAGTGCGCCCTCTTTGCGCAAGCGCCTGGACGAACTGATCCTGGAATCCAAACGCCGTCTTCAGCGTGACAGCGCGCAAAGCCTGCAGGGCAAAATCCCGTCAGCCCTGGCCTTTCTCAGCCCACAGCAGGCCTACGTGGCGGCTGTAGACGCCTCCAAATCGCGTCTGTACTGGTTTGAAAACCGCAGTGACGGCGATGGCCGATTGCAGCTGCACCTGGTCAAGGAAAGCTACATCTCGGTGGGCATCAATGGGGTCGGCAAAAACAAAGAAGGCGATGGCAAAACACCACTGGGCGCTTATTTCATCCTGCGCAATTTGCCCGGCGAGAGCCTGCCCGATTTGTTTGGCGTTGGGGCCTTGACGCTGAATTACCCCAACGCAGTGGACGTGATGCGGAAAAAAACTGGCTCGGGCATCTGGCTGCACGGCACGCCCAGCGCCCAATACGCCAGAGCACCGGAGTCTACCGATGGCTGCGTTGTGCTCTCCAACCCCGAGATGGGGCGTTTGCTGCAAATGCCCGAGCTGCGCATGACCCCGGTGATCATTGCCGAGCAACTCGAATGGGTAAACGCAGACCAAGCCGGGCAAACATGGGCCGCCTTCAAGCCATCGCTGGACAAGTGGCTGCAGGCGCGCAACGGCCGCGATCCCGAGGCCCTGAAAATTCACTACAGCCAGCGCTATGAACAAGACGGTATGGCTCTGGCGCAAGTCTGGCCTCGACTGGCCCAAACCACCTTGGGTTACAGCCAAACCCAGCCACTGGAGTTGGTGTCTGTTTTGAACTGGAAAGACCAGGACAACACCATGGTGGTGACGATGAAAGACCCCAACCAGACCTATCCCCAAGGTGCAGCCTATTTGCGAACTTATTGGCAGAAGGAAAATGGTCAATGGCGGCTGGTGTTTCAGGGGCCCACCTGATCGCGCCAAACTTGACCCCGACAGTCACACAGCCAAAACCGCATGAACACCCTCATTCCGTTTTTCAATGCCCGCATCGCCCCTGACGGCGGCAGTTTTGATGCCTGGAAATCTCAGAACCTGCTCGACTCGCTGGAGCAAGGCGGCCTGCAATGGCCCAGCTCATGCCGATCGGGCACTTGCCGCACCTGCATGGGGCAGTTGGTCTCTGGGCAGGTGCATTACGATATGGCGTGGCCTGGCCTCACATCCGAAGAAAAAGCCGAGGGCTGCGTGCTACCTTGCGTGGCGCGCCCCCTGAGCGATGTGGTGCTGCAAGATCCCTTTGCTTAACTTATCGATCCGGTCCCTTGAAGTCTTGAACAACTTTCGAGAGATGTCCTTTTTTGTAGGAGCCACCCTGTAGGCGATGGGCGTGGAACTCGCCTTGCAAGCCATCCCCCACGGGGTGGGCTCCTACAAAGACAACAATATCTACATGCTCGGCACCAACAAGTGTCATTCAAACTTCATCGGGCCGGATCAATAGGTACCCGCGTGCGTCAGGCCTCGTCCAGACCCAATTCATGGATTTTTCGGGTGATGGTGTTGCGTCCAATGCCAAGTTTTTGCGCCGCCTCGATGCGACGGCCCCGCGTGGTTGCCAGCGCCGCCTGAATCAGGCTGGTTTCAAAACGTCGGGTGAGCGCGTCCCACACATCGGTGCTGCCTGATTTGAGCAGTGCCAGGGCCTCTTGTTCCAGGCCAGGCTCCCAGCCCATAACCGCCGTGTTGACCACGTGGGTGTCAAAATTTGTCGTCAAGTTCTGGGCACGCAAGGACAGGTCATCACCGTTAATGTGGCCTGGCTCTGACAGGCCAAGTGGGGACTCGACCAAGCCCCCCACCCCGCCAAAAGACAAGGCCGTCAACGCAGCAACCGCTGCCCCGCGCGTGGACCCCAGCACTTCGGGCGGCAGGTCCTTGACTTCAATCACCTGCGTCGGTGCCATCACCGTGAGCCAATGGCAAATGTTTTCCAGCTGGCGCACATTGCCAGGAAACTGGAAGTGACTCAGACGCTCCAGCGCAGCATCGTCCATGCGTTTGGGCTCTACGCCGAGTTGCTGAGCACTGCGCTGCAAGAAGTAACGCGCCAGCACAGGCACGTCTTCGCGCCGCTCGCGCAGTGCGGGCAGGCGCAGGCGAATCACGTTCAGGCGGTGGTACAAGTCTTCGCGGAACACGCCTTCCTTGACGCGCTGCTCCAGGTCCTGGTGGGTGGCGGCAATCACGCGCACATTGGCCTTGACGGCGCTGTGCCCGCCCACGCGGTAAAAGTTGCCATCCGACAGCACGCGCAGCAAACGCGTCTGCAGATCAAAAGGCATGTCACCAATTTCGTCCAGAAACAAGGTTCCGCCATCAGCCTGCTCAAAGCGGCCCCGGCGCGAAGCTTGTGCGCCCGTGAAGGCGCCGCGCTCATGGCCAAAGAGTTCGCTCTCGAGCAGGTCTTTGGGGATGGCAGCCGTGTTGATGGCCACAAAAGGCTGGTTGGCGCGTGGTGAATGTTTGTGCAACGCGTGCGCCACCAGCTCCTTGCCCGACCCCGACTCGCCCGTGATCAGCACCGTGACATGGCTTTGTGCCAAACGACCGATGCCGCGAAACACATCCTGCATGGCCGGGGCTTGGCCCAGCATTTCGGGTGCGTCGGCCATTTTTTCTTCGGCCACATCTTCGCGTTGGCTCTCACCGACCGCGCGGCGGATCAGCTCCACTGCCTTGGGCAAATCAAAGGGCTTGGGCAGGTACTCAAAGGCCCCGCTTTGAAAGGCTGACACGGCGCTGTCCAGATCGGAAAAGGCCGTCATGATGATGACCGGCAAACCGGGCATGCGTTGCTTGATGGCCGTGAGCAAATCCAACCCCGAACCGCCGGGCATGCGGATGTCGCTGACGAGCACCTGCGGACCGTCGCTCTCGCCTTCGGCCTCCAGCGCCTTCATCACCTCGCGCGGGTTGGTGAAGCTGCGGGTCGGCAGCCCTTCGCGCAGCAGTGCTTTTTCGAGCACAAAGCGAATGGATTGGTCATCGTCTACGATCCAGATCGGCTTCATCAAAGTGGCACTTTCTGTGGTCAAACTGGTGTGCTTCAAGGCAGAGGAATCAGGATCTTGAAGTCCGTACGGCCCGGCTCGCTGTCACACTCGATCAGGCCATGGTGTTGCTGCACAAAGGTTTGCGCCAATGTCAGCCCCAGGCCTGAACCGCCTTCGCGCCCCGAAATCAACGGGAAGAAAATGCGGTCCTTGATCGAGTCTGGAACACCAGGCCCGTTGTCCATCACATGCAATTCCAATGCCAGGCGATAACGCTGCTTTCCAAACGTGACTTGCCTCAAGATCCGGGTCTTGAGCATGATCTGCGCATCGCCTTGCAACACGCGCTCTTGCAGGGCCTGCGCTGCGTTGTGCGCGATGTTGAGCACCGCCTGGATGAGCTGCTCGCGGTCGCCGCGAAACTCGGGGATCGAGATGTCGTAGTCGCGCACCACCTTGAGGCCCCGGGGGAACTCGGCCAGGATCAGGGCACGCACCCGCTCGCACACCTCGTGGATGTTCACATCGCCCACCACATGCGGCCTGCGGTGTGGCGCCAGCAAGCGGTCCACCAGGGTTTGCAGGCGATCGGCCTCACGGATAATGACCTGGGTGTATTCAGTCAGATCCTTGTCGTCGAGCTCCATCTCCAACAACTGGGCTGAGCCACGGATGCCGCCCAGCGGATTCTTGATCTCGTGGGCCAAGTTGCGGATCAACTCCTTGTTGGCTTGGGCCTGGTCGAGCAGGCGCTCCTCTCGCTCTTGCCGGGTTTGCTGCTCCACCGGCAGCAACTCCACGATCACCTCGTCGGGCAAATCGGTCAGCGCCACGATCACGTGCACGGGCAAAGGCTCGTCGTGGTGCAGTCGGCGCAGTTGGGCTTCGTAACGCAGCGCGGCAAACTCGTTGGACTGCGCTCCGGACAAAGCCATGATCAGGGGCTGCGGGTCGACAAAATAGTCGGGCAAATGCGTGTCATGCAGCGTGCGCCGGGACAAGCCCAAAGCATCTTCGAGCGCGGCGTTGACAAAGCGCACACGGCCTTGGCCCTGCATCACGGCCACGGGCGTGGCCAGCAGGTCAAAGGCCTGGAATCGATTGGGTTTGCTCATGGTGTGCGCCGGCTGGTCTGAACAGTGCGGCGCACCAGCTCTCGTTGCAAGCTGTCGATGTCGCGTTCGGTCCGTTCAATGGCCGCCTTCATCTCGGCCACACGGTCCAGGTATTTCTGGTGGTGACGGGTTTCGGTGGCCCATTTCTCAGGCTCGCCGTGGTTGTAGCTTTGCACCAACTGCGCCAGCTGTGCACGGGCCTTGTCCAGCTCCTGCGTCAAGATGGTGCGCGCTTGCGCATCGCGCTCGCTCTGCTGCACATCCGGGGTGCGGGCAGGCACTGCGAGCGTCAGGGGCTGACCAGGGGAGGAAGTTTCAGCGGCAACGGGATCAGGCTTGGTGCTGCGGGTTGGCACGGAAGCAGGAGCCGCAGCAAGGGAAGGTGCGGGGCGGGTGCCGTTGATCACGGTGATGGCCTGTTGGGCCAAGGGTTCGCACAACCCAGGCTCACGCGGGGCATTGGTGTACTCCTGGCCGCAGCGGTAAACCGCTTGCTGGGCTTGTGCGGCCATACCTGCGCTGAGCAAAAGAAAAAAAAGGACGGCCGAAGCCGTCCTTTCAGGGATTGCACGGGTGGGTGCAATGCCGTACATGTTCGCTTACAGCGAGTAGTACATGTCGTACTCAACCGGCGACACTTCGACGCGGCTGCGGTTGACTTCTTGCATCTTCAATTCGATATAAGCGTCGATCCACGAGTCGGTGAACACGCCGCCCTTGGTCAAGAAAGCGCGGTCAGCATTCAGACAGTCCAAAGCCTGGTCGAGGCTGGAGCAAACTGTTGGCACCAACTTGTCTTCTTCCGGCGGCAAGTGGTACAGGTCTTTGGTTGCGGCTTCGCCGGGATGGATCTTGTTTTCGATACCGTCCAAACCCGCCATCAACAAGGCCGCGAAGCCGAGATAGGGGTTGCACAATGGATCTGGGAAGCGGGCTTCCACACGGCGGCCCTTGTCGCTGGCGACATTGGGGATGCGGATCGAAGCCGAGCGGTTTTTGGCCGAGTAAGCCAATTTCACGGGCGCTTCGTAATGAGGAACCAGGCGCTTATAGCTGTTGGTGCCGGGGTTGGTGATCGCATTCAGGGCACGGGCGTGCTTGATGATGCCGCCGATGTAAAACAAAGCGAATTCAGACAAACCAGCATAGCCATTGCCTGCAAACAGGTTCTTGCCGTCTTTCCAGATGGACTGATGCACGTGCATGCCGGAGCCGTTGTCGCCAGCGTAGGGCTTGGGCATGAAGGTGGCGGTTTTTCCGTACGCGTTGGCCACGTTGTGGATCACGTACTTTTGCAGCAATGTCCAGTCGGCGCGCTCGACCAAGGTCGAAAAACGTGTGCCGATTTCGCATTGACCAGCGCCAGCCACTTCGTGGTGATGCACTTCGACCGGGATGCCCACGGACTCGAGGATCAGCGACATCTCACTGCGCATGTCGTGTGTGCTGTCGACGGGAGGCACCGGGAAGTAGCCACCTTTGACGCGGTTGCGGTGACCGCTGTTACCGCCTTCGATTTTGGTACCGCTGTTCCAAGGGGCTTCGCCTTCGTCGATGGCGTAGAAAGTGTTGTTCGGCTCTGTGCTCCAACGTACTTCGTCAAACAAGAAGAATTCTGGCTCGGGACCGAAATAGGCGGTGTCGCCCAGGCCCGATTGCTTGAGGTATGTCTCAGCGCGCTTGGCGATCGAACGCGGGTCACGCTCGTAAGCCTTGCCGTCGGTCGGCTCGATCACGTCGCAAATCATGACCAAGGTGACTTCTTCGAAAAAGGGGTCAATGATGGCGCTATTGGGATCGGGGATCAACAGCATGTCCGAAGCTTCAATGCCTTTCCAGCCAGCAATGGAAGAACCGTCAAAAGCTTGACCGTCTTCGAACTTGCTTTCGTCAAACTGCGACACGGGCGCAGTGATGTGCTGCCATTTGCCACGGGTATCGGTGAATCGGAAGTCAACAAACTTGACTTCGTTCTCTTTCACCATCTTCATCACGTCTGCGACGGTCTTGGCCATCAAATTCTCCTGAATGGAAAGGGGTTAAAAAGCTTGCTCACAGGTCTTGCAGTTTCTGTGCCAACCAGGCCATGACCACGCCACCGAACAACCTGTGATTGTGCCCTGAGCAGCCCAGAGTGGGCCTTGGCTCTGCACAAAAAAAGAAGCTGTCGTGGTCATCACCCAAAATGTAGCGCCTCTTGGCTGAAACCTAA
>Ga0209442_1002454_pt1 | contig 10000 bp, 8 predicted proteins | sample LauGreSBDMM110DD_2_FD_187565 | JGI IMG/M metagenome (GOLD analysis project Ga0209442, IMG submission 187565) | Freshwater lake microbial communities from Lake Michigan, USA - Sp13.BD.MM110.DD (SPAdes) (version 2) | ecosystem: Environmental > Aquatic > Freshwater > Lake | place: Lake Michigan, USA...
TTTATATAAAATTGATAATAACATAATTCTCGGTTTATCATTGTTCAACCAATCACAGTCAACAACAGAGCATTCACAAGCGAATATCAGCGAATACCAGCGAATACCAGCGAATACCAGCGAATACCATAATGGCGAGAATTTGTAAGCATATTAAGAACGATGAACTTAGGAATTTGATTAAAATATTCTGCGAAGCCAATAGTATTAAGAAGATTAAATTCATATATAGAATGAATAAAGCACAACTCTATGAAATTATTGAAAAATATGAAATTATGGAGTGGATTCTCAAAAAAAATAAAAAAAATATAAAATACGAAGAATCATTCGAATCTATTTTCGAGAGAGAAAATATTATATTCTCTGTTGATTGTGTAAATGTTAATAAACATTATAAGCCCGATAGGTCTAATATGCCGAATATTTCAAGAGATAATATTTACGTAAATGATAACGGTACGTTTCAGTATCTCAAAGATTTGAATTGTTTCGATACCATTCAATATGTTCATATCAAGAATTTGAAAGATGATGATATCATTGAGTTCAAGTATAAAAATGAATATGATGAAAACTTTAACAAGATAAGTACTATATATATGGGAACTATTGCTGGTATTGGTTTCAATCACAAAGTAAATTACTAAAAACGTCTGAAAGTCTAACAACAAAAACTATATATTTTTATATTTCCAGAAATCTTCAGCAGTTATAAATTTTATTCCCATTCTTATAGCGGTTGTTTCATCTGTTTTACGATCACCTACAAATATACATTTTGACGGATTTAATTTTAGAGTTTCAACAAAATGAACAACTTGACCAACTTGCGGTTTTCTACAATAGCATGTTAACGGAAAGGCATTGTGAGGGCAATAAGATATAGGAAAGTCTTTTTCTTTAATATCTAACATATCTCTTGTTTTGTTCATACAAGTTATAACTTGTTGTTCTGTTATAGTACCTTTAGAAATACCAGATTGATTACTTATTCCTATTAATTTATATTGTTTTTTTTGAAGTTCTTTCAATTTAATTTTCTGTTCATCTAAAGGAATAAAACGGATAGGCATTACTTCTTCAGGAAGTATAGGATATTTATATTTTAAATCTTCTGTGTGTCTTAGCGTTCCGTCTATATCAAAAAATATTGCCTTATTTCTATATTTACGACCATCCCATTTAATAGGTTTCGCGTTTATTTTTATAATTTTAGAAAATCCCTCATCTATAGTAGGTACTTCAAATTTTTTACGAGCAGAAAATAGAACCGCAGGAGGAAATACATTAGGGTCTTTGACGGCATCTGTATTTTTTTCAGGTTTCCCTGTCATATAAATGTTTTTATATCTTTCAAACATTCGATGTAAAACTTTAATTTGACTATCTTCAATACTATTTATTACGTGATGGGCTTCTATATTTAATTGTAAACTTTGTGCCAATTTAATAAAGGGTTTTCTAGTATCCACAGTAATATTTGTATTATCAATAATTACAGTAGATTTATTATTTGATTCTAAAATTTCTTTTAATTTGGGTAGAATATCTTCAATCAACCCTCCTAATGTGTCGCGCGACAATATAATGCCATTTTTAGAATATTTTGTTAACAATTTTTTAGCATATGTAGATTTGCCCGATGAGGGAAATCCGACAATTACTATAATCTTTCTACCTTTCATATATGTATAAAAATATCTATTCTTCTTATACTAATCATTTTTTATTTTATATAATTTGTTCTTTTTTTCATTATATATCATAAAAATTGATAAAATTTATTAATTTGTTTAATCGTCCAATTGATTAAAAAGAAATCAGCGACCACTTCACGCACAAACGCAAGTAAATTCTAAGACAGAATAGAACACAAAGAGAAATGTCTCTTATGAATTATTTGGAAGAGATTCCTGAAGATATTATAGATATTATTTCAAAGTATGTGGCTGAAGATGATTATGATATAATTGTTAACACATATAGGGATAATTTTAGTTGGCGACTAAACACGTTTGTAGATGATAGAATGCATAAGAATATATGTAGATGTAAATATACAGTTAGGGCTGGAGAAAATAGTAGCGAATTCAAAAATCGCAATAATATAGCGAATAAAAAACTGCATAACCATATTATTACAATGGTTAGATATATGAAATTGCCGAAAATTAAGAAGATTTTGAGAAAAAACTATATTTACAACGCAAAGAAGATTTATGAACGCAATAATCCTAAATGCAAAAAAATTATTGATTGTTATGAAAGAGAACTACTTTCTCAATATATTCTATCTGGATATTACACAGTAGTACAAGTTAAGAAGATTGTATGAGATATAATATTTATATTATATGTATATATATTTTTAACTTTTATTAGCATAAAAATAATAAACAGTATTTTTATTTATTATTCTTCTTCACCTTCACCACCTCTGTGATGGCGACGCTTGCTTTTACTTTTTTTAACAGATTTATTTTTAAAAGCAGCCATCATCATTTTTAACAAAGATTTATTTGAAGTCTCTTTTTTTTTACGTTTTCCACCTTGTTGCTGATGCTGTTGCTGATGCTGTTGCTGATGCTGTTGCTGTTGCTGTTGCCCACCTCTATTGCAACTATTACCTCCTTTCGTCGTCATCGATCCAGGGTTGAACATTTCAGCGTTGGTGGGAGAAGTATATTTTTCTTTTTCATTTTTCATAGTTTCTACCTCAGAATCAAGGGTTAATTCATTTTTGGTAAAATCCCCATTACCAGTAAAAAATTCTTCGAAAAAGCCGCCATATCTTTTGCGAGTTGAAGGCTTCTTAGTAACCTTTTTAGATTTAGCGACTTTTTCGGCGGCTTTCTTTCTACATAATTTTACATAATTTTCAATGGTTCTCATTTTTCCAAATCCTAAGACATAATGTTTAGTACCATTTGGTTTTTTATAAACGCGTTTTGGTTTTCCTTCAATAACTTTTGTATAGACTTTATCGTATCCGTCAATACCCATTCAATTCTTCTTCTATAAAATATAGAAGAAAATAAAATAAATCTAATTATAAAAGAAGAATTTATAATTAATATGTCAAATTATTATTCAATTACTATAAAAGATAATCTACAATATATTTATTTAACTATGTTTATAATGATATATATAGTAGTTATATTATTCTATTTGAAAGAATCTAATAAAAAACATTATAAATTATTTGAAAAATTTGGCGAAACAAGAGAAGGGACAAATATCTATTCGAGACAAAATGAAAATTTGGAAAAATCTTCTTTATTTTATCCCAATGAACAAGCAAAAGTAACTATAAGACCCTGTGAAATTCTATTTAACAAAAATGGTTCTAGTAAATACATTTTCAAAGATGATTGGAAAGAAATTGCAACGATTAATAATAATACAGGCAATAACAGTATAGATTTGTCATATTCTAAAAAAATAATAACCAAAGAAGGTGTTAACAAATCAGATTTTAATAATTTTAGCGAAGAAACAAGATGTTTTAAAATGAAAAATGATAATAATGATTTGAATACTCGCAAATACAAAGAAAATGCTTTAATATCATATCATAATGATTATACTACATTACAAACAACTGAAGGAGACAAAAATGAATATATGCAGATGAATTTTAACCCCTCGCTATCTGATGAAACTGATTATCATAAATATGTTATAGATAGCATATGTAGTTATACATATGATACTATATTAACACCACCTTTGAAAAATGTTTCTCTATATCGTTTATTTATTGACAACGATAATATAATACAAAATATTGATAAAATTGAAATAAACGCATCAAATAATAGCGTATTTGATACTAAATCTTTCTCTTTAACAGAATTATTAGATACAAGTTCAACTACATATTATTATGATAATGATAATAAGGTTTTCAAATTTCAAATAAATAATAATGAGAAAATGCGTGGAATTATTATATATAAGTTTGAAAGAAATCTATTATGCGATAAAGAGGAAATAATATCTTATGACAAATTAATAACAGATTATACTATGTTGAATACGGTTTCTTTAATAAATGTTGATAAATTTATTAAACCTATTGATATAAATAATACAGAACTGACACCTGATATTCTTGATAAGTTTAGAATACCCATTAAGAAAAATGATAATAATAATCTAATTGAATCTTATGAATCTAAGAATTTCACGGACAAAAAAGAAATTTTAGAAATTATAAAAAATCACATAGATGATCGTATAGATATCTTAAATGTTCCAACAAAAAAAGGAATAGAAACCAAAAAAAAAGAACTTGTAGAATTAGAGAAGATAAAAAATGCTTTTGCCGACAAAATATCTACCATAGATAAATATATAATAAATATAATTACAATAGATTCTCATAATTACGACGAGGAAACGAAAACATTCTTTAATAAATATTTAAAGACTGGAAAAATATCCTATCAAAAACATATTCAAAATAAAATATTAGAGCCTATAATAAACGATCCCCAATTAAAGGCTACTCTCAAAGATAATATAAAAAATATTGATTACTCTTTCAGCGGCAATGGACAAATACTCGCTATGCCCCATTTTCCTGATGCTTACCTAATTGATAACACAAGTAAAACTCTATCTCAAGGTGGCTGGACTATACATTCATCATTAAAAACACTACAAAATCAAGGACTCAGTGCTATATTAAAAGACAGCAACAGACGCGACAAAACGCATACAATAAGAACTGTACAACAAGAAGAAGTAGTAGATAAAGTTATTTTTTACCAAGGTACAAATTATAATGGAAGGATAATATACGAGGCAAAAGAGTCAATTTATACATATGTAGGGTGGATGGAATTTGGTTCCATTATAGTTCCAGAAGGCTGGACTGTTAATTTTTATGGGGTATTTAAGTCGCGAAGTTATTGGCAGGATGATTATTATGATTCTGTTTATAAAATAAAGAATAATATAACGCACAATACATATAAGAATACGAGGCATCGTGGCGACTATGTGTGGATAACTTGTAATAGATATCCTAATTGTAGTAAACCAATTATTAAAGAAGTACAAAAAGATACATCGCATAACAGTGCTTATGGGGCAGATGGGATTAATCCTGAAATAACTATAACGATGCCTACGGCTAACTATATATCAGGTTTTGAATTTTATGGTATAAATGAACTATATAATACATCACATAATGCTAAAAATATAGAAGTGTTTGGAAAATCTCAAGATGCCAATGGAGTTTGGATAACTACGAAGGTATTAACATTTATTCTACCGAATAATGCCAGTTGGAATAACTCGCCATTTTACAAATTGGATATACCAGGTGAATATAAGCAGATTGTATTTAAAATAAAGGATAATTGGGGAAATGAAAGTTCAACAAAAATAGGAAGTATTACTTTGCACCACATACCTATTACTATAAATACAAAAAGTATGAAATTACCAACTAACATATCTGTTAGAATAAATGGCATTACACATGAACTAACTGCGGGTGATTATATTATGAGTGCCGATATTAAAAATAAAAGCTACACTTTTACTCATACACAAACAGGTAGGGAAATTGTAAAATTGGCGAATGCTAATAACCTTATAATATCTTATGACACACCAAAAGATATAAATTCATTATTGACGTACAATAAAAATAATATATCTTTTGAAAAATTTACTAAAGAAACGCAAGAGAAAAATAATGTAGATAATTTCATATTACTTACATTAAATAAAAATCTTGACACATTTGAAACATATAAAATAGAAGCGTATGTATATAATAATATCAGTTATATACCTAATATTAAATTATATGATTCATCAAAAAATGAGATAAATAGAGAAAAATACAAGGTAAATATTAAAGATTACCCTAATAATAAAAATATAATTATATTAACACATATATATATAATTGTAGATATATCAATAACAGGCGCGATATATCTAAAAACTACTAAAAATAACAATGATTTGTTAGAATATAATAGAATTAATGTTAATAATATTATAGATGCTGTTAATCAAAGTACCGATGATTCAATTAATTCCAAGAATCTTTATGATTTAAGAGATATTTTTAATATAATTGATAAGGAGGATGAAATAGCCGATTTGGAATTATTACTAATACAAAAAAGTGCTATTAAAAAGAATGAATTTGACAAAACCATATTAAGTATTAGAAGAGATATAGAAGATTATGAAGATGATATAACTATTAATAAACTGAAAAATACCTATTATAATATGGCAAATTTAGATGATATGAGTAATACTAATAACGATAAAGTATATCATAATAAGATAAATATAAAAAATGCGTTGGAAATAACTGATAAAAGTGATAATATAGAAAAATATAATAAATATATATCATATCAAGACGTAGATTCTGATGCCAGAACACCCAATATAGACAACGCCAAGAGCAATGAAATATATAATGTAAAAGACTATGCTAATAAATATATATATTTTACTGTAAAAAGCATATAGAATTTATTAGGATATTTAGGATATTCAAGTAATATTTATATATGTATATATTAGAATTGATAATATAATTATGGATAAAAAAGAAACTAAAAAGACAACAAATAATAAACGCGCGTATTCAGCCGAATCTGCCGAATCTGCCGAATCTTCTAAAAAAATAATCAAAGACTTTATGAAAGGGTTAATGACTACAGATGAACTTATTAAAAAAAATAAAGATAAGGGGCAAGTAAAAATTAGATTAGATTTATCTTTAAAAGAATTTAATAAAATGAAACCAGAAAATCTAATAAATATAGAATTTGATTCGACAGTTAAAAACATTTTAAAAAATAAAAATAAAAAAATATTTAATTTTGTATCAAAAAGGGCAATTAATTTTGGGAAAAAATAATAAACTAAAATTTTTTATGATATCTAAGAGATTTCCAATATCTAATACATACTCTGTTTAAAAATATACGAAAGTTGGAATTTGTCAATGTAAAAAACGCATCATTTCTTAATTGATCGTATTCATTCATATCAACAAAAGGGGAACTTTGAGATGTTATATTAGTTTGAGCGGATATTGCGTATAAGTTAGTTGCTTCTTGATTCATAATATTAACGAATTCACTTTCATATTCATTTAATGTTCCGCCGTCAAAAATGGTTTGAATATTAATATGTTTAAATATTCTATTGGGACTTTTATCATATATTGGGATACCAGGTAGATGCTCTTCATCTTCCCATTCGACAATTTTATGTATTCTTTTTAAATTAAATAATAAAAGACATTTTAAAACATTTTTATATGATTCAATACCTGTTCCACACTTTTGTTGTACCATTGTTAAAGCATCTGTTTTTCCATCTAACAGTGCTAAAAAATAACCACGCGGATTATTTACTAATTTTTTTGTTACTGGGTCCCATTGATTATTATAGTCATCCCATAATTCTTCTAAATCTCTCAGTTCTTTTTTATCTTTAGAGTAGATTAATACAGAAAAGGGTATTTTTCTTCTTTCGCGGTCTCTGTATTTTATCCACGAAGGTACAAAATAAACAGGAAGCCATTGTTCAACATAACCAGGCGGTTTAGTATCATCTTCTATAATAATTTCTAAATTTTCTTCAAATGCTATTTCCGAAGGAGTTCTATCATATAAAGATAGTCTTTGTTGAGGCGGTCCTTGTGCCGCACCATTAGGTTGTCTTTGCGAAGCCCTACTAGGTGTTATTGACATTTGTCCAAAAGCGTTTCCAAGAGATGCTACACTCGATGTTCTTGATACAGTTCCTGCTTCATTTGATTGTAAAGTATTGCTAAAATCAGTTACAAATTTTTCAAAAGCCGGATACTTACCAGTCATTTATTATGTATAATTCTATTTAACATATATATAATAAATTACGATTGTATAATTACAATTCTTTACACATATAAGTATCTTTAAGTGTATATCCTAATTTTCTATAATAATTCCTAACACCAGTACCGCTAATAATAGAAATTTTAGAATATCCTTGTTCTTTTGCTATTTTTTCGGCTTCTTCTATTAATCTTTTACCATACCCTTTGTGCTGATAAGATGATTCTATGTTATTGCCAACATTGCTAAGATTTGAATAAACATGTAATTCGCGAATAAGTGCGGAATCGTGCAATATAGGTAATTGTGTTATTTTATCAACATTATTGCAAATACGAAGTCTAATAAATCCAATTAAATATTTAATTTGTTTAACATTGGCTTCAAAAGAAATGAAATACTCTGTTCCTCCACTACCTTGATATGTTGTAATATCAATATTAATATCATCGGGATTTACATTAATATCCTTGACTTCTCGACAACGTATACAATTACAACACCACTTGTTTTTTTTCATATCATCTTGTAATAACTGTCGCATATTAACATATTCGTGTTTATATCCGCCTGTAATATATGTAGATGGAATGTCTCTAATAATTCTATTGAGTCTCTTCCATTTTTGTACTTTTTTCTTAAACTCTTTAATCAATTCATATAGTAAAATATCATCATATGGTTTATATTGACCATTATCATACCATTCTTTAATTTGTGTCCACGGAACAATAGCAGTTGGATATATTTTATATTGATCTACTTGTAATCTTTCGTCATATAGAGAAGAGTCTAACATTTCTTTGTCCATTTCACGCGAAGAGCCAGGTAAATTAGGCATTAAATGAATATCTATCTTATATCCATTATCTTTCAATAGTTTTATTGCTTGATATACTTTTTCAATAGAATGTCCTCTTTTAATTTTTTTTAAAACTTCATTATTTGTATGTTGTACTCCTAACTGTACGCGAGTACAATTATATTTTCTGAACTCTTTTATTTCATCAAGATTAATACAATCTGGTCGTGTTTCAAGAGTCAAACCTATAATATGAATCTTTGCATTTTCATTTAATACTATTTCTTCTTCTAAAGAAAGCATATTGCGTTTTTCATAATATGTATTGGCGGCATAATAAGTAGCCGTAATAAAGTAATCCTTATAATTTTTATGATAATTTGACCATGTGCCACCTAAAACAATTATTTCTAATTTATCTACAATATGCCCCATGTTAATAAGAGCATTTACGCGAGAATTAAATTGTAATATTGGGTCAAAATTATTATCATTTGCTCTTAAAACCGCAGGTTCTGTATATAGATATGAACGAGGTTGATCGACCCAATTATTACCTTCGTGGGCTTTTTCATTTGGACAATAAGCACAATTATGACGACAACTAAATTTACCAACTATTTTATTACCTTCATCGTCTATATATTCAGGTGTTCCTGATGTTAATATAGTAATTACTATTACTCCTGAATTAGATTTATTTTTTTTCTTTGTAATTAAATTTTTAATAATGAGATTATCAATATTAAGAGATTTATAGAAATATATAAGATTTGATTTAGATAAAGATATCTTAAATGTTCTTTGAATATGTTTTTGAAACTTTGTAATATCATCATTTGTTTTAATGTGTTCAATACTTTTCATAAATTCTGTTGAAATATTGTTATATTCTTCCTCAGTATATGTTTTATTTTTATGATTATTATTATGTTTTATAATGTTGTTAAAAACAATATTTTCAATATCGTCCATAGATTAGAAAACTATATTGTTTATCATAGTAATGTTAATTAATCAATTTTTATTATATCATAATGTTAATATAAATAAGGTAAAACATAAAATATATGGTATAATATGTATATCTTGTAAATAATAGTTATAATAATATTGTAGAAAGGTTATAGTATAGAAGTATAGCAACAGGTCGGCTACACGCACTACTTATTCTTTAATTCTAGAATTAACCCAGATTATTTATATATATATTTTGAGTACATAACTTAAATTATTTAGAAATTTCTAGAAAACTTTTGAAATATTAGAAAATAAAAAGTTATGTACTCAAAATTTAAAATTAAAAATATAAATATCT
>Ga0209442_1002459_pt1 | contig 9992 bp, 9 predicted proteins | sample LauGreSBDMM110DD_2_FD_187565 | JGI IMG/M metagenome (GOLD analysis project Ga0209442, IMG submission 187565) | Freshwater lake microbial communities from Lake Michigan, USA - Sp13.BD.MM110.DD (SPAdes) (version 2) | ecosystem: Environmental > Aquatic > Freshwater > Lake | place: Lake Michigan, USA...
TAGATAATGTTGCCGCAGCCTGTGACGCATCATTTTTCAAAAATTGAATTGCAGCGATTAATACAGATCCCACTATGACGGAAACTTCAATTACATATTTACTTATATTTGGGTAAAAGGTCTGTTGCGCTACTGCATCATAGATTTCGGCTTTAGTTAACTTGAGTTTCTGGGATAAATAATGACGACGGTTTCGCACGAACACTTCTCGGTAAATGTCGAGAATGTCTGAAAGCTGTTTGTCGCTCTCCACGCTTAGTGAAGCTATTTTGCTTCCCGTGGCTCGAGCGCGACGGTAGGTTGATAGGTATAGGGTAATGCCAATTATCAAGAAGAACGCCAATTCAGCAAACGCAATGTATGGGTCTATGAGTAAAATTCCGACTCCGATTATCACGATGAGTGACAAATCAGCGATCAATGTTGATCCTGTCCCTAGTATCCCTAGAGCGACTGCAGAAACCCCTGAACCAATTCCAAAGTGAATTAATTGAGATGTTTGCGATTGAACTCCAAGGATTGGTTGTGCTAACGTTTTTGAGATTAACTCACCTGAGATTTCTGCTGCTTTACGCCCTAGAAAAAAAAGAATCTTTCTTGTGAAGTAAACAGTAGCGAGTGTCTTGCTTATCAATAATCCAAGGGCAAAAATACAAAGTGAAGCTATTTGCCATTGAAAGGTTAAGTTTTCTAGATTTAGCAATTCTAGAATTTGACTAACTCGATCTCCCGGTTGCTGGGATTGAACCCCACGAATCGCCAATGCACCGATTACTCCCAAAATGCCAACGCCAATTAAATCTAAAATTCCAAGACAGGCTTGGATTAAAAGCACGGTCAAATACTTGGTTCGATCTACGGGACGTAAGATACTAAGACAAGCCTTAATTGTAGACAACAGGCCCATAGTCAGAAGTCCCTCTCTCCATCAAAAATCACTAGGCTTAACCCCAATATGTGGAGCATATCTTAGGCGGTGCTTATTCTTGATGAAAGAAAATGAACCAATATCAATTCTGATTCCGATAAAAAACGGAAAGAACTTTGTTCTAGGCGCAATTGAATCTATAGAGTCGAATGTGGTCGATGGCGACGAGATTATCGTGATTGACGATGCGTCCATAGATGGAACGTCAGAACTGCTCGAAAATTGGAGAAGCAAGAATCCTCAGGTTCGAATTCTCGTGGGACCATCATCAGGGTTGGTAAATGCATTAAATTTGGGCCTTAATCAAGCATCTAATAATTGGGTCGCACGATTTGATGTAGACGATAGTTACTCAATTAACAGATTATCCGAGCAGCGAAAATGGATAAATTCAAATGTAGCCCTAATTTTCTCAGATTATGAAATAAGAAGCATAAACAATTTATCTTTGGGAACAATTCATAGTGCGGTCTTTCATCCCGCCGTATCACTATCTTTAGTCACCAGTTCGCGGACGCCACACCCTGGCGCGCTTCTAAATCGCAAGATCGCCCTAGAAGTTGGCGGATATAAATTGGTAGATTTCCCTGCTGAGGACCTATCGCTATGGCTGCGGATGTCTAGGTTAGGCGCTTTAGTGTCAGTCCCTCACTCTCTTTTGAATTATAGAGTCCACGACCGTTCCGTAACTTCAATCAGAAATGAAGAAATGAAGCAAAAGACCAAAGAGTTGATTAATCATTATGGAATTAACTCACGAGACTTGGCCATCTTAGAAGAAGGATGGAGGGAAATTTACAATGATTACAGGTTCTTTTCCCACTCAACTGAAAGACGAATTCTATTTCTTCGTGATTTAATCGCCTTATCAAGAATTCATATAGAATTACCGTGGCTAATACAAGCCAAACGAAATATTTGGTTGAAATTACTCATTAATCCAAAAGCAATTTACTGGATATTTACATTGAAATACCATCAGACTTTAAGGAGAAAGAAGCGTAGGTTAATCTAATTCCACGAAGATTCGATTCGTATCCAGTTTTCTGGAATCAGATCTTTTGGATCTTCTAGAAGTTTGAACCATTTAGAAGGGGCGAGGACAACGGGCTTATAATTATTGAGCATTGCGCCCCACCAAGAAAATGTAGAATTTGCGATGATATTCGCTGCCCCAAAGGACATTAGCAAAAGGGATTCTGTCGGACTAGTAGAAGGGGGAGGCTTTATCCACACAAAATTATACCCGCTAATTTTAGATAAAATTCCCTGCGCGGAATCGATATCGTCTGAAAAAACCCAAATTTGATTTCGGGCAAGATCAACTGGTAAGCATTCTAGAGCTCTTTTGTAATATTCAGTTGAAAGTGATCCAAATGAATCATTCTGTTTATTTAGATAGTCACCTAAGCGAATGTGTAGCATCACGACTTTGCCGTTGATTGCTTTGTCTTTCCATTCGAGATACCAATCAGATTTTATAGAAATATCTATAGTGCCTCTTATTTGATGTTGAAAGTCATTAAAGTATTTCCACGTTTGATAATAGCCAGATATTCTTACGGGAGATTTTAAAGTGTCAATATTCTTATCAAACCCAATTACATTTGAGTTATAATTCTGGCTCAAATTAGAGTAGATACGTGCAAAAGCGGAACTTGATCGTAACATTTTCTTTATAATTCGATTGAGCGCTCTGCATAATTTGGTGCTTTTATCAAATACAAAGACTCCCTGAAGATTCAGTTCACAAATTGAACCGGAGTGAACAGTCTCTCCAAGGTTCGGTTTCATAATTCTCAAATGTAGATCTGAACTGCACGCGTTGGCGATATAATTTCCAGCGAAATAGCCAAAAAGCTGATTACCTATGCCGCCAACCAATTCGACTTCCACTTTGCTTTTATTGTGGATCATAAATAATTTCCTAGATAATTAATTTTTGTTCCCTTTGTCTACCGCCCTGATTAAATCTTGCAATTGGAGTAGTTGTGGGTAGGTGGGGTCGTAGCAATAAGATGGTGATAGAAGGGAAAAATTGTTTTCAGCCGCCCATAGATTCAAGTGACTCTCATCGTGCCAAACTGCAATTTGATCTTGGGCAAGATCCCGTTGAACGCTTTCCGCACAAGTGCCTATCAATTCCAAGAATTTACTGCGCGTTCCAAACCAGGACCCCCCGCAGACATAGTGTCGCCGATCCCTTCGTTTTACAAATGCACGGGATTGCTTTCGCGTTTCCCAGGTTCCTAATCCGCCATACATAAGTAAACTTCGGATATCAGAGAAAAGAATTCTCGGGTATCGCAAATATAGCTTTATTCTCTTTTCACGCCTTGGCCTCCAGAAGCCTGGATGCGCAACTAATCCTATTCCGCCAATTAGTTCATCCCATTTTATTGATTCTAGAAAATTACCGTGAATCAACATATCTGCATCAAGGTGCATCAATACATCTTCGTAGTATTGATCCTTTAGCTTATCAATTATTTCATAGCGGAGTAATGTCGCTTCAGGCCATCCATAACCCGGAATTCTATGAACTTTGAATTCAAATTGTTTGAAATTTCGGGAAAATTTTTGAGCTTCGTTGTACCGCTCAGTAAACACATGAAAAGTAATCTCGTAATCTGAATTATTCAAATTAACAAGTGCCGAGGCAACCATATCTTTCCAGTACTCAAGGTATCTGCCAGTTGCGATTGTTAATATTCCGATTTTCAAGAATTTCCCCCAATAAATTTTACTAACAGTTTGAGTAAAATGCGAAGAGAAGCTTGTTTGCGACCGGTTCTGTGTCTAGACCAGGATGCAAAGTCGATCCATGCAAAAACTTGTGAATAGTGATTTACTTGATTCGCTTTGCGTATGCTGTCTGATGAGTCTTGATCGTAATACACTAGGTTTTCATCTAATACATACCAATCTTCTATTTTTGATACTCTGAGCCACGTGGCGTAGTCCTCGACGCCTCTTACCGCATAGTCGCTTACTACACCTCCTATGCTCAGAAGAAGACTTCTTTCAATTAGTACAGAACTATTAATAATATAGTTATTTTTCAATAACTTTTTTGTTGAGATCACTTTTGGGATTTTATTATAGAAACTCTCTTGTAAGCGATTTTCATTTTTGAACGCGTTTGTACAAGTAGCGCGCGCCTTATTTTGTCGAGCAAATTTCAGTTGTCGCTCCAGCTTGGTTTCGATCCAATAGTCATCGCTGTCCAGGAAGGCAATCCAGTCAGTTGAGGTTAGCTCAACTCCCACATTGCGCGTAATTCCTGGATGAGAAGACCGATGGCTCTTCACAACAGTGACTAAGGATTCATCGATTCCTTTTCGCAATTCTTCGAAAATGTGGTCAGGACTCCCATCATCTATGACATATATATACTTAGGCCTGACGGTTTGCGACAAGACAGAATTAACAGCCCTTACGGTTGATTCGACTCTGGAAAAGGTAGGGATTATGACCGCCACAGAGTTTTCTGATTCTTCGGTGTCCATTATGCCAACTATATACTCTGTATACAGTGTTTTTTGCCCTGTCGTCTGTGGTTTTAAGCGCCGAGTCGAGATTGCTTTGATGTTGAAGTTACAAAGGTAAGTTGATGCACAATCAATAGTTCATCATCTGATTTACTTATTGAGTGAACCGTATATCAATACCCGCCTTGATAAATAGTTACTTTTTTCGTCACTTGAAATTTAAAATTGAAAAAGTTGACAGAACTTTCGAACATAAAAGATCTAGACTTATCTTTGATCTTAAGCCAGATATTGTAATCGACGGTGGGGCAAACATCGGTCAGTGGGCTCTTGAACTACATAAGGCACACCCTCAATTGGAAGTTTGGTCATTCGAACCGCTAGAAAAATCCCGACAACTTTTGGAATTACAAGCAAGTAAACGCTCCTCGGTATGGAAGGTTTTTCCATTTGCTATCGGAAAAGAAGAAGGTAAGAAGCGGCTAAATATTGCGAGTAACGAACAAATGTCTTCTTCTTTTCTTAATCCAAGTTTTCACACACGGTTGCGGCCAGATATTTTATTTGACGACACCGAAGAGGTATCTGTAGTCACCTTGGATTCAATCCGACAGGATTTAATCAGATTTGAAAGCATCTTTCTTAAGCTAGATATACAGGGATCGGAATTAGATGCAATTCTTGGAGGACTTAGAATTCTTGATAAAGTTTCGATGATTGAAATTGAATCTAGCTTTACTCCACTTTATGAAGGGGAGACTGCTCACCACGAACTAATTTCATCAATAAAAGCTTTGGGGTTTACTCCTTGGTTTATTAACGTGCCAAGTTCTGATTCCTCAGGTAGGCAATTTGCTTTAGATACAATTCTTGTGCGGAACGACTTGATTCCTAGGATTTATTTTTGAAAACTTTGATTTTCAAGTGAAAGGTGCGTGATGGAGATCAATAGCAATCATAATTTGAAGATATTCAAAGTTGCTGTTCCGCCGTATCTGCTGCCAAAGAAAGCGCCTCTTAGATACCCTTCCTATTCTAAAGACTGGGGTGTCGAGCAGGATTTCCTGAAATACCTGGAGAATTCTGATTACTTAACAGCAGATAAAGATGAAGCTTCTCACCATTATTTACCAATTTTCTGGACCCGCTATTGGGTCCAGAACAACTATGGGCAGAACGGTGTGGAAGAGTTGAACTTGTTTTTAAATTCGTTAGAATTAGATGAAAGTAGACTTTTTACTGTTTGCCAATACGATGATGGTCCGTTGATTGATATCAAATTCGGTAAGGGCCTATTTCTTTCTTCTCGAAAGACCGAGGATTTGGGAAAAGACATTCCGTTGATTGCCAGTGATTTGCCGAGACTATGGACTAAGAAGAAAAAGAAGTATTTGATGTCTTTTGCCGGAAGATTTGATACACACTCTATAAGAATGGATTTGAAGTCAGCAGCGGTTGGGAATATCAATGTGCAAATCGCGAATAACCCATTGAATTCAAGGCAGTTTACCGCGCTACTTCAGGAAAGTTTGGTGGTGCTGTGTCCTCGCGGTTATGGAGGATCCAGTTTTAGATTTTATGAGGCTATGCAAGCAGGGTCTGTACCTTGTCTAATTGGTGACATTGACACGCGCGCTTTCAAAGTTCAAATTCCTTGGGATAAAATATCTTTTTATTTCAAGACACCTCGTGAGGCTATAGAATCACTCGAAAGTATGGATCCTTTTTTACTCGAGGAGATGGGATTATTGGCTAAAATCTATTATTTAGAATATCTCAAATTAGGCAAATGGAATGATCTGCTAATCAATGATTTAGTTGCAAATTCCTGATAAATTATTTCACTGAACTTCTGCCCAACTAAATCGAAAGGTTGCAAACTTGAATTTAGTAAAAGAGAAGGAAATAAACCACGGTGTTAAAGGGGTATCAGTGGTCATACCCTACTTTAATGGTTCAGCATTTATCGAAGAGGCCATCGTCTCCGCACTTAGCTCACTTACAGCAAATGATGAGATTGTTATCGTAGATGATGGTTCAGAAGCGTCTGATCATAAATATCTGATAGATTTTCTAGATAGATTAAATAACCCTATAATTCGTTTTTTAAAGCACGAGTCAAACCGCGGGGGCGGTGCTGCTCGAAATACGGCGGTAAGAAATTCCTCAAAAAATTGGATATTTAATCTTGATTCGGACAATGTATTGCCAATAGGTTTGATACATCAGTTACTTGACTTTGCGATTGCTCAAAATGTTGATGTGGCTTGCCCTGAAACGATTCACTTTTTCAAGAAAGATACGTCCCAAATTACACATGATTGGGTTTTTGCTGACAGACAAATTGAAACTTTAGATCACTTGAGTTCGCCGTATGTGCCGAGCGCCAGTGGAAACTATCTTTTTTCAAAGGCTGCCTATGAAAAAGCGGGGGGATTTCCTGAATTCGGTTTTCTAGATACCTGGGGTTTTGGGCTTCGTATGGTAGCAACCGGGGCAAAAATGAGACCATGCCCTTCAACCTTCTATTTTCATAGATTTGGTCACGAGTCTTACTACATTCGCGGCAGTAAAAACATTAGAGAAATGTCACTTTGGGCTACTAGCTTGATTTTGGAAAATTCAGGCAAATTTGATTCGAAATTAATTCGGGCTTTATTGAGCAGAAAGCATAGATATATCTGGTATTCGTTGCTTCAAAACAATCCTTTTAAAATTAAAGCAAGTCCTAGTGGTGAGGTTAGAAAGTACTAGATATATTTTTGAAGTAACTAATTGTTTCAATTAAACCGTTTTCTCGAGTGACTTTAGGTCTCCAGCCCAGTTTTTGATTTGCCAAAGCGATATCCGGTTCTCGAATCAACGGGTCATCCGATGGAAGCGGTTGAAAAATTATTTCACTTTTGGAGTTGGTTAAACGTTTAATATCAGATGCCAGTTGTAACATAGTTATTGGTTCAGGATTTCCCAAGTTTACGGGACCAGATATTTCATTTTGAAAAAATAATTTAACTAGTCCATCAATTAGGTCGTCAACAAAACAGAATGATCTTGTTTGGGTACCGTCTCCATACATAGTTAAATCTTGATTATTCATCGCTTGGACAATGAAGTTGCTGACAACCCTTCCATCATCTGCAGACATTCTCGGTCCGTAGGTATTAAAAATTCTTGCCACTCGTATATCAACATTCAACTGTCGATGAAAGTCAAAAAAGAGCGTTTCGGCGGCGCGCTTTCCTTCGTCATAGCACGAACGTATTCCAATTGGATTTACATTTCCCCAATAAGATTCAGTCTGTGGTGATCGCTCGGGGTCACCATAAACTTCAGAGGTGCTCGCTTGCAAAACCCTAGCCTTATTCCTATGTGCCAGTTCGAGAACATTAATGGCACCAAGAACATTTGTTTTCAAGGTTTCCACGGGATTTCTTTGATAATGGATAGGGGATGCGGGACATGCTAGGTTAAAAACGCCATCTACTTCAATATCGAAGGGAGTCATAACGTCGTGATAAATGAATTCGAATTTTGGATTTGTTAAATAGGTATCAATATTACTTCTTGACCCGGTATAGAGATTGTCGAGAGCGACTACTTCATGTCCCTCTAGTAGCAAGCGTTCACATAAATGAGATCCAAGGAATCCAGCTCCTCCTGTTACAAGCAATCGCATTAGCCAAGAATAACGTTATTTTCTCACCAATGTACTTAAAACTCTATTCTTTGTCTTATATTTTACGGCGGATAGGGCATATCCTGTAACAGATAAACACCAGCCAACGGCTACTACTATCCAAAATTTGACCGAAAAACTTTTAGACCTTTCTCTTTTTTGGCATTTTTCTGCAAGGAGAATAAGAGATTCTGTAGCATTTTGAACCGTCGGCAATGGTGCATCACTCCTATAAGAAAACTCACCTTTACCAAGGAGAATATCCACGAGTTCTGTACTTGCGCAGAAATCGAATTCAGATGCATATCCGTATACTTTTGCGAAGTCCGATAGCGAGGTGTTGGATGGAACAATAAGTTTGGACCCGGCTATTATCGCATCAAACAGACGTCCTGATGAGCAATAAGAAAAACTCGCTGGATTATATAAAAATATAACATTCTCATATTTATAAAACATGGTTTGGTAGTCATTTTCAGAAATATGTCCTTCGCTATATTCTAAGGAATCAAATTGCGCCAGTGCCATTTTAATTGTCTTGGGTATAGGTCCATGAACACTTATTTTTGGCAAATTCTGATTACCCACTATTTCACAAACCTCAAGAAGTTTATCTGCCGAATACACACCTCGTAAGTTGATTAGAAATTCTGTAGATTTTTTTGCGTCAATTCGTGAAGGCTGCAGAATAGAAAACATAGGGAATAATTCGATCGCAATGCCAGTAGATTTTTGCATCTTTGATGCAAAACGAAGTGTGTCGCCTGTCAAAACAAGCCGGTTCTCTACACCTGATATCGCAATGTTAAGAAGTATTTTGAATAGTCTCGTTTTAAATTTAGATTCAAATAGATTGGCGTGTTGCTGATTACCAAAAATGTTGACTATTGCCGCGGCCTTTGGCTGTAACCTCAACAAGGCCGAAAAGAGAAAAACTGTGAATAATCCTCCTTCGTAGGTGACAAATAATTTCATTGAATTACCAGTATTAGGGCTAGCTAATTCGGAAAGTGTTCTGAAATATTTCAGATCGGCCACTTTGAACTTTGAAGTGAGTCTCGAGGGGACCACTGGCAAATACCAATTTTCAATATTTAATTTAGTTTTGCGACTCCCAAGATATAATGGTGTCTCAATCTGCCCGTTAATTTGCAGCCCTTTATAAAGAGCTTTATGAAAGCTTTCGTAGTGGCCTTGAGCTCCGCTGATCAAATAAGGTGAAACTCCAATTACTTGGAATCTAGTCCTACTATTGGGTTTATCTGATTGTTTCATTTTGATTAACAAAATTGGGTGTCAAAACCTTTTTGCCACTAATCCAAGACTACTGAGCCACTTGGTGTGCTCAGATGAACGGAAACTATTCCGGTTTCGCCGTCTTGGCTTGCTGGGTCTACCCAATCAATTGAGATTTTATCTAAGCCGTTTAGGATTTCAGTCTTAAACCAAGAATCAGATAGTTGATCTTTATCTGAAATTACAATCTTTTCGATCTTTGAAACTGTTGTTCCATCTTTAGATGGATGATCTTCTGTTAGCCATTGGATAAAGAATGGAAGCTCTCTTGAATCAGTTATTTCTTTAACGCCGATTTGCTTCCACTTTAGGTCTGTTCCATCTGGGCGTGTGCGGTGGCCATCGACTGCTTTTCGGCCGAACTTTTCTTCGATTGGTGCAATGTCTTCGGTGCTAAATACCCAAGTAAGCCATCCGCCGCCTTCTTGCGCTTTCTTTGAAACTGCTTTGCCCCAAGGTGTTTGCTCTGTTGCTGGGTGATCTAGTGGGCAGACAACTTCGATGTATTTGCCATCTAGTAGTGGAGCTGTGAAGTTGCGTGTTCCAAATCGTGGGTGGATACCGCCATCAACAAATGTTGTGCCAAGTCGAGAACCCAGGC
>Ga0209442_1002463_pt1 | contig 9978 bp, 12 predicted proteins | sample LauGreSBDMM110DD_2_FD_187565 | JGI IMG/M metagenome (GOLD analysis project Ga0209442, IMG submission 187565) | Freshwater lake microbial communities from Lake Michigan, USA - Sp13.BD.MM110.DD (SPAdes) (version 2) | ecosystem: Environmental > Aquatic > Freshwater > Lake | place: Lake Michigan, USA...
CGCGCTTCAAGAATTTCAGCCTCGTTCATGTTTGTCACCGGAAGTCTCGTGTGTTGTGCTTGAGGCTGCGCTTAGCAAGCGCGCCTGTGCAAAGCGCTGCGCCAGATCAAGGACGTGGGCGAGCCCGGCGCCCGCCAGCGCAATCGTGAGGAGCCGGGCCTCGTCTGTCAACGCGGCGCGCACCGCCAGCAACAGGCATGCGCCCGCCGCCAGATTTGCAGCTAATGTAAACGGCGATAGCCCGCGCTTTTTCCACGCCCAGAAAAGCGTAAAGCCCACGACTTCCAGCATCACCAGGGCGAGAATGAAATCCACCATCGAGAGCGGATCGGACATCAAAGATTCAAGCATTATTCCGCTGCATCCATGAGCCGGACGGGAAGGCGGAAATGCACGTTCTCCTCAACGCCTGCAAGCGTCTCCACGCTGACGTTGAAACGCTCGCGTAGATAACCAATCGTGCGTTGCACAATAACCTCGGGCGCCGAGGCGCCAGCCGTAAGCCCGACGCTGGCCACGCCTTGCAGCCATTGCGCGTCGATGTCTTGCGGGCTGTCGATCAGATAGGCTTGCACGCCAGCCTCTTTGGCGACTTCGCGCAAGCGGTTGGAATTGGAGCTGTTGGCCGAGCCGATCACCAGAACAAGCTCAACCTGCCGCGCCATAGCGATCACCGCGTTCTGGCGGTTTTGCGTCGCATAGCAAATGTCGCGCAGGTCCGGGCCAACGATGCCAGGATAGCGGTCCTTCAACGCCGCGATAATGCGCGCGGTGTCCGTTGCGCTGAGCGTTGTTTGCGTCACATACGCGAGCGGCGCAGAGGCTGGAATATCAAGCGCAGCAACATCAGTCTCGTTGCCCACGACGCTCAGCCCGTGCGGCACTTGCCCGCGCACGCCCTCCACTTCCGGGTGGCCCGCATGGCCGACGAGGATGACCTGAAAGCCGCGCTCGACATAGCGAACCGCCTCGTTGTGCACGCGCTGCACGAGCGGACAAATCGCGTCGATCACGTCGAGCCCGCGCGTTTGCGCATCGCGTTGCACGGCACGCGATACGCCATGTGCGCTGAACACGACGAGCGCGCCGTTGGGCACCTCGGACAGCTCTTCAACGAAGATCGCGCCCTTCTGGCGCAATTCATCGAGCACATAGCGATTGTGCACGATCTCATGGCGCACATAGATCGGCGCGCCATATTTTTGCAGCGCCCGCTCCACAATGTCGATCGCGCGAACAACCCCGGCGCAAAGCGAGCGGGGTTGCGCGAGAACGATTCGGAGCGGAGCGCCCATCACACGCTCACTTTGATGGCAGGCGTTTTGACAACAGACTCGGGGCTAGCCTTCTGCGCGGCCTCGTCCGGCGCCGGGCCGTCTCCAACCCACGGGCAGGACGTCACGCCAAGATCGGCGGGATCAAGCTGCATCGGCCCGGCCACCGGGCACAATTGCGTCAGCTGATGGTTGTGGTCGACCTTTGCGTCGGCGCGCGCGCCAACGCTGGCCCAGACTTCGCTCAAGGATGCGAGCAGATAATCAATATCCGCGTCGCTATGCAGCGGCGAAGGCGTGATACGCAAACGCTCGGAGCCGCGCGGCACGGTGGGATAATTGATCGGCTGGATGTAGACGCCGAACTCGTCCATCAAACGGTCGCTGATTTCTTTGCACTGCACCGGATTGCGCACCATCACCGGAATGATGTGGCTGGGATTATCCAGATGGGGAATGTTCAGCCGGTCCAGCCCTGCGCGAAGGCGCGCGACGCGGTCCTGATGGCGCGCGCGCTCGGCCGACGATTGCTTGAGATGGGAGACGGACGCGCAGGCGCCCGCCGCAAGCGCCGGCGGCAGCGCGGTCGTGAAGATGAAGCCCGACGAGAAGCTGCGCACGTAATCGCACAGGGCTTCGGAGGCCGCGATATAGCCGCCCAGCACGCCGTAGGCTTTGGCGAGCGTGCCCTCGATCACTGTCAGCCTGTGGCTCAGGCCTTCGCGCTCGGCGATGCCGCCGCCGCGCGGGCCATACATGCCGACCGCATGCACTTCGTCGAGATAGGTCATGGCGCCATACGCGTCCGCCACGTCGCACAATTCGGCGATGGGCGCGATGTCGCCGTCCATCGAATAGACCGATTCAAACATCACGATCTTGGGGCGTGCGGGATCGAGATCCTCAAGCCTGCGCTCAAGATCGCGCGGATCGTTATGGGCGAACAGGCGCTTTTCGGAACGCGAATGGCGCACGCCCTCAATCATCGAGGCGTGGTTGCCCTCGTCCGAAATCACGATGCAATTGGGCAGGCCAGCGGCCAGCGTGCCAAGGCTCGCCCAGTTCGAGACGTAACCGGACGTGAACAGCAGCGCGGATTCCTTGTGGTGCAGATCGGCAAGCTCGCGCTCCAGCAGCACATGATGATGGCTGGTGCCCGAGATGTTGCGCGTGCCGCCAGAGCCTGCGCCCGACTTGTCAATCGCATCATGCATGGCCGCGAGCACTTTGGGATGCTGGCCCATGCCAAGATAATCGTTGGAGCACCAGACGGTGACGTCGCGCACGCCGTGCGGCCCATGGTACGTCGCCTTGGGAAACGAGCCTGCAGCGCGCTCCAGATCGGCGAACACGCGGTAGCGGCCTTCACGACGTAAAGTGTCGAGCTGCTCATGGAAGAAGGCGTCATAATTCATGATTAGCTCCTCTTGCTTTTCAGTTCAGCATAGGTGGGAACGACTGCGACGACGGGCGCGTCCTTGATTGCGCGATGCTCGTCGTGAGGCTGAAAGCCCCACGCCCACAGACGTTCGGAGGGTAGCGGCAGAACAAGAAACCAGTGTTCAAGAATGGCGAGCGCAAGCAGCGTCGCCAGCAGCACATATCCCGTAGCCACCCCTGCGCTTGCGTCCAAAGCCCAGACGACCAGCAGCGCGCAAAGCGCCGTCGAGGCCGTGACGACGATGGGAAATAGCAGGTTCATGGCGCGCGTGCGAAAGCCGCTCGCCAGATAGCGCAGATGATCGGGCAGGAACGACAGCGGCGCATAGGGCACGCCAAGGAAGATGTTTAATTTCACGCTCAGCCGCATCGCCCAGAGCAGCAGATAGACCTGCGCCCCAAGCTGATTTGCTCCGTCCCATGTAGCCAGAACAAGCAGCGCGAAAGCCGCCGCTATCGCCAGCTCATGCCACAAGATCATGCGCGCGGCCTCAACAAAGCGCGGCCAGCCTTGCAGATGCGGCGGACACGCCGTGCGACGCGGCCCCGTGACGGCGCCGATGAGAAACGCAGTCTCGTTCCAGCCCCAAAGCGCCAGCGCGGCGGTGAACGCGACATAGGCGCCAAAGCTTGAGGAATCGTCGCGCACAAGCCAGAGCGCAGCAAGCCCCGCGAGAGCAAGAACGCTCGCGCCCAGCATCGTCCAGCGATAGGTCCGCTTTGGCAATCCGTCGAGATAGAGGATCAGCCCCGTGCTGAACCACCAGACGAAGAGCGCATAAAGCAGCGGAAGCCCGAACTGGCTCAAATGCTTCTCCTACCAGACCGGCGCGAGCAAAACCTGCTTTGGCAGGTCATGATGGCGCACAGGCAGCGTATAAATGCGCGCGAACGCGGCGGCGCCCGCAATCGACAGGCCGATGCGCTTGACGCGCCCCATGATCCCGCCCTGCTTGCGCGCAGCTTCCGAGGCGTCCGCGATTTTGCGCAGACGCTCAAACCCGCGCCACAAAGCCTCGTTGTCGGTGTCAATGGTGAACGGGAACACCTGTTTGGTGATTTCCGAACACATCGCGATCACCTTGCGATCATAGAGCGCGGGCTCCATGCCAATCGCCTTGTAAAGCTCAGGCCGCATATGGTCGCGCACGTACATTGTGGCGTAGACGGCGAGCAGGAAGAAGCGAATCCAGAGTTTGTTGCGGCCCTGCAACAAATGCGGATTGCCGCGCATGATGAGCGCGAACGCCTCGCCATGGCGGAACTCGTCGTTGCACCATTTTTCAAACCATTTGAAAATCGGATGGAAGCGCTTGTCGGGATGGCGCTCCATATGGCGGAAGATGGTGATGTAGCGCGCATAGCCGATCTTCTCCGACAAATACGTCGCGTAGAAGATGAACTTGGGCTGAAAATACGTGTACTTCTTGGCCCGCGCCAGAAAGCTGAGGTCCACGCCAATCTTGAAGTCTTTCAGCACTTCGTTGATGAAGCCCGCATGGCGCGATTCATCGCGCGCCATCAGCGCAAACAGATCGCGAATTTCCGGGTTGGTGATCTTCTTCTTGATTTCGGCGTAAAGCACGCAGCCGGAAAATTCAGCGGTGAGGGAACTCACAAGAAAATCCACAAATTCGCGACGCAGGCCTTCGGGCATCTGCATCATGTCGATATCGAATTCATCGGTGCGCACGAAATGGCCCTTGTTCAGGTCCGCGCGCAGATCGGCCATCAGCTTGTCCCATTCGGGCTTCACAAGGCTGACGTCGAGCCGGTCCATCGCCTCGCAATCGGTCGTGTAGAAGCGCGGGCTCAGCATTGTTTCTTCAAGCGCGGCCTCAGTGGCCACATTCCCGACGGCGCCGCCGCCCTCCATCGCAATCATGATGCGCTCCCTGCGGAAAAGCCGATTTCATAAAGTTCGGTGAGTTCCAGATAAGACAACAGGCGCGTGGTCTGGCGCGCAAACAATCCGGCGTGGATCAGCGTTGCGTGGCAATGGAAGGTGCCGCGCTCGCCAAAGCGGATTTGCGTCGGGGCGCCGTGCACGATCACCTTGTCGCCTGGGCCAGGATCAAACCCCTCCAGCATCACATGCGCGTGCAGGCTATCGGGCGTCTGCTCGATTTCGACGATGCAGGGGATATTGCGCGTGGTGCGCGAGCCGATCATCGAACCCTCCTGTTTCATGGAAGCCACCTTACCGAAAGCTTCTGCCCTCGATGAGAAGTCTTCCAAACAAACCTGCATTGGTTGGACCGAACGCGTCAAGCTCTACGACGCGTCCACTGGCGGAATCAGCCAGAGAAAGTCGCCCATCCTGATGGCGCGTGAGGGTAAACGCCTCCTGCGACCCCATGTCGCGTGAGCGCCGGTCCCGCGCAAACCCGCGCAGAACGCCGCGCAAAAAGCCGCCTTCGCCGATTCCAAACGAGGCGATCACCCGCCCGTCCGCGCTTTCCACGCGCACGCCGCCCTCGGGATTATCGAGAAAACGCATCTGCTGCGATTCAATCGCAGGCGAATACGCCAGCCGCGTCACGCCAATGTCGGTCATCCGCGCGAAACCCGCGAACAGGATCGTCATGCCCACAAGCGCCAGCCCGGCGTGAACGGCGCGGCGGGGAAACGGGCTTTCTGCGAAAAGATCAGACATGGCGCGACCTCATGAAGCCATTGGCGCAGGCGCGCCGTGCATATCAGGCTCGCGCACCGGCTGCGCCGCCATCGCCTGAAGTACACGCGGAGCGACGCCTGCATGCGCCGCCAAAGCGTCCGCCAGCAGCGCCGCAACACCGTCGGGATTGGGAAGCGAGCGCAGCATCGGCTCGGGCCGTGAATACCGCCACGGGCGCGCATGCGGCCAGATCATCAGATAGCCGATGCGCTCACCAGCCCCCAGCGACAGCGTGATGTCGCCAAGCCCTTCGGCAAGCCCGCCGCGATGATGGCCCACAGCCGCAGCGTCAATCTGCGTGAAGGGGATGTTGACGGTGAGCGGCAGGGCCATGCCAAAGCGCATCACGATCCGCCGATCCGTGATCGTGTAAACCGTGGTGCGCGCCGACGTGATCGCAATTACGAGCAGGATTGCAATCGCGCCAAAAGCCAGCGGCAGAATCGCGATGGCATGATCGAGCGCCGCCATCACGGAGGCGCCTTCATAGAGCATCGAGCCGCCGCGCCAGACCATCAACAACGCGAAATAAATCGCAATCTCACGCAGGCGAAACGCGGTCACCGCGAGGCCCAGCCAGTGCGGCGCACCCTGCCACAACATGCGCTCGCCAGCAGGCAGACGCTCGGGCAGACCGGGAACAGGTTCGAATTCGCTGTCGCTCATAGCAACGGCTCCTGACGAGAGGGATGAGCGTAGAGCGTGCCGCCGCCGTAATAGCCGCAGATGCGGTCTTCCTCTAACAGCGTCACCTGATCTGCGTTCTTCAACTTGGGCGCAGCGGCAAAATGCTTGCCGTAAACCGCCTGCACCTTGATGACGCGCTTGCCGCCGTCGATGCGCGCGAAATTCCACGGCAGCAGAACGGTAGCGCCGCCTTCGACTTCAACCTCGAAATAGCGCGCAATATACTCGGAACGGTCAACCCAGACTTCTTTGACCGTGCCGCCAATCTTGCCGTCGGCGCCCTTGACGATCATGCCGCGCGGATCGGGATCTTCCGAGGCCAGATAAAAATCGCCCGCTATGCGCAGCGGCACGATTTTCACAAGCCCCTCGTGCGTCATGTCGGGATGATCGGAGCGCTCCGCGTAGGCGGCGGGCCCGACGCCGTCCAGCATTGGATCGCCCGTGGGCTCAAGCGGCGCGCCGGCGCCGGGGCCAACGGGGATGGCGGCTACGGGGCGACGATCAGGACGGCCCCCGGCCAGCACAACGTCATCGCCATGAGCGAGGCGATAGGTCTTGGAGGGCGGCGGCGCTGGGAAGCCCACAAGCTCCAGCGACGAGTTCCCGCGATCCGACACGAGCGGATAGCCCTCGCGCTTGTTCTCACGATGCAGGTACCAGATAAGCCCTGCAAAAAAGGCCCAGAAAACGTACAAAAGCACGGAGGCCAGGTCGATATTGTAGCCGATCATCTCAATGCTCCTTCAACAGTCAACGTGGTATTTCAGCAAGACCAAGGCCGGCCTGCGAACGGTCTCTGCGCGCAAGTCGCGCCAGAGGCCCAATGGCGATCAGCGTTGCAAACAGCAACGCCACTTCGATGTGATAGACGGCGCTGTAGCCCGCCCATGTATTGTTCAGAACAGGGCCAAGCGCCCCGCTTTGCGCAAGCGAGCCAACGCCGTCGCGGATCAATCCGCCACACGACATTGCAAGGCCTGCAGCCGTTGCGTGCGCTGCGCCCCAAGCGCCAAGCGCCAGACCATGCGAGCCCTTTTCCTCCAGGCCCATGGCGGCGACGAGCGTTGCAACCGAGAACAATCCGCCGCCAAAGCCCACAAGCGCGACGCCGATTCCAAACAAAATCGGTGCATTCAACGGGCCGGACGCGATGACAAGGGCAAACGCGGGAAGCCCCATCAGCGCGCCATAACCTGCAAGCCGGTAAGGATCGAGCCCCGCCGCAAGCATGCGCGCCGCAAGCGCGTAAGCTGCCAGCGCGCCGCCCGCCAGCAACACGGTGAGCGACGTTGTTTCCGCTACGCTGAGGCCGAGAACCTCTGCGCCATAGGGCTCAAGCACAATATCCTGCATGCTGAAAGCGGCGGTGCCAAGACACACAGCAACCAGAAACCGCTTGGCGCGACCGGTGCGTGCGAACGCCCGCCATGAGGCGCCGAAGGCAGGGGAGGATTGCGCGTGGCGCGTGCGGTTTGGATCGCGCGCTTCCTGTTTCCATAGCGCGACGATGTTGAAAGCCAATGTGAGAGAGGCCGCGCCCTGCACCACCTGAATGAGCTTCACTTCGTTGAAATCTCGCAGCAGCAGGCCGAAGATGAACCCGCTGCCAACCATGCCCACCAGCAGCATCACATACATCAGCGCCACAACGCGCGGACGCGTCTCAACTGGCGCAAGATCCGTCGCCAAAGCCAGTCCCGCCGTCTGCGTCGTTTGCATGCCCGCGCCAACAAGCAGGAACGACAACGCGCTCGCGACATGGCCGATCCACAACGGCCCCGTGGTGTCGCCTGACAAAATCAGCAAAGCAAACGGCATGATCGACAGGCCGCCAAATTGCAGCAGCGTGCCAAACCACAAATAGGGAACACGGCGCCAGCCCAGATACGAGCGATGATGATCGGACTTGAACCCGATCAACGCGCGAAACGGCGCAAACACCAGAGGCAACGCAACCGCAACAGCCACAATCCAGGCCGAGATGCCAAGCTCGACGATCATCACGCGGTTGAGCGTGCCAACCATCAGCGCCATCGCCATGCCGACCGAGACCTGAAACAACGACAGGCGCAGCAGACGGCCCAGCGGCAAATCCGCTGAGGCCGCATCTGCAAACGGCATGAATTGCGGGCCAACCCGCGTCCACGCCCGCGCCATGATGTTGTTGACGCTGCTCATGCGCGCGTGATCTCCAGAGCTTGCGAAATGTAGAAGCCGGTTGAAACGCGCTGCGTGCGCGCAGTTCGCCACCCAGCCAGAACCTGCTCAGCCTCAATGGCTTCCATCAGCTTGATCGGCGCAAACGGCACGATGGCGGGCGAGCGGTCGCTGCGCGGAAAGAATTGCCCGACCCAATGCATTGCAGCAAGGGCCGGCGTGCGCGGCGCAAAGGTGAAGGCAATCGACGTTCGCGTGCGCGCCGCCAATCCTTCCAGCACACGCAGAACGTCTTCCATCTGGTAATGGATCAGCGAATCCATCGACACCACATGGTCAAACTGGCCGAGGGCCGGATCGAGCATGTCGCCGGAACGGAAGTCGATGCTGCCTGCGCCCAGATCGCGCGGCGCCCGCTCTTGGGCCAGCGCAATCAGGTTCGGCGCAATGTCGATGGCCACAACATCAGCGCCGCGTCGCGCCGCCTCAACCGCCAAAGCGCCTGTGCCGCAGCCTGCATCAAGCAGGCGGGCGCCGCGCAGATCGTCCGGCAAATACGACAGCAGCGTATTGCGCATCTCGTCGCGGCCAGCGCGAACTGTTGCGCGAATGCGGCCCACAGGCGCGTCCGAGGTGAGCTTGGCCCACGCATCCACCGCCGTTGCGTCAAAGTACGCTTCAAGCGCAGCGCGCCGCTGCTGGTAGGAGAGCGTAAGCGACATCAGTCAAACCCCAACAGATCAAAGATGTCGCGATCCTTCATCGGCATAGCGGAATACTCCTCATTGCCCGCCCAGAGCGAGGCGGCGAGGCGCATGTATTCTGCGCGCACCGCCAGAATGTCCGGCGTCTCGTCCATTTCGAACAGCGTCGCCTTCTTCAGGCGCGAGCGGCGGATATCGTCGAGATCGGGAATGTGCGCGATGGTTTTAAGGCCCACCGCAGCGTTGAATTTGTCAATCTGGTCGGTGTCCTTGCTGCGATTGGCGATGACGCCGCCCAGACGCACCTTGTAGTTTTTCGACTTGGCCGCAATCGCCGCAACAATGCGGTTCATCGCGAAGATCGAGTCGAAATCATTGGCCGCCACGATCACGGCGCGCTCGGCATGTTGCAGCGGGGCGGCAAACCCGCCGCACACCACGTCGCCCAGAACGTCGAAGATCACGACGTCCGTATCGTCGAGCAAATGATGCTCTTTCAGCAATTTCACGGTCTGGCCGACGACATAGCCGCCGCAGCCGGTGCCGGCGGGCGGGCCGCCCGCTTCAACGCACATGACGCCGCCATAGCCCTCGAACACAAAGTCTTCGACACGCAATTCTTCCGTGTGGAAGTTCACCGATTCCAGAACGTCGATGACGGTCGGCATCATCTTCTTGGTCAGCGTGAACGTTGAATCGTGCTTGGGGTCGCAGCCGATCTGCAACACGCGCTTGCCCAGTTTCGAGAACGCGACGGAAAGATTTGACGACGTCGTGCTCTTGCCGATGCCGCCCTTTCCATAGACCGCAAACACTTTCGCGTTGCCAATCTTCATGTTGGGATCGAGCTGCACCTGAACGCTCCCGTCGCCGTCTGTGCAACGGGTAATGTGGGCTGGCGGCTTGGTCATGATGTTCATGGCTTGCTCCTGTCGTCGATCACGCGGCCATCTCCACGGCCACGCCCTCGATGTGATCTTCAATGTCTTCGCTGGCGCGACGCAACGCATCAAGCGTCGCCTCGTCAGCGTTCCAG
>Ga0209442_1002465_pt1 | contig 9976 bp, 4 predicted proteins | sample LauGreSBDMM110DD_2_FD_187565 | JGI IMG/M metagenome (GOLD analysis project Ga0209442, IMG submission 187565) | Freshwater lake microbial communities from Lake Michigan, USA - Sp13.BD.MM110.DD (SPAdes) (version 2) | ecosystem: Environmental > Aquatic > Freshwater > Lake | place: Lake Michigan, USA...
TTAGGGTCTTTCCACAGAAGCTACGTCATGTCTTGGCGTAAACAGAACCCTGAAGTTAGCCATCCCAACCTCTCGTTCTTCAAGCCTTGGACTCCACCTGAGTAGCCTTTAACAGGCAGTCTCCGTCTGCATAGCTACTATGGGAAACAGTAACTCTAGGAAGCACCCCCACCCCTTGTCAAATCCTGCCCAGCGCAGACCTACCGTGGGGGCACCCACCATATTCGGCCCTTGTCTTAGGGCACAGGGTTACACAGTATTTTGCTTAGACGAGGGATGCAGAAATCTTTTATCATTTCTAAAAGGTGGCAACGTTGCCAAATTACCCCCCGAATAGTGGCCTGACTTTGTATGCGAACGTTCGTATTTGAGGTGTTACAACGTTGCAACATATTTTGGGCGAATCAAAGCTTAAGGGTGTCACCCCCGCCAATGGCTGGCAGGGCAGCTTGCAGAGCCTTTGCATAAGCCACACGTGCAGTCTGTAAAACAGCAGACTTGGCCTGCAATCTAGCTAGCTCTGAGTCTACAAACTGTAATGAGCCAAGTTGAGCTTTGGCCTCGTCCGAGAGGCTTTCAATTTCGTAGTCTTTGCCGTCTATTTTGATCGTAGTCATTTTCTTTTCCTTTATAAAAAAACCCCACTTCCCTAAGGTAGTGGGGTCCGATATCTAGCCAATACTCTTTCGAGCATTGGAAGATTGATATCTTCTTACGACAGTGACAACAAGTTGCCAGCAGTCAAAGTAGAAGCAGACAGGTCGTGTACTCCAGCCAACTTCACAACAATATCTGTTGTTGTGATATCGGTTGTAGCGGAACCTGTACCCACATACTCAACAACGTAGGTGTTGGGGCCATAGACGAACCAGTTGATGGTGTTGACTGTTGTAGCTTTTGAACTTGCAGTGGCAGCAGTTGCAATCGCACCAGCTAATGACACTGCACTTCCAACATCAACTGCAGTTGAATTAAAAGTGTTAGTTGTGTTTGCATTCAATAATTGCAAAGTGTCACCAGATTCTGCATCTACGATAGTTGTGACTACTGCGTTGGTAGCTGCTGCTGCAGAAGCTTTAGCAGCTGTCACAACAAACTTGTCTTTACCAGCACCACCAGTCAATTCGGAACTAACTGTAGATGTGGTGATGGTATCGTCACCAGCCCCTGCATTAACTTTGTAGCCAGCCATCAATGTGCCACTGATTGCAGACTGTGAAGCTAGTGTAATTGCGTCATTACCAGAGCCACCTTTAACAGTGATTCCAGCGTAGGCAGTTTCAACGTTGGCAGTATTGATGGTCAAAGCGCCGGTCATTGCGGATGCATCTATAGAAGAAACACCGTTTGAACTAGTGGAACTTGCCGCAGCCAAGCCGAACTTACCTGTTGAATCAAATGCTACTGTTAAAGCTTGATCGCCAGTAATTGTCAAAGTGCGTGCACCTTGAGTTGCACTCTTGTCGATCAATGTAATGGCATTGTTCATTGTGCCTGTGCCACCAGAAACCAAAGTCACATTTTCAATCGTTGTGACGTCAATTACTTTTGCGTCAGCTGATCCTGCTGTGTAAGTTCCTGCAGCTGTGCCATCCACGTCAGCCAAACTCTGCGTTCCAGCAAAGTTAATGGTGTATGAATCTGTAGTAGCTGTAGATGCAGCTGTTGGGAAAGTCAGTGTTGTTGTAGCGGCAGAGACATCCTTAGTTACATTAAGAGCTTGTGTAGTCGCTACGTTAGAGTAAACGCCTCCTGAAGCCAACAATTGCAAGCTGGTAGCGGTTGTCATCAAGGATACGTCAGTAGCTGCACCGCCTGTCAAATCAAGGCCCAAAACTTCAAAGTTTGTGAACTTGGCAACGTTACCTGCATTGATCAAAGACGCGGCCAACAAGTCATTGTCTGCACCACCGTCAATGACAACACCAGTCATTGTGTGAACTGATGAACTGCCATTCAACAATTGGTCATCGCCAGCGCCAAGGCTAATCGTTGTGGTTGCAGCTGAAGTGGCATTTGGAGACAAGTTAGCGCCTGATTTGATGGTGATAACGTCTTTGCCTGAACCAGTAGCCAAAGCCAAGCCTTGAACTGATGTATCACCAACTGTAGCTACGACAGCGCCAGTAGCGCCAGTTGCTGTAACTGATGCAACTTTGCCATAACCAGCTGCAGTCAAATCACCCAAGTCAACCTTATGAGCATTTGTCATCGTAATGGCAGTTGCTTTAGGAGTAGCCAATGTGATCATGCTGGCGTCGCCAGTGTTGTTTGACAGGCCATTTACAGCTGTGTAGTCAGATGCTTTAGAGCTGATGTTCACAGATGTAGCTGTATTGTCGGTGATGGTCAAACGTGTTGAGCCAGAGCCGCTGTTGCCAACGGTCAAGTTCAAAGCGCCGGTGTTGGAAGTTACGGCTGAACTTCCGGCAATAGTCACATTCACGTTAGCTGCACGGGCGGAATCAACTACAGAAACAGTAGTGATTGCATCGCTGGTGATTGTTGAATCACCAGTGATACCAGCCAAGTTAACTGTTGCCAATTTGCTTGTGCCAGCTGCAGCTGTCAAATTGCTATTGGTTGTTGTTAAAGTAGTTTGAATATCTGTGACTGTTGCTGCGTTCGAGCCTTTGACAGTTACAGTAGTTGCGCCATTTGTCCAAACCTTTACATTGCCTGCCGCATAAATTACGTCTTTCAGACCCTTAGCATCTGTAAATGGCGTCACATTGGAGATGGAAACATCACCAGTTGGTGCGCTTGATAGGCCGCCAATCGCAGTTGCGCCAACAGTGCTACCAGTTACAGGAACTGCACCATTTGTAGAGTTAGTTACGTTGGCAGGGTTAACGCCAACAACTGTTGCATGTGCGCTTGTAGAAGTAATACCACCAGTGGATGATTTAACACCACCTACTTCATTGATGGTAACCGTAGTACCGCCAGTTACGCCAACGCCAGCTACGTTGTTAGTATTGCCAGACTTCTCTCCAAGAGCTAAGTTGTATTTTGTTGAGGGAGTGGCTGAGCCTGTAATTACAACTGCACCTTTGGCTCCTGTTGAGACAACTGTATCAGACGCCGTAATCGTCACATTAAGACCACCAGAAGTTAAAACTTCTGTACCTGTGGCTGTGATGTCTGTGGTAGCAGCACCAGATGCTGACGCAACACCAGCAGCACTTACGACGTACTTTGTAGTGCCTGTTGGAGCGGCCAATGTAGCAGTAGAAACCGCAGGGGTAGCAACTGCAACGTTGGCAGTCGACAAGGCAATAGCGGAAACAGCAGCTTGAGTTGAAGCACCACCTGCGGTCACTTTGATCAATGGCAAAGGTGTTCCTGCAACAGGTGCAGTTACAACAACAGTTGAACCTGCAGCTGTTGCCACAGTAGCGCCTGCTACGCTGTTAATAGCTGCTGCAATTGCAGAAGCTGCTGTTGCATTGGTTCCTGTTGTGCCTGGGAACACCGTTACCGAAACGCCGTCATATGTTGCTGTATAGGTATCCGTTGCCAAGTAAGCGGTTTGGCCACTTGCAAATGCCGTGCTGAACGAAACTACTTGCTTGGTTGCTGAAGGAGCAGTAACGATAGCATTAGCATCGCCAGCAGTAACAGTTTGCGACTTCGTGCCTGCAGTAGCAGAAATGCTGGGCAAAGGAGTGCCAGCGATTGGAGATGTGACGGTTACAACGCCTGAACCAACAACTGCAGCCGCAGTAGACGTACCACTAAGAGGAGGTAAAACTGTGTTGATAATCCTTGCGACTTCTGTATTTATATCTGAAGCCAAAGTGCCACCAGCTGTGCCTGAATACAGGTTGCCGTTGATGTAAACCTTTACTGCCGTTGTAACACCTGTTGTAACAACGGGTGTGATTGTCAATGTCTGACTTGCAGAAGAAGTAACAGCTGTACCAGCTGGTGCAGCAATAGCACCGACAGCACCTGCACTGCTTGTCACATTGACAGTTTGAATATTTGCAATTTTGGCGCCACCAAAAGAAGTGATAGCTGCAGTGTCTGTGTAATTCAGTGTATTGCTACCAGCTCCACCGTCAATTGAGTCAAAAGCACCAAAGGCACCTGCTGTAACGGCATTGAATGTGTCGTCACCTGCACCGCCAGTGAAGGCAGCACCGCTGTCCACACCAGTAGTGAGCGTAATATTCAGAAACCTATACGCACCACTTTTTAAACCAGCAGCAATTAATTTACTTATTAAATTGACAATGGTAAATTGACGATTCATGTAGCAGATGGAATTCCAGTATGACCCGTTTCGCCCTTTCTTTTTTTGTCAGCCTAGCGCTTGCCGCTTGCTCGGGTGGGTCTAGTACCTCTTCCATTAGTCCTGAAGCATTTCTGAAGGATGTGTTTCCGACTTCTGGTGATTCGCTCGCCTGGAGCCTGAAGCCCACCAACGCCACTGAGCTTAAAACCTATTTTGAAAAAGCGGTGACGGCTTCGGACAAGGTACAAATCATTCCGCCCTCAGTACCAAGCGTTAGTGTTCCTGTTGCCAGTGCACCAGGCGCATCTAACTCCACCAGTACTTCAAACACGGCTTCGCCTTCTCAAACAACGCTTCAAGAAGCTGGCGTAGACGAAGCCGACTTGGTTAAAGCCGATGGCACTTATGTTTACAGTATTGACCCGCTTCCGAACAATGCTGGCCGCTTGCTTTTGAATCGACAAAAACTTAGTACCAATTCAAGCAGCCCCAACTTAACGCCTTCAGACTCGCTCAGGCTGGGGTTTTCTAAAGGTGTAGATGGCGCCAGTTTGTACTTAGATGCCGATAGAAATCAGATAACGGCCATTGGTACGCAAAGTGCTGGCTGGGCATTCGGACTTGCACCTGCAAAAGATTGGTTTGTTCCAACTTCTTGGAGAAATGGTGCCACTGAGGTTTTGCTTGTAAATGCCCCATCATCTGGCAGCCTTAAGCAAACTAGACAAATTAAGATGGGTGGCCACCTCATTGGTTCAAGAAGAATTGGCGGCACGCTGTATATGGTGCTTAGAAGTTATCCGCAAGTGATGACTGCAGATACTTCTATATCCAAAGCTACAGACTATCTGCCTACCATCAGCATAGATGGCGCAGCTGAGCAGCCCTTGGTAGACCCAGCATCGTGCTTGCTACAAACAGGCAATGCAAGCAGCAGTGCCGATGTCATCACCTTGGTGGCCATTGGCTTGGCTACCGACAAGGACACGCATGCTGCACGTTGTTTTACCGGTGGTACCGAAGCTTTTTACATGTCGGAGCAAAACATTTATCTGGCCACTACTCGCACAAGCTACAGCATGTCGGGTGCAGTGCCTTTTTACGCTGCCTCTACAAGCATCGACATTCACAAGTTTGCGCTTCAAGGCCTCAACATGGCCTACAGAGGGTCGGGTAATGTCAAAGGTCATTTGGGCTTTGATCAAAACCGAAAGTCTTTTCGCATGGGCGAGTTCAATGGCTCATTGCATGTCATTACTGAAACTCGGGCTAGTTGGTTTTTTCCTGTAATTGTGTCTTTTCCTGTAGCTACCCCAATAGCAGGAGGTGCGCCCATTCCGCCTGTTGCTGCTGTTACGCCAGTTGCGCCCATTATCTCGACTGACATTACAGAGTCTCCTGGCAAGTTGTCTGTTCTGCAAGAAAAGCTAGGCACATTGACCTTGGTAAGCGAGTTACCCAATGCCAAGCGACCAGAGCCGCTTGGTAAACCTGGAGAGCGGCTCTATGCATCGCGCTTCTTAGGAAACAAGGGATATTTGGTCACCTATCGGCTGACCGATCCGCTTTATGTTCTGGACCTAACAGACCCCACCGATCCCAAAATAGCAGGCAGCTTAGAAGTTAGCGGCTATTCCGACTATTTGTTCCCATTGAACGACAGCTTGCTCTTGGGTGTAGGCAAAGATGCGGCATCAGACGGCACTGTGGGTGATGGGCGTATGGCTTGGTATCAAGGAGTGAAGGTGGCACTGATTGACATTAGCCAACCTAGCAAACCTGTAGAGGCAGACAGGTTATTTATTGGCAAACGCGGCACAGACGCAACAGTGCTGCAAGACCATCACGGCATTGCCATTCAAATTGCAAAAGGCCAAGCTAAAGTGGCCATGCCTGTAAAAGTACACCAAGCACCAACGCCTTACATGAATGGCGGGCCATCTGATTACTATGGATTCACTAGAAACGAAACGGCAAAGTTTGAAATCAACTTGAGTCAGAAAAGGATCAGTACCAAAACTTCATTGCCATCTTCTCTGAAATCCGAAAGATGGATTGCCAATGACAGAGCACTCATCTTTATGGACCAGGTGCATTACTATCAAGACGGGATTTGGGTTTCGGGTGCTTGGTAATTAAAAAACCCCACTTCCCGAAGGAAGTGGGGTTTTAAATCATGTCAACACTCTTTCGAGCGTTGGCAGATTAGTGCCTAATTAAGACAGTGACAACAAATTGCCAGTTGTCAATGTGGAAGCAGACAGGTCATGTACGCCAGCCAACTTCACAACAACGTCAGTTGTAGTGATGTTAGTTGTTGCAGAACCAGTACCAACATATTCAACAACGTATGTATTTGGTCCGTAAACAAACCAAGTAACTGTATTTACCGTTGTAGCTTTAGTGGTTCCAGTTGCTGCAGTTGCAATGGCAGCCTCAAGTGAAATAGCACCGCCAACATCAACAGCTGTTGATGTGAAGTTATTGGTTGTGTTTGCATTCAACAACTGCAAAGTGTCACCAGCTTGTGCGTCCATGATGGTTGTTACCACAGTGTTGGTGGCGGCTGCAGCGGAAGCTTTAGCAGATGTCACAACAAACTTGTCTTTACCAGCGCCACCAGTCAGCGTAGAACTAACAGTTGAAGTGGTAATTGTGTCGTCTCCGGCACCTGCGTCAACTGTATAGCGACCAGTGCCAGTTTGAGCTGCCAAAATGATAGCGTCATCACCTGAGCCGCCTTTGATGGTGACACCAGCGAAAGCAGTTCCAAGGGAACTTGAAGCTGTGAAACTGAACTTACCTGTCATTGCCGATGCGTCTACCAATGAAACACCAGCTGCGTCTGTTGAGGTGGTACTTGCTGTACCAAAACCACCTGTAGCAGTGTCGATAGTTACAGTGGCTTTTTGTGCACCTGTAAGCGTCAATGTGCGAGCATTTGCATCATTCAAAGCGATGGTGTTGTTAGTGAAGTTTGTGCCACCAGAAGCAAGGGTAACAGCTTCAATACCAGCAATTTTCACAATACCAGCTTTGATAGCTGTTGGTGATGCAAGTGTTGAAGAAGAAGAGCCTGTGCCACTGAATGTGATGCTGTAGGCGTCAGCAGTTCCTTCCACTGTTGTACCAAAGTCAAGAACGGTTGTGCCGTCTGTAACTGATGTCACTGATGCATTAGTAACACCAGCAGTACCACCAACAGTCAAACCATTAGCTACGACTGCATTTTGATAAGTTACAGTGCCACCTGAAGCTGCATTTTCCAGCAATTTGTAGCCAGTGATACCAGCCAAAATAGACAAATCGCGAGTAGCAGTAGCAGCAACATCCAAGCCTAGTGTTTCAAAGTTTGTGAACTTAGAAGCATTACCAGCTGTAATCAATGAAACAGCAACCACGTCAGTACCGTCGCCACCATCAAATGATGCGCCGGTGAAGCTTGTGGATGTAACTGCAGCAGTACCTGTACCACCGGGGCCATTCAGCAAGTTGTCGTTACCGGCACCCAATGCAACTGTAGTTGCTTTCGTTGTAGCTGTAATTGATGGATCAGCAGTCAAAGTAACTGTATCTGCACCAGAACCACCAGTGAATGCCATACCAACTGTAGTTGCAGCACCAATGGTTGTTGTGACGGCACCGGTTGCACCAGAAGCATTGACGGTAGCAACCTTAGCTGCGTTTGTTGTAACGTTACCGATATCCACTGCCAATGAATTGGTCAATGTAACGGAGGTGGCAGCAGGAGTTGTCAGCGTGATCCAGCTCTTAGAACCTGAGTTAGAAGATACAGCTGTTGCAGTACCAGTTCCAACTGAGTTGAAACCAGAAGCAGCAAGAGTACCAACGTTCACTGATGTAGCTGTCGCATCATCCAAAGTAACGCGTACAGTTGATGCACCTACGTTGCTTACGTTGAAGTTGATTGCACCAGAATTAGCGTTCAATGCGCCGCTGTTGCTGATCGTCACAGTTTGAGCTGTCAGAGTGTCTGACAAGTTAACTGTTGTGATTGCATCAGACTTGATAGTTGCAGTACCGCTCAAACCTGCCAAGGTAACTGTTGCCAGTTTGCTTGTACCAGGAGCAGAAGCAGCTGTATCAGATGCTTGCAAAGACAGAGTACCTGAATCTGTAATCACAGTAGAGGCTGCACCGGTAGATGTTACTGATGTTGCGCCGTTTGTGTAAATGGAGTTAGTGCCGATACCATAGGTACCAGTTTTTGCACCAGTTGAAGTGCTGGTAGATGAGGAAACCTTGGTAACAGAAACATCACCAGTAGGAGTCTTTGAAGAGTTACCGTTGGTCTGTGGGTAGATTGATGTTGTGCTTACAGCGCTTTTAGCGTAAGGGGCTGCACCAACTTTAACGTCAGTTGTGCCCTTTGCACCTGTGATGCTCACAGTTGTACCACCAGTTACATAAACACCAGTTGCATTACCAGCTGTACCGCTAGCTGAGTCAAGAGCAACTGCGCCGACTAATGTTGTTGAGGTCGTGCCAGTTGTGATTGTCACAGGGCCCGCAGCAGAAGCGGCGAAAACTGAGTCAGAAGCAGTGATGGCAACTATATTGCCACTTGATGATTGAACAGCAGTACCAGAAACTGTCAAGTCAGTGGTTTTGGCACCAGAGACGTTAGCAACACCAGTAGCTGCAGCAGTGTAAGCAGTTACGCCTGTGGGAGCAGCGACAGCAACAGCAGCGGATGCAACACCATTTGCTGCTTTGTTTGCTACCGTACCAACAGTACTATCGCCACCACCACCGGTAGCGGTTACTGTGATATCGAGCACGGGCAAAGGAGTTCCTGCTGTAGGAGCAGTGATTGTCAAAGTGCCGTCAGTTGCATGAGCAACAGCAACGCCTGTACCTAAAACTGCATTGATAGTACGAGCAACATCTGCTGCCAGTACTGCTTTACCCAATGCGGATGGAACACCTGAGTAGTCAGTACCGTTAATAGATACCTTGAGCGCGGTGACTGCTGTTGTGGCGTCAACGAACGTAACCGTTTTGATTTCTTTAACTGCGACCGGGGCTGTACCTGTAACATTGGCTGTTACTGTTTTAACAGCAACGTCGTCTGTTTGTGTTGCGACAGTAGCTGTAGCGTAAGCAAGTGTTGCCGCGCTAGAAGCGACAATACCTTTAGCAACAGAAATTGGCAAAGTAGTACCAGCAGTTTTAGATGTAATGGTAAATGCTGTTTCCACATAAGTAGATGCAGTTGTACCAGTTCCAGCATCGTGCACTTCAGAAGCAACAGTTACAGAATCAGAAGCGTGGGCATCAATAATTGCTTTAATCTTTGCGGCCGCTTCTGCACGTCCAGAGTAGGTAGCTGTAACTGAACCGATAGCTTCTGTGTACACGGCATCGCCGATTGTCACTGTAACTGTATCAGTGGCTACGTATGTACCTGTAAGAACAACGGTTGCGACCTGCGCTACAGCAGCTGTGTTTGTTCCAGCGGCTGCAGCAACAGAACCAATTGCGCCAGTAGTTGTGATGTTCAATGCTTCAAAGCCAGTCAATGTACCAACCAATGCTGGAACGTTTGCTGTTTCTGTAATGCTCAATGTGTCTGTGCCAGCAGCGCCTGCGTCAACAGAGTCATTTGCACCCAAAGTTGCGACAGTAGCGATGAATGTGTCGTTACCTGCACCGCCAGTAAAGGCAGCACCGCTATCCACGCCAGAAGTGAGCGTACAATTGCCTAGTTCCTAA
>Ga0209442_1002467_pt1 | contig 9975 bp, 6 predicted proteins | sample LauGreSBDMM110DD_2_FD_187565 | JGI IMG/M metagenome (GOLD analysis project Ga0209442, IMG submission 187565) | Freshwater lake microbial communities from Lake Michigan, USA - Sp13.BD.MM110.DD (SPAdes) (version 2) | ecosystem: Environmental > Aquatic > Freshwater > Lake | place: Lake Michigan, USA...
TTATCAGAAGCAGGTGTGCCTGCGGTTGCCGATCCCGGTGCGAGCTTAGTTCGCTTAGCTCATGCAGAAGGCATCACCGTAAAACCCTTAGTTGGGCCTTCATCGATTTTATTAGCGTTAATGGCAAGTGGTTTAAATGGACAAAGCTTTGCATTTCATGGCTACTTACCTACCGATGCAAGTATGCGGAGTAAACGCATTAAATTATTAGAGCAACGCTCACAACAAGAAAATCAAACCCAGATTTTTATAGAAACGCCGTATCGTAATCAGGCATTATTAGAAGCCATGCTGAGTAACTGTAATGGTCAAACTTTAGTCTGTGTTGCTACTGATCTGACCTTAGCTTCGGAATCCATCAAGACTCAAACTGCTGATGCTTGGAAGCGAGATATTGCAAAAGGTCGGCTTCCTGATTTTCATAAGAAGCCAACCGTGTTTTTATTTTTAGCTGAATAAATTGTTCTTAGCGCAGCTTGATCGCTTCTGATTGCATCGCCTTCACAGCGCTTGCACCTGCTGCTGCACCTATCTTTTTCAGTACGCGATCAGATAAACCTTCATGCGCGGTGTAATCAACAATTTCTTCAGCCTTAATCACATCACGCGCTACGCTATCGACTGTACCTAATCCATCCGCAAGACCTAGCGAGATAGCTTTACTTCCAGTCCAAAACAATCCAGAAAACATATCTGGTGTTTCTTTCAAACGTTTACCACGCCCTTTTTTTACAACAGCAATAAATTGCTCATGTATTTCATGTAGCAAGCCTTGCGTAAATTCTTTTTGTTTAGGTGTCTGAGCAGAGAAAGGATCAAGAAAACCTTTGTTTTCACCTGCTGTCATTAAGCGACGTTCAACACCAATTTTTTCCATCAAACCTGTAAAACCAAAACTACTCATCAACACACCAATTGATCCTACGATGCTTGCTTGATTCACATAAATACCATCGGCAGCAGCTGCTATGTAATAACAACCTGACGCACACATATCTTCCACCACTACATACAGTGGCTTCTTAGGATAAAGCGCACGTAAGCGCATGATTTCATCATTCACAATGCCGGCTTGAACAGGAGAGCCACCCGGACTATTCACACGCAAAATAATACCGGCAGAGCCTTCATCACTAAATGCATTATTCAATGCTGGCAGCAAAACACTAGCTGAAGCAGAACTACTATCACCATCAATTTCACCATTTAATTCAACTAAGGCAGTGTGACGCGTGAGAGTTTCTTTAGGTGCACCACTAATATCAAATGCTGCCCAAATCCCAAACATCACAACTAGCAATACAGAAAAACGAAAGAAATTACGCCAGCGACGATTCGCTTTTTGTTCATTCAACATTTCACGTGCCAAGCTTTCTAACACGCTACGTTCAGGAATCAAGGAAGGTTCAGAAGGCGTAGAAGCATGTGTCCATTCTGATTTCTTTTCATGCTGTTTTTCATGCTGCTCTTCATGCTTAGCTTCATCATGCGCATCATGAGCATCATGCTTCACCTGATGTGTAGCTTCATCACCTTGTGATTCCACACTCTTATTTTCAGGATGCGATTGGCTATCCGATTCTGATGAAGGTGATGATGGAGTTGTATTTTGTTCTTTATCGTTCATGATATTTTTTCTTTACGTTCAGACTAATATGAAGTGCGCTATTTATCAGGCCAACACTGGACGAAACACATCATCCGGCTGCCAAAATATTTTCTGCTCTTTTTCTATGACTTTAATTGGTTTCAAGCTACCACCACGACAAGGCCCACCTGCACATTTTCCCGTATTGGGTTCATATAATGCACCGTGCGTTGCACACATTAAAAACAAACCACTGGATTCAAAAAATTCACCTTGATTCCAATCCAACTCCATAGGTACATGCGCACAGCGATTTAAATAACCATGCACTTCTTGCTCAAACCGTACCACAAAACCTACTGCATCTTCACCCGCTGCGGTGAGAGGGAAACGCACACCACGACCACCTTCTTCTATCTGCGATGAATCACAAATAAAAATAGAGTTATCAGAGTTATCTGAATGATCAGGCATGTGTGTTTAACCAATCATGTAACTCAGGAATGGAATTAGCACCAAACAATGGCGTATGCTGATTTAATTCATGTTCAGGATGCGCTCCGAAATACACACCAATAGAAGCAGCACCGGCATTACTCGCCATCAGCAAATCATGCGTGGTATCGCCTATCATGAGAGTGCGCTTCATATCTTGACCTAATTCTCGCGTCAGTTCTTGCAACATAGCAGGATGTGGCTTAGAAAAAGTTTCATCTGCACAGCGTGTGGCATCAAACAAACTCATCATACCGACTGCATCTAAAGCGCGGTTTAATCCTACGCGACTTTTACCCGTTGCAACCGCTAAAAAATAACCATCCGAAGATAATTGATCCAACATCTCAGGCACACCATCAAACAAAGTTAATTCATGATCTTGTGATAAATAATGATGTTTATAACGCTCCACCATACGAGGATAGGCAGCAGGATCGAGATCAGGCATCAAAGTTTGCATCGCATCTTGCAAACCCAAACCAATTACATAAGAAGCTGACTTATTATCAGGCACAGGCAAACCCAAATCTTTAGCAGCTGCTTGCATGCTTTTTACAATAGCAGCAGTGCTATCCATGAGTGTGCCGTCCCAGTCAAAGACGATTAAATCAAATTGTTTTCTTGGCATAGTGTGTTCTGGCGCTAGCAGCCAGCATCCAGACTCAGAGTAAGTAGTTAGGCTACGATTCAGCTACGATCAAACTATATTGTAGCTATGATTAATTTTATATCGTTGGTTATTTTATTTCTTAACTACAGAGCCAGAAAGAATCAGAGAGCATTTTCTTCCGCAAGCAAACTCTGTAAAAAACTTTCACAATCTTTAGGCAATGCGGCTTGTAGCTGAATGACTTTGTTCGTTTCAGGATGCGTAAAACTAATTTTATAAGCATGTAAAAACATACGCTTACAGGCTTTTCTCAGTCCTTCCGCTTTTTGCAAGCGACGGTTGAGTGTGAAATCACCATACTTATCATCGCCTGCAATCGGAAAACCATTGGCTGATAAATGCACACGAATCTGATGCGTTCTTCCTGTTTTCAATTCCGCTTCAAGCAAAGCAAACTCACCGTATTTTCGCAATAAATTAAAAATCGTGTGCGAAGCGAGTCCGCCTTCTGTTTGTACACGCACTCTGCGCTCACCATCCGGCGTAGTGTATTTGAAGAGAGGCAGTTTGACGTGCTGACGACTATTTTTCCACTCACCATACACCAGAGTTAAATAACGTTTGTCTATGGTTCCAGCGCGAATTTGCTCATGCAAATGCGTGAGCGCTGAGCGTTTTTTAGCCAACATCAAAATACCTGAGGTTTCTCGGTCTAGTCTATGCACCAACTCCAGAAACTGTGCTTCTGGCCTAGAAGCTCGCAACTGCTCGATCACGCCGTAACTTACACCCGACCCACCATGCACAGCCACACCTGCAGGTTTATCGATCACTAATAAATGATTATCTTCTAGCAGAATCTTAAATTCAGCAGCCGGCGTATGTTTTTCTTCGCGTTCCGCCAAGCGCATGGGGGGAACACGCACCATATCGCCTTCAACTAAACGATAAGTTTGCGCCACACGACCTTTATTCACCCTCACCTGACCTGAGCGTAAAACCTGATAAACATGGCTCTTAGGCACGCCTTTACAGATGCGTATCAAAAAGTTATCAATACGTTGACCCGCATCTTCTTGTTCAATTGCTATCATTCGGACCTGCATTTGTACCTGCCCAGTCGGCGTAGCCTCTTGGGATCTGACAAACGCTTCAGAAACACTCGCTAAGTCCTTCATTTTGAATATATAATCAGGCTGCAGTGAGGTTTTAATTACTGCGCGTGTAAGAATAAAAAATACATTCTACACAGGGGCGACTCCATCGGCCTCGCCAAATTTGCAAATTCGATGGGAAAGCTGTGTATGCATCATTCCTGTGCCGTCAAGGCTGCTCCTCCGTTGTCGCCGGACCGTGCGCTGGAATGTTGAACCGAATGCTTGGAACGTAAGGATAAGTCTGACAAGCCCGCTCCATGTGATGCGAGCTTGTTAGTTGATGTAATTGAATCGAGTTGAATGAATTTGCAAACCACATTAATTATGGTTAATCCGAATCGCCACCCATCGCATCAAGCACTGCCATTTTTATTGGCGCTTGATAGTCATGGCTTGCGAGGTTCGGCGCTGCAAGTCACCAACTGATACTTTACATCCGCGCCCTGTATTAGCTCTCACATGAATTAATGTGAATGCTCAATACGAAACGGCAACTCTTCCCCCTTCCCCAAGTTCGGCTCTCGCATACATCCTATGATGTGCTGTGTGCTCTAGCGTATTCGCTCCGCACACAAAAAAATCTGGCCTTAATGGCCACGGAGCTAACAACATGAAACGTATGCTGTTTAATGCCACGCAACAGGAAGAACTGCGCGTAGCAATCGTCGATGGGCAAAAACTCATTGATATCGATATCGAAACAACCGGACGCGAACAACGTAAATCAAACATTTACAAAGGCGTCATCACCCGCATTGAACCCTCACTCGAAGCTTGCTTCGTCAACTACGGCGAAGAACGTCATGGCTTCTTACCTTTCAAAGAAGTCGCACGTAGCTATTTCCGTGAAGGCGTCGATCTACGTAACGCATCTGTTCGCGATGCTTTACGTGAAGGCCAAGAAATCATGGTGCAGGTTGAGAAAGAAGAGCGCGGCAATAAAGGCGCTGCACTCACCTCATTTGTATCACTCGCAGGTCGCTATCTAGTCCTCATGCCTAACAATCCACGCGGTGGCGGTGTCTCACGTCGGGTTGAAGGTGAAGACAGACAAGAACTGCGCGACACCATGGACAAACTCGATCTGCCAACAGGCATGTCCGTGATTGCTCGTACTGCAGGCATAGGCCGTAATGTCGATGAATTACAGTGGGACTTAAATTATTTAATGCAGCTATGGGGTGCGATTGAAGGTGCGAGCCAATCCTCCACTGGTGCTTTCTTAATTTATCAAGAATCTTCCTTAGTCATACGCGCGATTCGTGATTACTTCCAACCTGATATCGGTGAAGTCTTAATCGACACCGATGATATCTTCGAACAAGCACAACAATTCATGAGCCATGTGATGCCTGACATGGCACACAGAGTAAAACGCTATCGTGATGATGTGCCATTGTTCTCACGCTTCCAGATTGAACATCAAATCGAAACAGCATATTCACGTACTGTTCCTCTGCCTTCCGGTGGCGCTATCGTGATCGACCACACTGAAGCTTTAGTTTCTGTTGACGTCAACTCAGCCCGAGCAACACGAGGTGGTGATATTGAAACCACTGCCTTCAATACAAATTTAGAAGCAGCAGAAGAAGTCGCGCGTCAATTACGTTTACGTGACTTAGGCGGTTTGATCGTGATCGATTTTATCGACATGGAAAACTCGAAAAATCAACGTGAAATAGAAAACCGCCTTAAAGACGCCTTGCACTACGATCGTGCTCGCGTACAGATGGGTAAGATTTCACGATTTGGTTTGATGGAACTCTCACGTCAACGTCTGCGTCCTTCCTTATCGGAAGGCAGTCATGTCACCTGCCCACGTTGTAATGGCACCGGTCATATACGTGACACTGAATCCTCTGCATTGCAAGTCCTGCGCATTATTCAGGAAGAAGCAATGAAAGAAAATTCAGCAGCGATTCACGTACAAGTACCGGTTGATGTTGCAGCATTCTTGTTGAATGAAAAACGTGGTGAAATTTTAAAAATTGAAACACGTCATCGTGTGAACGTTATTCTGATTCCGAATAAATTCCTCGAAACACCGCATTACAAACTTGAGCGCCTCAAGCATGATGATACGCGTCTCGAAGATATGCAGGCCAGCTACACCATCGCTGAACAAGCTGATACAGATATCGGTTATAGCAAGCGTCAAAAAGAAGAATCACGTCCACGCCAAGAAGCAGTGGTAAAAACCATCACACCAGATCAACCTGCGCCTATATTTGATAGACGTCCAAGTCAATCTGCAAGTGGTGAGGCAGCAGAAGGATTCTTATCACGCTTGTTTGGACTGTTCCGTAAAAAACCAGTGGAAGAAACTGCAAGCACCAGTGGTAAACCACCACTCCGCGATCGTAATGACCGCCCTGCACGCGGCCGTGGTCGTGGCAGAGGTCGTGGTGGACGTGATAGAGAAGATCGTCCAGCCACTGCAGGTGCAGAAGCTAAAGAGCCAAATGCACAGCGTCAACCAAAACCACCACGCGAGCCTAAGGAACCTAGAGAGCCGAATGAAAATCGTCGTGAACGTCCACAACGTGGTCAACGTAAAGATCGCAATGCACCTGCAACTGAAGAAGCATTGTTAAATCCTGTTGAGCAGCAAACCCTCTTGCCTGCACATGAACAGCATCAAGCACCTGGCCCGCAACTAGAAACAAGCAATGGTCCAGAGGGAGATGAACAACCAAAACGCAGACGTCGTCGTGGTGGTCGTAATCGCAACCGTCGTGATCGTGATCCATCTGATGTGTCCAACACAGATGAGCAAAACGATAATGAATCAGGAGATCATGCACATGACATGATGGATGCTGCACACACTACACATACTAGTGACAGCAACAATCATTCACATGCAGCAGAGCACACGCCTGTTGCTACACACATTCATGCACATCAACATGAAACCGTGCAGCCAATAGTCACAATGCAGGCGCCATTAACTACAGCGGCAACAGAGCAAGTAGTTAGCACAACTTACTTTGAACCTGCACCAACTAGCACAGACACTGCTCATGTTGCACAGCCTATAGTTCATCATGAGACACCTGTCTCTGCGCCAGTAGCTAATCAGGTAACAGCGCCTGTTGTTGCTCCAGTTGTTGCTCCTGTAGTTACTCAAGTAGTTACTGAGGTCACAGCGCCTGTAGTTGCTCCAATAGTTGCTACTGTAGTTGCTCCTGCAGTTACTGAAGTCACAGCACCTGTAGCAGCACCAGTCAGTCAACCTGCACCAGTCGCAACGGTAGAAAACTTAGAAGCCGTACTACAAGCAGCTGGACTCACCATGGCAGTTACTGATCCTGATAAATTACGCTCAGTACAACAAAGTTCACCAACTGTTGTTGAACAACGCGTGCCAAGAGAAAGAAAACCAACTCCAGTGATTGCGGATGAACCATTGGTTCAAGTCGAAACACAGCGATAAACATTTTTCTCGCAACACAAGAAAAAACCCGCTTTAACTAAGCGGGTTTTTTTATGACTCATTTTTACTTTGCCATACGGCGCAATGCATTGCGCCGTATGAATCTCGTAAAACTTCTACGAGAGCTTATTGCTAGACTAAATTTTTATTATCAATTAAACCTTGCAAAGTAATCTCAGTACCATCAACACCAACTAAATTTAGTATAGAAAACCAAATTGGATTATTCAAATCAGCACCACGATTTATTTGTAAATCATAATATTCTGCACCCTCACTTAAGAATGGATGTTCTTTATCAGCAGATTTTTTTTCTAAATTCGTTCCAGACATTGCCCACTTAAAATCAGTTCCACCAAAAAATAAATTGATTTTATCCCCTCCATCAACAGGATTGCGCGCATCAAAATCCATTATCCAATCAATAGACTTTGATAATTTTCCTTGTAGCTCGAAAAAGTCACTACCTGCATCTCCCCACGCATAAGTTTTCCTTCCTTGTGTAGTAATATCTGTGCCATAAATATATGCATCCTCACCATTTCCACCAAAAAATAATGCATTTGAAATTGATGTTTCAAAAAATGTACGATCATTACCATTCCCGCCAAAAATAACATTATCTAATCTAGTGATATAAAACCCATCATTACCATTCTCACCATACATCACTCTACTACCTAATTGATTTGTTAAAAAATCATCGCCATCTCCAAAGTACAGAACATCATTTCCAGAGCTAGGAAATGGATTGTTAGGCCCGTCCGTGCCCTCAATAATATTATTTCCAGCATTATCTCCATCAACAAACTCAATCTCATTACGACCAGATAAATTCAGCATGATTTTCGTATCTATCGTTGTAGTACCATCACCAATAGTTACTATGAAATCATCATCTTTACTAGAACTTCCTGCAGCTGGTGTATTCAAAGATTCAAGGTCACGGTCTTTAACGGTATAAGTCCATTTAACAACATAAATATTGTTGCCGTCTGAATCTATCGCGTTTGTATAATTGTCGAAGGTAAGTGTGCCTAAATTTCCCTCTAGGCTAGCTGCCTTGCTTGTTATAGTGAACTTATCTTTATCTGCAAGATCCGCATCACTAAATGAAAACTGTCCTGTGCGGACATGCAGATAATCAAAATCTCCACCCCTCGCTACATACTCCGCAATGGTGGGATTATCATATTTTAAGTTAATCAACTATTCCACATTCGCACTACCTGCATATTTATTATCACCTATGCCTAATTCTTTAACTACAGGCGCACTGTTCACAACATCATTTGCACCTTGGATGATGATGGTGATAGATTGCGGCGTACCATCGATTGACTTAATCGTAAACGTATCTTCTAAATCTGTACTATTTGAATTTAGTGCATTAATAATTTCATTGTCGTTATCTAGCGTATAAGTCCATACACCTTCAGATGTAATAGAGAATTTACCGTAAGTAGTAGTCTTATTTTCTTCTGCCTTGAAAGAACTTTCAAAATTATCAATATCGTTGATAGTAAGTTGGCCAGTCGTAGTTGATGAGCCACCATCATTACTAATACCACTTTCTGTAACTATGCCTGTTACCTCGCCTGCAATCTCTGCAACATCATTCACACCAGTTATCGTAAAGCTGATGGTTTTTGGCGTTCCATCAACTGCCTTGACAGTATAAGAATCTGTAAGTTGTTGTCCCTCGCTCAAAAATTGAATTTTAAAATTTTGAATATAATAAATATATTGGCCTCCTAGAAAATTCAACTCACCGAGTCCAGCTTGGCTAATAAAAAGTCCAGATATAAAACGAGAGTCATTATCTATATCATTAATTGATAAAAATGAAGTCAGATTTAATGAACCAAAATTAACATTTGTATCCTCCCTTAATTGATTGATCAGAGGATCACCTATGACTGCAGCATCATTAGCTCCAGTAATGTTAATGGTAATTATTTGCTCAGTGTTATCAGCTGAGTAAATCTTAAAGCTATCGGTTAAAGAGCCAGCTACATTTAATCTATTAACATCATTATTGTCATTGTCTAGCTCATAAGTCCATACACCTTCCGATGTAATAGAGAATTTACCGTAAGTAGTAGTCTTATTTTCTTCTGGCTTGAAAGAACTCTCAAAATTATCAATATCGTTGATAGTAAGTTCTCCAGTCGTAGTTGATAAGCTAGTATCATTATTGCTACCACTTTCTGTAACTGTGCCCATTACCTCCCCTGCAATCTCTGCAACATCATTTACACCCGTTGTCGTAAAGCTGATTGTTTCACTGGTTCCGTCTTTGGACCGTACATAAAAAGAATCTATATGTGTTTTACCTTCACCTAAGAATTGCACCTTACTATTTTCAATAGTATAAAAATATCTAACATCAGATCTAATGAATTCACCCGATATCGGATCTAACTGAGTTAGAGATTCGCTTATAATTTGACCTAAGTTATTTATAAATGGGTCGATTCTTAATAGTTCGGATTCTGATTTATCAATATCTGCTATATAGATTGTTCCATTAATTATAAGTTTATTTACCTCACTACTTGATCTTACTGCTATAGTTTCAGGATCAAAATTACTATCTTCTATTAATGGATCTGGTGTTGTAAATGTAATCTCTGCCTTGTCATTCACACCCGTAATGTTGATATTCACTGTACCAGTCGCACTA
>Ga0209442_1002472_pt1 | contig 9969 bp, 12 predicted proteins | sample LauGreSBDMM110DD_2_FD_187565 | JGI IMG/M metagenome (GOLD analysis project Ga0209442, IMG submission 187565) | Freshwater lake microbial communities from Lake Michigan, USA - Sp13.BD.MM110.DD (SPAdes) (version 2) | ecosystem: Environmental > Aquatic > Freshwater > Lake | place: Lake Michigan, USA...
GGTTGTAGAACCAGCTGAATAAGCACTCTTTATTGTGATGGGCCCGCCGTATGGCGGGCCTTTTGCATATTCGGCACTACATTCATGACGTGCCAGAACCCCGCAGCCTTGAAGACGTCCTAGGGACAGCCCAACGTCTCGGTACCCTAGGCGCACTGCCAATCCCTGACGTCATTGCCCATTCACGACAATTTGTTGATGCTCTTGTTGGCATCACTGGGACAGTCATGGATATCGGAACTGGGGCCGGAGTGCCAGGCCTCATCATCGCTGTAGACCGCCCCGATCTGACTTTGGTGCTGGCAGATCGACGCGAAGCTCGGATGGATGCACTTGCCCGCGGGGTGATCGCGATGGGAATTCGTGACCGAGTGAAGGTACTCACAGCGGACGTGGCGGTACTTGGTCAGAGCCCCGAGCATGTCGCGAAGTACGACGCAGTGGTGTGTCGAGGGTTCGCTTCACCGGAGGTCACGGCCACCCTTGCGAGACCCCTCCTAAAAAACGGAGGGACGTTAATCGTGTCCGAACCCCCCACTTTTGACCCCACACGATGGCCGGCAGACCTGCTGAATCGGCTCGGTTTTGACCCCCCTGAATACCGTCCTGGCGTGGCGTACTTCACGGCAAACCCTTGATTTACTGGGCTGAGGGATTGTTTCACGTGAAACAATCGGCAGATCAAAAACTTTCAGATGTTTCACGTGAAACATCGGTCAACATCCACCAGTTGTCCACAGGCTGCACCTACACTGACAGTGTCCACCCCAGTACCACAGAGCAAGGAGACACCCCTTCGTGAGCGATTCAGACTGCACTGTCCTTGCCATCTCCCTGCAGAAGGGCGGCGTCGGCAAGACCACGACCGCTATCAACTTGGGGGCAGCTCTCGCTGAGTTGGGCTTTCGTACCCTGATCATTGACCTCGACCCGCAAGGCAACGCTTCGTCTGGTCTCGGTGTTCGGCCGCCAGAAGATGCGCCAACGATTGCTGAAGTATTGCGCCGCGAGGAAACCCTCGACAGCATTATTGAGCCCACAGCGGAAAAGAACTTGTTTGTTGCTCCGGCCCCCACTGGTCAGGCACTCGCAGAAGTCGAAGCGCAACTTGTTGCTGAGATGTTCCCTCAGCCACGTTTGAAAGACGCCATTGATGCATGTCGTGATGACTGGGATTATGTGCTGCTTGACTGCCCGCCCACACTTGGCCGTCTCACAGTGAATGCCTTTATGGCAGCCGACGCCATTTTGGCGCCCGTGCAGTGTCAGTACTTCGCGCTTGAAGGCCTGCGTGATCTCAGCGAAGTGGTGAAGCAAGTACAACAGGCTTTGAACCCAACACTTGAAATAGCCCATTATCTATTGACGATGTCTGAGGGCAGCAAGAAGTTGTCATCAGAAGTCGAAGCCGAATTGCGTTCTGCATACGGCAAGAAAGTATTCCGTAGTTCAATTCCGTACAACGTGAAGTTGGCCGAAGCTCCGTCAATGGAACGATCGGTCTTGAAGCATGCCAGCACCTCAAAAGGTGCAAAGGCATACCGCGACGTAGCAAAGGAGTTGAGCCATGGTCGAACGCCGAAAGCTAGGTAAGGGTCTTTCGACTCTCATCCCCACGATGAGAGAAGACGCACCAGCCCCCGCAACAACTGCGCCCGCTGCAACTGCGAAGCCAGCAGCGCCACGTGACGAACTGCCGGCATCTGCATTGCGTGATGTGCCGACAGCGTCAATTGAGCCAAACCCACATCAGCCCCGCATTCATTTCGATGAGGAATCATTGAGTGATTTAGCAAAGTCCATCAAGGAAATTGGCATCTTGCAGCCGTTGCTTGTTCGTGAAATATCGCCTGGCAAGTTCCAACTGATTGCTGGTGAGCGTCGTTGGCGTGCAGCGCAGAAGGCCAAACTGTCTGTTGTTCCGGTCGTGGTTCGCGAGATCAATGAACTGGGTTCAGTAGAGCAAGCGTTAGTAGAGAACTTGCATCGTCAAGATCTCACGGCGCTTGAAGAAGCATCTGCCTACCAGCAATTGTCTGAAGATTTTTCAATGACGCACGAGCAGATTGCAAAGCGAGTGGGCAAGAGCCGTGCTGCAATTACTAATGCATTGCGTTTGTTGACACTGCCAGCAGCAGTGCAGGGTTACTTGGCTGATGGTCGACTAACAGCCGGCCATGCAAGAGCACTTTTGGCAAGTGCCTCAAGTTCAGTGATGGAAGAACTAGCGGCACTTGCAGTACGTGACGGTTGGTCAGTACGAGCAACTGAAGACGCTGTCAAAAATGGAGTTCCTGGAGTCGATAAGCCGAAACCAGCAACAGGTGGTGGAACCACCACGTTGCGACCAGCTGGCCTGTTGGAACTGGAAAACCTATTGGCGGAGTTTCTTGATACCAAGGTCAGTGTCTCGATGGCCGGCAAACGGGGACGGATCAGCATTGAGTTTGCAGATCTGATCGATCTTGAGCGTATTTATCGCCACATGACTGATTAATCAGGCGAATTTTGTGTCAAATACCAACGGTGTAGTTATCCACACTGCTATTACCCTCAACTGTGTGTAGAGACTTTTTAATTACGCACAGTTGTGGATTACCTGTGGACAACTAGATTTCGTGCAATGGATCTTCACGCCAGGCGTCAAAAGCATCTGTAATTGCCAAGGCCAGTGAACTGGTGGTCAACGCAACCATTTCAATCGGCCCCATAGAGCACAAAATCGCAGGCATTCGCGTTTCGCGCAGCACAGGATGACGAATTCCAATGGCACGAACCGACAATTCGGGCACGCGCGACGAGATTGCGGCTGCAACGCGTAATGCAAGATTGCGTCCACCGACACTAACAAATGTTGGCACTTCATAGAAGTAAATAATGCAACCATCATCGCTTGAAACTTCGCAACCGATGTACACATCTGCAGCGAATTGATTAGCAGCTTGCGCTTGTGACGAAGCGTCTGCATCAACAGATGTAGCTAATGGATGAGTTATTTTTGCGCGACGAAGAACTGCATGTGCCAGTTGTGCTCCGCCCGCGAAGTATCCAACAACTAACCGCGCATCGTCACGTGCATCGGTATTGCCTAAGTCAATTGATTCACGAACTGCCGCAACGCCAGGACCTGCGCCGGATTGTGAACCCATTTGTTTCAAAAACTCAATGAATTCAGGGCTACAGATGCCATTAACATCAATACCCATGTTGCGCTGAAACTCTGAAACCGCGTCAACAACGCTCTGGCCGTAGATGCCATCGACGCGTCCACAGTTGAAACCGAGACGGTTGAGCTGTGTCTGCAATTCGGCAACATCATCGCCACGAATGTTTGGGGTACGAAGAAACAACAAACGTTCACCAAGCGACCACGACGTTTCAATTAATGCCGACCATGTTTGTTCGTCACACTCACCAGTAGCGGCTAGGCCATATGAATCTTGAAATGAGAGAACTGCACTGTGTGTACGTGCACAGAAGTTGGAATCTTCAGCAGAGCCAGGAGCAAGAAAACCTGCAGCAGAGAGTCGACGTTGTAGATCATGCACCGCTGGACCGCGGTGACCTGGACCTATTGGGAAGCCGGAAGAAATTTGGAAAGCTCCTCGAGCATGCGACCCTTGGGCATCGCCCCAACAATTTTGGTCTTAATCTCACCCTTGTCGAACAACAACATGGTGGGAATGCTCATGACGTTGTAACGACCAGCGATATCGCCATAGTCGTCAACGTTGAGCTTTGCAATGGTGATCTGGCTTGGCATCTCAGCTGCGATTTGATCAAGGATGGGTGCAATCTGCTTGCACGGTCCGCACCATTCGGCCCAAAAATCAACCAAAATCGGTGTATCTGAACTGTTGATTACCTCGTCAAATGTGGCACTAGTAAGTGTGATAGCCATAGCAAAACCTCTCGTCGTTTCCTATGTTACTGCCGCAATGTTTAGTGAGGGCGATACGTGCCGATGGCAGGAATCAGTTCAATTGATGGTGCGCCAATCACGCTCAAACAATCGGGGACTGCCGCAATGACCGCGCCGAGGCATTCGGCAATAGCAGTGGGCTTACCTGGCAAGGTGATGATGAGAGCCGAACCACGTATGCCTGCTGTCTGACGAGACAAAATGGCGGTCGGAATCAGGCCAATTGAGACCGCACGCATTGCTTCGCCGAATCCGGGGAGCATCTTGCTGCAGACCGCTTCGGTTGCTTCTGGCGTGACATCGCGCGGTGACGGTCCGGTGCCGCCTGTTGTGATGACCAACGAGCAATTCTGAGTATCAATCAGATCAATCAGTGTTGCCGAGATGGTGTTGAGTTCATCAGGAATTAGGAAATCAATGAATTCGATAGGGGATGTGATGCAACCGTTCAGGAACTGACGGATGGCGGGGCCACCTTTGTCTTCGTACACGCCGGAAGAGGCACGGTCTGAAACCGAAACGACTCCGATGCGAGTTGTCATGACTAGTGCTGGTGCTCGAGCCAACGCTCGCAGTCAAGAGCTGCCATGCAACCAGAACCAGCAGCAGTAATTGCTTGGCGGTACGTGTGGTCTTGCACATCACCGCAGGCGAAGATGCCTTCGATGTCTGTGTATGTGGAACCATCACGTGTCAGCAAGTAACCGGAATCTTCCATGTTCAGAACATTTTGGAAAATTGCTGTGTTTGGTTTGTGACCAATAGCAATGAACAAACCAGTAACAGCAAGTGGGCTTGTCGCGCCAGTGACTGTGTCGGTAAGTGTGACACCAGAGAGCGATTGTTCACCGTGTAGTTCAGACACTTTCGAGTTCCAGTGAATTTCAATCTTCTCATTAGAGATTGCACGGTCTTGCATGATGCGAGATGCGCGCAATGCATCACGACGAACAATGAGGTGAACCTTAGATGCAAACTTTGTAAGGAAGGTTGCTTCTTCAACTGCAGAGTCGCCGCCACCGACAACGACGATTTCTTGACCACGAAAGAAGAACCCATCGCATGTTGCACAGGTGGAGACACCATGGCCAATAAGCTCGGTTTCCTTAGGTAAATCAAGCATTAATGACTGTGCACCCGTTGCAACAATGATGGAGTTTGCACTGTATTCAGTGTCGCGAATCCACACTTTGAACGGACGTGATGAGAAGTCAACCTTGGTTACTTTTTCTGTAATGAACTCTGCACCGAAGCGTTCTGCTTGAGAACGGAAATTCATCATGAGTTCTGGACCCATGATTCCTTCAGGAAAGCCAGGGAAGTTTTCAACCTCGGTTGTCAACATGAGTTGACCGCCTGGCTGATCGCTACTGGAACTTGGTTCACCTTCAATGACAAGAGGCTCAAGTGATGCGCGAGCTGTGTAAATAGCTGCAGTGAGTCCGGCAGGGCCAGAGCCAATGATGATGGTGTTGCGAACGTTGCTCATTTATTTATCTTCTTCTGTGTATCGGCGGCGCATCAAAAGGGCTCCGATGAGCCCAAAGACTGCGGCAAGGATGAAATATGAAATCCATACGGCTGCTTCGTGGTTGACAACGGCGTCAAGTGCTGCTTGCAGTCCGCGGGTGAGACCCACGATGAACAAAACCACCATTGCAACGACACCGAAGGCTCCGATGAGGCCAAAGACAATGCCTCGGGCTGTGGTGACGAGTGGTTGCGTGGTGTACCGGCGAATAGTGCTGACGATGCGGTCGATGAAATCGACAGAGCGGTCGGCCCATTCAGGATCGGTCAGAGGGTTTGACACCATGGGTTCAGCCTAACGGCGGCACCAAGTAGGACAATGGGCTTACGGCTGTGTTGGAAGAGGGTAGCTGGCAATTACGGCACATGATGTTGGGTTCACAATGACAAGGTTTTGGTTGGAACTCCATACTTCTTGTACGAAACCCTTGGAAAAGTAGATACCAACGATTGTGTAGTCAGCCAGATTTGCACCACACACAGAACCTTTGACTGGCACCGTAGTGACTACGACAGTTTGCTGGGTCACGTTCGAGTCAGTGGACGGGGAAAGCGAAGCGTAGAGAGCGTTTCCTCCGACAAGAAGGACGATAACTGCAGCTGCCGCACTGAGCCATTTGACTCGAGAGTGAGCCCCAGCTGGTGATATTTCGGCAAGGGCAGCAGCGATGTGTTTATCGCGTAATGCATCAGACGCTGGGGCAACATCGCTAAGGGCGGCAAGAACCTCTGGGTTTAGGTCATCATCGTTCATTGGGCACTTCCTTCGGGTTGCGCAGTGGTGGTCTTTGTCTGACGATCTGACGACGCATTTTGGTTCCCCAGAATTTCGGCTAATTGGGCGCGACCACGGGCAAGGCGAGACCGAACAGTTCCGACCGGCACCTCTTGAATTACAGCTATTTCTTCGTAATCAAGGTCTGCAACGTGTCGCAGAACAATGGCCGTGCGATATTCCTCTGGCAACTGGGCAAGGGCAGCAGAAACATCCATTTGGGCGTCAACGGCACCGGTGCGGTCGCTAGCGGGAGAGTCATAGACCGACTCCTTATCTGTGGGAAGCGGCCGACGTTGGATACGACGTACTTCATCAAGGGCAGCGTTAGTAGCAATGCGATAGATCCAGGTTGAAAACTTTGAGCGGCCGTTGAAGGAGGGAAGTGCGCGAACGATAGACATCAGCGCCATTTGGGTGGCATCTTCAGCATCTGACTTATTGATGACGATGCGGTGACAGATAGCCCGCACCGTGTCGTAGTGAATACGCAACAGGGCATCAACAGCAGTTTGGTCGCCGCGCTTGGCTCGCCGAACGAGAAGGGAATCATCAACGTCCGTGATGCCCTCACACTAGTTAGTAAGTGGAGGCGCTATTTCCCTGATGTGAACGAAAGGTCAGACAGCATGCCCTTGTAGGGATTGCTGTTACTACACGAGGTGCTCCGCCCGGCTTCACGCATGTAGAGCAAGACGTTTCGAGCTGGCGTGGCAACTGTGAATGTTGCGGTGCCAGCTTGTGAGCCAAAAGAATCTGTAACGCGAGGACCCCAACCGGCAAGTGTGGTGGGAATTGCTTTACTTGTTGACACAAAGACGTCGGCATTCCACGGTGCAGTTGCAAATGTCGCGGCTAAGGATCCAATACCGACGCCAGATAATTGCACGACGACTCCGACCCCACCTTTAGAACCGAAATATTGGTTGCCGTAACACACTGTTGTCCAAAGCGTGGCTGGATTGTTGTCAGTGAGGTTAGGAATCATGGCTTCGTTCTCTTGCCGGTCCTCACCATTTGGGTCATAACTTCGCATGCTCAGTACCGAGACAGGACCAACGACAACATCATTGATGATGCCAGGCACGACATCACCAGGAACTGACTTTGTGTTTTGTAGTCCGCGCCACAACATCACCGACATCACCAATGCAGCTACAAGTAGTACTGCAATCGGAATGTAATTGCGTCTTGTCGAGGTCTTATGCGATCGAGGCAATGAACTATCTGTGCGCACAACTCCACGAGGCGTTATGTCTCGTTTAGCAATAGGCCTTGGTGGTGTGTCGTCATTCTCTACTACTGAAAATTGACGCGGTTGTTTCTTTGGCATCAACGGATCATTGAGCATTGGACGAGGTCGCGCGGTTGTCGGTGCACTCATTGCAGGCGTGAAACCATCAACCGGTGTCATCGCATCATGCACATTTTTAATGGAAGATTCAAGTGCTTGAGCAACTTCGTTGCAGTCGTCGTAACGTTGTTCTGGTTTGCGGCGCAACATTTTGTTAATTACCGCAATGACATTGCTTGGCACATCAGAACGAATTCCGCTGAGCGGAGTTGGGTCGCGTTGCAAGCGCGCGACAGCAGTTGCCTGATCGTTGTCTTCCTTAAAAGGGGCATGTCCTGCTAGGCATTCGTACAAAACGAGCCCCAGCGAATACATGTCAGCACGGCCATCTAATTCACGGCCTTGAACTTGTTCTGGTGACAAGTATTTTGCAGTTCCCATCATGATGTCAACGCGCGTGAGGTCTGTGCCATCTTCTTTTGAACTCTTTAGCGGCTTAGCAATACCAAAATCTGTCAGCAACACTTCGCCTTGTTGCATTATGAGAATGTTGCCCGGTTTGATGTCGCGATGCACGATGTTTTCTGCGTGGGCTTTTGCAAGTGCAGCTGCAATTGCGCGACCAATGTGCACAGTGAGATGAACGCTGAGCATTCCCACTTGGTTAGAGTCGTTGGCTTCATCGAGTAATTCGCGCAACGACTTACCTTCGATGAGCCGCATGATTAATGCAACTTGACCGTCTTCTTCGACGCAGTCATACACCGGAACAATGTTCGGATGTGTGAGTCGTGCAAGAGCGCGGGCCTCACGACGAAATCTTTCAGTGACGATTGGATCATCAATAACACTCGCGCGTAATAGTTTTACAGCGACTAATCGACCAAGCTGTAAGTCAGTTGCACGCCATACATCGGCCATGCCACCAGAAGCAATCGTGCTCTCCAGACGGTACCTATTACCTATGAGGTCATCGGAGTGTCGTACTGCAGCCATTACTGGGAGCAAACGCTACTTCTGAAACACCCCCTGGGCGGGGTATACCCCTTACGCAGAAAGGAGAAAAACGATTCCGATCGTTCCTTGACCGGCGTGAGTACCGATGACAGCACCGATGTCACCGACAATAATTTCCCCGGTGTAGACCTCTTTCACCATTGCAATAAACGCATCGATGTCAGAACATTGTGCATTCAGAACGGCGAGTCGCTCGATGGGAACTTCTTGGTTGCGCAAAATGTCAACGAGGTGAGCAAGGGCTTTTGATCGTGTGCGCTGTTTACCAGCTTCTTCAACAAGACCATTCGTAATTGAGATCAACGGCTTGATTGACATGACGGTTGCAAGCATGGCCTTCGCGCCACCGATGCGACCACCCTTTTTCAAGTTGTCGAGTGTGTCGAGTGCAGCAAATACTCGGGTGCGAGGAATGACTGAATGCGCGCGCGCGACCACTTCGTCAGTAGTAGCGCCGGTCTTTGCTAGTTCGGCACAGGCCAGAACTGTGAGTCCGAGGCCCATAGAGGCATTGCGACTATCGACGATGCGAACATCAATTCCAGGAGAAACGGCGCGAGCTGCAAGCTCTGCGCTCTGCATTGTGGCCGACAAATCGGAGGAGAGTGCGACCACAACGATGGCCGTTGCACCTTCTGCAGCAAGGCTTCTATAGGTTTCTTCGAAGGAACCAGGCGAGGGCGCTGCTGTCTCAGGCAACGTGGCAGACGCCGCGCACTTTGACCAGAACTCGGTAGCAGTGATGGTGGTGCGGTCAATGTATTCGGTGTCGCCAAAACGAACACTGAGGGGAACAATGCGAATTCCCAAGGCGTCAGCCATGGCTTGTGGAAGGTCACATGAAGAATCGGTCACTATGCGTACGGTCATGAATTAGACCGTAGTCGCGTTGAGGCGCTCACGTCGTGCTGACCGACGGTTCGACCACCACCAGGCAAATAACACGAGCAAGAGCACGATGCTGATCAATTGCCCAAATCCGGCGATTGCATTCACAGAGGCGGAGATTGTGATGGGATCCACAACAGACTGATTCCCTTCTGGCGTGGACACCCAGATTGAGATGGGGATTTCACCACTTGTGCGCGTCGTGGCTGACACGTTGAGTTCTGTGGTGCCACCTTTGGTGAGAACAATGATTCGGTTTGGATCTGTAAGAGTCAATTTCGCGCTAGTCAAGCGCACGCGCACTGTGAGGTCTCGGTCTGAGGCATTGCGAACCTGGATGCGAATCGCACCCGTTCGACTGGAAAGGGTGACCGACCGGGGGGTGGTCACAGTGACTGCATCGCGCGTCGCACGCATTTTGTTTCGAAGAGAGGTGATGTAGGCACCTGGGGAAGCAGTGATTGTGGAGGTGCCGAGCGCGAAGAGCGATGGCCATGTCTCGCGTCGAATGTCGTCGGAGGCAAGCATGGACTCTGTGGCATC
>Ga0209442_1002475_pt1 | contig 9960 bp, 9 predicted proteins | sample LauGreSBDMM110DD_2_FD_187565 | JGI IMG/M metagenome (GOLD analysis project Ga0209442, IMG submission 187565) | Freshwater lake microbial communities from Lake Michigan, USA - Sp13.BD.MM110.DD (SPAdes) (version 2) | ecosystem: Environmental > Aquatic > Freshwater > Lake | place: Lake Michigan, USA...
CGCCTTGTTCAGGCCTTGAATCACAAACTCTGCGATCTTGACCTCGTCTTCGACCAAGAGAATTTTGAGCTGCTGCGTTGGGGCCGTATCCATGGGAGTCCTTCAAAACGAACGGAACGCCTCCAGGCTGGAAACATCCATGAACTTCCAACGATTCTATGCCGACCCCTTTAATGCGCTTGGGGATCAATGGATTACATTGCCGTAATCAATTTTGAGCGAGAACCTTACCCGGATTCATGATTCCTAAAGGATCAATTGCTGCCTTGATCTGCCGCATCAGCCCGACTTCAACGGAAGATTTGTAGCGAACCAATTCAGAAGTTAATGACTGTCCGATTCCGTGCTCTGCACTAAAAGTCCCCTTAAACTCCTGTGCAGTGTCGTAAACCAATTGCCTCACTTGCATTGCGTAAGCTTTGGGATCTTTCAGTGAATCCCAAAACGATTGGGGGAAAATGGCCAAAAAGTGGACGTTGCCATCACCCAGATGTGCAACTATCACAACATGGGCTTTAGGGAAAGAATTCTTTACTTTTGCAGTTGCACTTTCGACAAATGCTGGTACGGCCGATGTTGGCACTGCAACATCGTGATTCAGACTTACACCATGGGCGCGGTTGGCCTGCGAAACGCTATGGCGTATTTTCCAAAACTTCATCGCATGGGCATGGCTTGTGGCAACCAGGGCATTGTTTACCTGGTCGTCTTCCATCGCTTGAGCTAGCGTCTTTTGCAGCATGGCATCCAGCGTTCCCGTCTCTATGGAGTCACTTAGCTCAATTAACAGATACCCAGCAGATTTATCAGGTAGCGGGTCCGTTTGGCCAACGACATGTTGCGTGACTAAATCAAGCTGCTCCCTCGAGACATATTCAAACGCCGATAAGCGTGATTCAAACTCACCCCGAAATCTCGAAAGTAAATTAGTTGCGTGCTGAAGACTCGGGACAGCAACCCATGCAACCGCCTTTTCAATCGGCTGAGCAAAAAGTTTTAGTGAGGCGGCAGTGATAATTCCTAGTGTGCCCTCAGCCCCCATGAACAAAGCTTTCAGGTCGAATCCGGTATTGTCTTTACGCAGACTTCGCAAACCGTCCCAAACATCTCCATTTGGCAAAACAACCTCTAATCCCAGCACCATCTCGCGAGCATTACCATAGCGAAGAACGGCAGTTCCACCGGCATTGGTAGATAGGTTTCCTCCAATCTGACACGTACCCTCAGCGCCCATACTCAAAGGGAAATACAGCCCATTATTTTTTGCGGTTTCCTGGAGGGTTTGTAGAACGACCCCGGCGTCAACCGTCACACTTTGATTCGCGCGATCTATCTCCCTGATCTGATTCATCCGGGATAAATTGATAATGACGTTACTTTGCTGGTCCTTCAACGGAACGGATGCGCCACTTTGTCCAGTATTACCTCCCTGTGGAATCACTGGTAAATTCAGTTCGGCACACAAACGAACCAGATCAGCCACTTGCGAGGTGTTGCGGGGCAAAAGAACCGCATCGGTGGGGCCGCGAAAGTTTTTACGCCAGTCAATGACAAATCCGTCGAGTTCCGCCATATCGGTAAGCAAACCGTCGCGACCAACAACCTCCTGTAGACGACTCACCACTGAGGGACTTAAACGAGTTTTATCGTAAGTCATGGGTTCATTTGCCTTTTAAAAAAGCATCGTAAATCGTGATGGCCGCGTTAATCGCTGTACTTGGCTGACCCGGGTACCAAACCGTGGCGGGAGTCGCTTGCACTTGGGTACCAACAGGCGCTATTTGACGTGCAATCGCCAACCCTTCGACCAACATGTCTGCAGGACCAGCGCATATCAGCGCAGGACAACGTAGCAGGGGTAGCTTTGACCGGGTGTCGTAACTGAATGCTGCGCCATAGGTCAAGTGGTAGGTGTGACCACTTTTAAGTAATCCCACCGTCCAAGAGTGCAAAGTCTGCAAATCAGGTAAACCTAGGGAACGGGCTGCATCTCGAGATTGCCTGTACCACGGCCAGAATAAAAACATATCTCTGCGCATATTCCAAGCGCGGAGCAAATGGGTGCCCCACCTGTCAGGAAGGATAGGCGGTAGGTAGTTTTTTAGAATGTCGTTCGTAAAACTTTGGTCAAGCAAAACCGGCGCTTCAAGGATGATGCGGCCAACGCGATGGGGCTGTTGTATTGCAAACTCCAGAGCAACCAAAGCCCCCGTATGGGTGCCAAATAAATCAACTTTATCTAGCCCTAAAGCATCTGCGACCTCAATCGCATTTTTTGCCATGCTATTTATGTCGACTTGGCCCACCGCTTTATCTGAATCACCGTTACCGAGGTAATCGCACGCTATAACGGTTCGCCCTTTAGCCAAACGGCGCATTAGTAATTCCAAAGGCTCTGCTGATCCAGGAGCCGAGTGAAAAACAAGCAAAGTCTTGGAGCCGCGTCCTACTCTGCGCAGGTGAACTCTTCCAGAAGGCGTTTGAAGGTAGTCTTTACGCAAACTAGGCGTTTCAATTTCTGTGTTTTTCCTTGAATGGAAAAGAGAACGGCCCTCCATAAGAGAATCAAGTCGGGGCTTTAAAGATGTCAATGACGGGAGTTGAAAAGCTCTGAACAGTTCGACGTCGGTTCGCAAGGCGTGCTCCAGGCCCTTGGTGCAAATCCGCCAGAGTTTGCTATAGGCCACAAGGTTTACTGCTGCGTCCAGTACCGCTGTATCCAGTTCTGCGTCTGTTGGAAGGGGTGGGCCAACCGGGTCAATATGCGTAGGCCGACCAGAATCAAGCATTAAACAGTTTCGAAAGTGTGCGCACAGAGAGACTAGATGCGTACCGTCGTCGCAAAGTTTCAAAGAAGGAAGACGCTCATCGCCATGTATCCAATGCTTCGCTTTATCGATATCCACCAATAACAGTTCACTGCCCTTAGAAAATAATGACGACAATTCAATGGCAATTGCCGCAGAGAGATCAAAGCCAAGAAGGACAGGTCGGACTATGCCTAAGAGGCTCAAAGCGGAGTAGATAGCAGCAGCGACCCCCGGTATGTCGCGCACTGGGATGTTTCCAGACCCACCAATTCCAGGCAACTCAACAACCGTCATATGCCAACCGGGAAATTGTGTCTCCATTTGAAGAGCCGTAACCTTTGCCGACATCACCAGTCCTGGCAAGACAACCAAACTTGGGCCGTCACCACCAGTCCACACCCGCATTTGCCCAACCGGGGTATTTAAATAGCGGGGCTGCACCGAATTTTGAGATATTTCGGCCGAATGATTCATGGTGTTACTTCGAAATGTTGACTATCAAGCGACTATCTTTTCGCTCACCATGAATTTCTTTTGCAAGGCATCAATGCGAGGAAAACCGATGAAATCACCGAAATCGTTCATAGGGATCACAGAGCGGGGAAGTTTTTTAGATGACTTTGTTTCCGATAAGACTTTCAGATTTTCTCGCATGGCTTGTGTTGCGCTCATGAGTGCTACGAGGGGATAAGTTGCAATTCCTGCAACCTCCTCAATTTCAGCTTGATTCAGATCCTTTTCTAACCAACCCAATAACTGCAATGAGAGCGGTACGCCGGCAGCTTTTCGCATGGATCGCAGTCCAGCGATATCTTTAAAACATCTGGAAATCGGCTGGATGATATCTGCGCCAGCTGCCACATATGCCATAGCGCGACGCATGGCTTCGTTTGGATCCACTGCATCGGTTCGGGCGATGATGAGAGTCTCAGGATTGCGACGTACAGAGGCTACCGCCCTTATCTTTGCTACAGCCTCTTCCATTGAAATGATGTCAATTTCCAAAGATGAGCAAGGGCAGCGTTTAGGTGAGACCTGATCCTCCATGATTACAGCTGAGGCACCCGCTGACTCAAACTCTCGCATGGTGCGCATCGCATTAATCGGATTACCATAGCCAGTATCGATGTCAGCAATAACCGGAATCGTTACCGCATTACAAATATTTCGAGTGACCGTTAAATTTTCTGACATCGTATAGATTTCAGTATCAGGCTCTCCCAAAAATGATGAAGAAATACCATAACCGGATGTCAACAAAGCATCAAAGCCGGCCTCCTCTATCAACCTCGCACTCAACGCATCAAATGCACCAGCGGCCCAAACGGTTCCATTTTTTTTAATCAGCCCTCTAAGACTTGTCATGATTTTTCTCCAATAGCAGTGGATTTATAAAAACGTTTTTTCAAATAATTTTCAAGACCACCTGCCTGCAACATGGCAAAGTCAGCATGTGGAAGCGGTTCAAAACTGATTTTTGTACCCTGTGTCAGGTTGTGGAGCAAAGAGCTCTCCCAGTCGACTTCAATTTCATCCCATCGAGACACAAAATTAAGAATGCCAGGACACGGAATTTGTGGAAAACCCATACTGATTTCACCTCGCCAATATCCAGGGGAAAACGATTCAGCAATGACCCCAGAGATACCAAGATGTCGCATAGCTTTCATAGGCGGGTAATGGGGATGACCGTAACCAAAGTTATGGTTCCCGATGATCAAATCGCCAGGCCTTACATCCTTGGCGAAGTCTTTGTCATAGGACTGCATTGCCGCCTTGGTTAGCTCGACAATGTCAGTGGTTTTCATATTCGTTACACCAACAATCTGATCTACATCAAAGTCGATTTCTTCAAATATGAAAGCCACGCGTCCATGCAGATTTTTCAATGTCATGATCAGACTTTCAGGTAGGGACGTGGGTCTGTGATTTTCCCTTCCAAAGCCGATGCCGCAACGACGGCAGCGTTGCAAAGGAAGATCTCAGAATCTGGACTTCCCATGCGTCCGCGAACATTGAGTGTGCCGGTAGATACCGCCCGCTGTCCCGCTGCCATCGTAGCAATACGGCCAAAACAATAGTCACACGATGATGAAGAAACAAATGCCCCCGCCTCCACCAAAGTGGCCAATAGCCCCTCACGAGCCGCTTCAGCCATGATGGCTTGGCTGGTAGGCACGACATGAAGCGCGAAACCTGGCGCAATTTTTTTACCCTCCAGTACCTGGGCTGCCATCCGCAGGTCCTCCAGACGACCGGAAACGCATGACCCCAGATAACCCGTTTGCACATCCAGTCCTAAATAGTCTTTTAAATCGCGCGTATTTGCAGGACTTGGCGGAATAACGATGATCGGTTCAAGTGACGTCAAGTCAATGGTGTGGCGGGCGGCGTAATGTGCATCTTCGTCGCTGCTTACAGGCTCAAGTTGCTTACGTGCCCTAGGCAAAGCATATTCAAGGCGCGGCGCATCTGGATTAACAATCGCAGTCAGTGCACCTGTAAACATTGCTAAGCCCGTTATGGTTTGAAGGCTGTCCGTTGACAAAGCGCTGGCTGCAGGCCCACCAATTTCTAGCACCTGAAACCGGCATGACGCTGATCCCAAAACCCGAACTAAGTGATGAAACACATCCCGGGCCATGACGCCGGGTTGTAAAGTGCCTACAAGATCAACCCGTGTCGTTTGCGGGACCTTGATGGCAACTCGCTCCATCGCAAAAGCTTCCAAAACATTGCGACGTATACCCATCGCCAGCGTTCCAAAGGTTCCTAGTTGGCTAATGTGCCCATCAAAATGCACGACAAAGGCACCAGGGGTCGCAAAACCAACTTCAGAGGCCACCTGATGACCAATGCCTTTGCGCTCATAAAGTGCAACATTGTTTTTACTACACCAGTCGCGTGTACCGATATGTAGTTCTTCCTCTTTAGCTGAAGTGGCTGGCACCATGTGGTCAATGAAGATACCAAAGCGCTCGGGTTCGGCGATTTGCTCAATCCCAAAATCATCTTTGAGTTGCTTAAAAATGACATCGGTATAGCCTGGAAAATCATAGGCCAAGACAAAATCCGGCTTAGCCATGATTTCATCGCCGGCCTTGGCAGTCGCTAAGCCGGCCGCACGAGCCAATATCTTTTCCGTAATCGTGTAACCCATGTGTAGATCTCCTGGAAATATTTTTATCGGCTTAAGCCAAGTGAGCCAGGATTCATGATGCCGTCAGGATCGACAGCAGCTTTGAGCGCTGACAACAATGCCCAGGTTGGGGACTTTTGAACCTCTTTGAAAGGGTAGTCACGTGCAATTTGCCAATTGACTCCGCCCAGACCTAAATAGACAGATTGAATTCCTTTGCGCAGTGTTGCTACCGCTTCACGCGCCTCTACATTAGCTTTTCGCGAGATCCAAGGGGCAACAACATCCTCACCCATCGATTTGCTGTGCAATGGTGTAATTTCGTCCGTCCAATAAAAGGCAGGTTCAAAGAAAAACTCACCTGCGACCGTCATAGTCAAGTAGGACAAAATGATGCCGTGCTGATCTATCAATGCACGTTGACTCTCAAAATAAGCGTCATTGGCAGCCACTACACGGGCAGCTTCACTCATAGGAAACACAGAGTGAATGGGGACCCAGCGCTGTCCATCGGAACCTAACATTCCTCTAACAGGATTAAACGGTTTGGAGCGCATCACACGAGCGGCTGCATTTGAAATTTCAACCCCGTGCTTGTTACCAATATCGCGAAGGGCTTCCATGTTGTTCTTTAAGTCTTGTGGACTTCGACCTTCAACGACCAAGTGCAGCGAGCATTCATGTTCTGTTAAATAGTTTTCGCCGGTGGTCACGACGCTAACTACGTCTTTAACACCTTGCACCCAACCTTTGGCGGCCTTGGCTACGTTACCAATGATTTTGGGACCATCCGCCAACTTATTAACGCTTGCTGAGTTGATTGCCTTAGAGCGATCAATTCCAAAGCTAGTGGCGATGGCATACAAATAACTCATTTCAGCTTGCGCCAAAACCATAGACTTCATATCTTTGAAACCGAAACCTAGAAAATCCTGATCCATAGCTTCAGGAACCAACTTCATAGTTGCAGCCAGTTTGAGACCCAAAGCCCCTGTATCCCCCAAAAAAAGCCCTGTCATATCGGGACCCGCATAGCGCGTGAATGGTTTTGTATTGATCCGACCACCGGATCCCGTTGTAACTATTTCTCCATTGGCCAGCAATACGGTAACCCCCAACACATTATTGGCAACCGTACCATGTATTCCGGAGCCAAAAAATGCGCTGTTTTGCGAAAGTGCGCCGCCAACGGTGGCATTGATGCCTGACAGAGGCCCCCAGTAACCCGTAGTTACTCCTTTTCCCTCGAGCGCTTGATGGACTTGAGCCCACGTGCAACCGGATTCCACCGTGATGTAGCTGTCGGCAACATTGACTTCAATCACTTTATTTAACTTGCGCGTGTCAATAACGATAGATTGGGGATTTTTAGGCAAGTACCCTTTCGTGTAAGACATTCCGCCGCCCCTTGGGACTATCGATATCTTGTGGCGAGCTGCCACTTTGACAGCCTCAGAAGCTTGGTGCGCCGACTCAGGCGTCACCACTGCCAATGGAGGAATGCCTGGTTGCCAAAAAATGTCATTCGCGTAGTAGTCACGCGTTGCGCCATCATCGAAAACGACAGCAGCACCAGCTGCTGCTTTTAGCTCGGTTAAAAAAGTGTCTTTACTCATTTAGTGTGCCCTTAAAAATTGATCTATTTATGCCGCTGATTGAGTGAATATCATTCAATGCGATCACTGGCCAGAAACTACCAGATCGTCTGCAGGTTTGAATTCATAGCCGCTGGCTTGGCGCTTGACATAACCACCGTGTGGCGCACCAAAATGGGCCGGTAAAAGGAGCGCTTTGCGATCACTGCAATAGTCTAAGACTGCGCGTCGAGTCAGTCGAGCCTGATCAGCTGATTCACAAAAACGGCTATTCCAATCTGGCATAAAAACCTGCATGGGCTGGTGCAGACTATCGCCAGGAAAGAGCGCTGCCTCTTTATTGGATTCAAGTTTAATCATGCCGTGACCCTCGGTGTGACCTGGAGCATCCTCGAAAAATAAACCAGGCAAAATTTGTGCGCCATCGTCCACGAAATCAACCAAGCCGGCTTCAACGATAGGCATAACGCTGTCAGCGATCACTGCCATATTTTCCGGCAGACTGATGCCCCCCCCCGTCGGTGAATTCCAATGCTCAAACTCACGCCTTGAAAATATATACCTTGCGTTGGGAAATGTGGGAACCCATTTGTTGCCAACCAAACGCGTGTTCCACCCTACATGGTCGACATGCAGATGCGTGCAAATCACCATCGTCACTTCCTCGGGACGTACCCCAGCAGTCAACAAGTTTTCAAGGTACGGCATGTGCAGTTGATGAAAACGTTGGAAGATCGGGAGTGCCCTTGACTTATCGTTACCGCAACCCGTATCAATCAAGATGACATGGTGATCTTTGCGGATCATCCAGGAATGCATGCTTGACATCACCTTACCGCTTTCGGCATGCCAAAAGCGAGGTTGAGTCAGAAGTTTGGATTGTTGAAAAACACTGCTTTCGAAATCAGGAAAAAGAAACTCAGGCAGAAAACCTGGCGTCAGCATCTCTTCAATCCGGGTCACAAAATGCGCGCCTACTTTGAATGTGCTCATTTAGAAAATTCCTTTTCTTCCAAGTGCCGTCTTTTGGCAACTGAAGGTTCTCCACATTGTGGATATTTCAATAACTCAAATCTTGATTCATTATTCTTTGATGGGGAAATTCGTTTGCTAGGGTTTTCCCTCAATTCGCCACATTGTGGATTCAATGTAAGATTTATCTCCATGAACTTTAACTCCGAATCATTGTCTGCAGTCGAAACCAATACAAACCAAAGTCCGCAAAGAACTGGCACCCAAAGTATTGAGCGGGTAGTCAGCATGATTCGCGTAGTGGCTTCTCGCGGGCGCAGTGGCATGCGTATTGGAGAGATCGTCACCACCTCAGGATTACCGCAGTCCACTTGTTTTCGAATGCTTCAGAGAATGGAGGTTGAGGGATTGGTTAATCGTGATCCCCATACTCGAAAATATTACCTTGGCCCCTTACTTCATGAGCTTGGATTGCTTGCGAGGCCTCGATACAGGCTCAGTGAGTTATGCGATGCAGCGATGCATCACTTGGCGGATATTACCCATGACACCATTTATTTAAGCGAACGCAGTAATATGGAGGCGGTTTGTACCAACCGCGTTCTGGGTGATTTCCCCATCAAAGCGTTAGCCCTTGACATTGGTATTCGAAGACCCCTTGGGGTTGGGGCTGGAGGCTTAGCCATTCTTTGTGCCATGCCGGAAGATGAGGCGCATGCCATCATTAAGGATAACGCCCACCGATACCTGAAATTTGCAACCTTCAGCGTAGACTTTCTTCTAACAGCAGTTGCACAAGGCAGGGCCCAAGGCTACTCCTTCCTTGACAGTGCGGTTACGCCAGGAACCGCCGCCATCGGCGTCGCTTTTCCCAAGGATAACCCTGTTGCGGCTATCAGTGTGTCGGCTTTATCGGGTCGGCTTGAATTGCCACGACGTGAAGAGATTGCTCACGAACTGCAACGTCAACTGCGAAAAATATCTGATGGAATCGTGAAGCTAACGGGACTTCCCACAGAACGTTAGAAAATCCCGACAGTAAAACGGAAAGTCAGAGCTACAGTTCAATTATGCGAAATAGGCTTCTAGTACACCCGCATCGGAACGGAGTTCGGATGCGGTCCCTTGACCTACGATTGACCCACGCTTCATCAAATAAGCGTAGTCACAGACTGAAAGCGCAATCTCGGCATTTTGTTCAACCAAAAGGATCGATTGGCCTTCCTTGTGCAGCGTGACAATCGCTTGGAAAACGAGATCGATGATGGAAGGTGCTAAACCCATTGAGGGTTCGTCGAGTACCAGCATGGTGGGCTGAGTCAAGAGTGCCCTGCCAATGGCCAACATCTGCTGTTCTCCGCCACTCATTAAACCTGCCGGTTGGCTACGACGCTCTTTAAGTCGAGGAAATAGATCGTAGACTTTTGCAATTAAATCCTTCTCA
>Ga0209442_1002476_pt1 | contig 9957 bp, 10 predicted proteins | sample LauGreSBDMM110DD_2_FD_187565 | JGI IMG/M metagenome (GOLD analysis project Ga0209442, IMG submission 187565) | Freshwater lake microbial communities from Lake Michigan, USA - Sp13.BD.MM110.DD (SPAdes) (version 2) | ecosystem: Environmental > Aquatic > Freshwater > Lake | place: Lake Michigan, USA...
GGCGGGTACGGCGTTTTCAAACATGATCCAGACAAAACCCATCACCAAGGCCGCAGCCGCAGGCGAGGGCAGACCCTGAAAATAACGCTTGTCGACTACGCCCGTGTTGACATTGAAACGCGCCAAGCGCAACGCCGCGCAAGCACAGTAAACAAAAGCCGCAATCCAGCCCCAACGGCCCAACTCCTTGAGCGTCCAAACATAGGCAATTAGCGCGGGTGCCGCGCCAAAGGACACCATGTCCGACAACGAATCCATTTGCTCGCCAAAAGCGCTTTGGGTGTTGGTCATGCGGGCCACGCGACCGTCCAGGCTGTCGAGCACCATGGCGCTGAAGATGCCCACGGTGGCCAGGTCAAACCGGCCATTGATGGCCATGACAACGGCATAAAAACCAGCAAACAGGGCCGCCAGAGTAATCATATTGGGCAGCATGTAGATGCCCTTGGAGGGTTTGCGCACCGCTGCAGAGGCTTCGGCGTCTTCGACTTTGTCGGTGGTTTTGTTCATCGTCCATTCCTGTTGGGGCTTTTTCTGGATCCATCCCGTGTCAATGGAGTTTAAGGCAGACCCAGCACCCAAGAAAAAGGCCACCGCAGTGGCCTTTTCCATTCTTGCCCAAGAGCCAGATCAGTTGCGGGTTTTGTCAACCAACTTGTTCTTGGCGATCCAAGGCATCATGGCGCGCAGTTGTGCGCCCACAACTTCGATGGAATGCTCGGAAGTCAAGCGACGACGCGCGGTCATGCTCGGGTAGTTGGTGCGGCCTTCCAAGATGAACATCTTGGCGTATTCGCCCGTCTGGATGCGCTTCAAGGCATGGCGCATGGCTTCGCGTGACTGCTCGTTGATGATTTCAGGACCGGTCACGTACTCGCCGTACTCGGCGTTGTTCGAGATCGAGTAATTCATGTTGCCGATGCCGCCTTCGTAGATCAGGTCCACGATCAGCTTGAGTTCGTGCAAGCACTCGAAATAAGCCATTTCAGGGGCGTAACCGGCTTCCACCAAAGTCTCGTAACCCATCTTGATCAACTCAACAGCACCACCGCACAGAACAGCCTGCTCGCCGAACAAGTCGGTTTCGGTCTCTTCTTTGAAGTTGGTTTCGATGATGCCGGCCTTGCCGCCACCGTTGGCCATGGCGTAGCTCAGGGCCATCGCACGGGCCTTGCCGCTCTTGTCCTGGTGAATCGCGACCAGGTGGGGCACGCCGCCGCCTTGGGTGTAAGTGTTGCGCACAGTGTGGCCTGGGGCCTTAGGGGCAACCATCCAAACGTCCAGGTCTTCGCGGGGCACAACTTGGTTGTAGTGCACGTTAAAACCGTGGGCGAAGGCCAGCGAAGCGCCTTGCTTGATGTGAGGGGCCACGTTGTTGTTGTAGACCTCGGCGATCATTTCGTCGGGCAACAAGATCATGACCACGTCTGCGGCTTTGACCGCATCGTTGACTTCCATCACCGTGAGACCGGCTTTGCCGACTTTGTCCCACGATGCACCGCCTTTGCGCAGACCCACGACCACCTTCACGCCACTATCGTTCAGGTTTTGAGCGTGGGCATGGCCTTGCGAGCCGTAACCAAGAATGGCAACAGTCTTGCCCTTGATGACGCTCAGATCACAATCTTTGTCGTAAAAAACTTTCACAGGGTTCTCCTTAGGAATAAACAGGTTGGTGATTGGATTTAGACGCGCAGGATGCGCTCGCCGCGCCCGATACCGCATGCACCGGTGCGCACGGTTTCCAAAATGGCGCTGCGGTCGATCGCCTCCAAAAAGGCGTCGTTCTTCGATTGGTCACCGGTGAGCTCAATCGTGTAGCTCTTGTCGGTGACGTCAATCACACGGCCACGGAAGATGTCGGCCATGCGTTTCATTTCTTCGCGTTCCTTGCCCACGGCACGCACTTTGACAAGCATCAGCTCGCGCTCAGTGTAGGCACCTTCGGTCAGGTCGACCACCTTGACCACCTCGATCAGGCGGTTCAGGTGCTTGGTGATCTGCTCAATAACGTCGTCAGAGCCAGCGGTCTGGATGGTCATGCGCGAGAGGCTGGGGTCTTCGGTCGGAGCCACTGTAAGCGACTCGATGTTGTAGCCACGGGCCGAAAACAGCCCCACCACGCGAGACAAGGCGCCCGCTTCGTTTTCAATCAATACAGCGATGATGTGTTTCATGTGTGATTCCTCTTTTTGCCGCCCTCCCCTGCGCACGGTAATGTGCAGGCTTGGCGGGCAATAGATTCGTCCAGTGGGATTAATTAAAGATCTTCAGCGCCCATCAGCATCTCGGTGATGCCTTTGCCAGCCTTAACCATGGGGAACACGTTTTCAGTGGGGTCAGTACGGATGTCCAGGAAAACCGTGCGGTCCTTGAGCCTGCGTGCTTCGCGCAAAGCAGGCTCCACATCCTCAGGCTTTTCCACCAAGATGCCGACGTGACCATAAGCTTCGGCCAGCTTCACGAAGTTGGGTAAAGCATCCATGTAGCTGTGGCTGTAACGACCGGAGTAATCAATCTCCTGCCACTGTCGCACCATGCCCAAGTAACCGTTGTTCAGGGCCACAACTTTGATGGGCGTGTTGTATTGCAGGCAGGTCGAGAGCTCTTGAATGCACATTTGAACCGAACCTTCACCCGTCACGCAATACACCTCGCTGTCGGGCTTGGCCAGCTTGATGCCCATGGCATAGGGAATGCCCACACCCATGGTGCCCAAACCGCCAGAGTTGATCCAGCGGCGCGGTTCGTTGAACTTGTAGTACTGGGCAGCCCACATCTGGTGCTGGCCCACATCGGAGGTGATGTACGCGTCGGCGTCCTTGGTCATGTCCCACAAGGTCTCGATGACCTTTTGCGGCTTGATGACCAAGCTGTTGGTGCTGTCGTACTTCATGCAATCGCGGCTGCGCCAGCCTTCGACCGTTTCCCACCACTGCGCCAGCGCCTGGCTGTCGGGCTTGAGACCGGATTCGCGGATCATGCCCATCAATTCGATCAGCACGTCTTTGACGTCGCCCACGATCGGCACGTCGACCTTGACGCGCTTGGAAATGCTGGAAGGGTCGATGTCGATGTGGATGATCTTGCGTTCGTTTTGGGCAAAGTGCTTGGGGTTGCCAATCACGCGGTCGTCAAAGCGGGCGCCCACGGCCAGCAAGACGTCGCAGTTTTGCATCGCGTTGTTGGCCTCCAGCGTGCCGTGCATGCCAAGCATGCCCAGGAAACGGCGGTCATTGGCCGGGAAAGCGCCCAAACCCATCAAGGTGTTGGTGACCGGGAAGTTCAGCATGTCCACCAAAGCGCGCAACTCGGGACTGGCATTGCTCAGCAGCACGCCACCACCGGTGTAGATGTACGGGCGCTTGGCCGACATCAACAGCTGCATGGCTTTGCGAATCTGACCACCGTGGCCTTTGCGCACAGGGTTGTAGGAGCGCATCTCTACCTTGTCGGGGTAGCCCGTGTACAAAGTCTTGTTGAAAGAAACATCCTTGGGCACATCCACCACCACCGGGCCAGGGCGACCGGTGCGGGCAATGTGGAACGCTTTTTTCATGACCTCGGCCATGTCCTTGGCATCTTTGACCAGGAAGTTGTGCTTGACGATGGGGCGGGTGATGCCCACGGTGTCGCACTCCTGGAAAGCGTCCAGACCAATGGCGGCAGTGGGCACTTGCCCGCTGATGATGACCATGGGGATACTGTCCATGTAAGCGGTGGCGATGCCGGTCACCGCGTTGGTCAGGCCAGGACCCGAAGTGACCAGCGCCACACCCACTTCGCCCGTGGCGCGAGCGTAGCCATCAGCAGCATGCACTGCCGCTTGCTCGTGGCGGACCAGCACGTGCTGAATAGTTTCTTGTTTATAGAATGCGTCGTAGATATGGAGTACGGCACCGCCGGGGTATCCCCAAACGAACTGAACGTTTTCGGCTTGCAGCGCTTTGACCAGAATTTCAGCCCCACGCAACTCTTGAGATGTGGCTGCGGCGGACGCAGCAGATGCCATTTCGGCTTTATTGATTTCCATATTCAACCTTTTGAACCTTTGTGAATTTCTCTAACGAAAAACCTTGGGTGCCCCTTGGCTCGACTCTTGTGAAGTGGCTTTAGGACTTGAGACCACAGACATGCGCACCTAACTGTAAAAGTGCCGGACGGTGATCCGTTTGCTTTTTTTCAAATGCAACCCGATATTATCGCACCGTTGACGGCGGGTCTTTAAAAACAGACCGCCCACATCTGGGTAAGTGACATAATTGCCTTACATCATTGCCAGTCTCTTTACCCGCAATCCCATCTCGCCTACACAGGACACAGCCCGCCGCTGCAAGCAACTTGGCCTCGGACACCGAAATTTCTGACTTTCTCAAAAGCGTGGAGAAAAAGGCCTTCAAACGGGCTTATTACCACGTGGGCGATGAAGAAGGGGCCCTGGACATCGTGCAAGACAGCATGATCAAGTTGTGCACCCACTACTCAGACAAACCGGCACCAGAGCTGCCTTTGTTGTTCCAGCGGATATTGTCCAATACAGTGCTCGACTGGTTTCGCCGTCGCAAGACGCGCAACGCCTTGTTTTCCAACCTGGACGATTTTGACCACCGCGACGACCTGGGCGACTTTGACCTGCTCGAAGTCACTACGGGTGCGGCCGATGCCCCCGCCAGTCAAAGCGCTGAGCAATGGTTAGGGCGGGTGCAAACCCTGGAACACATTGAAAAAGCCATCATGAGCCTGCCTGCGCGTCAACGAGAAGCCTTCCTCCTGCGTTATTGGGAGGAGCTGGACGTGGCTGAAACTGCCGCCGTGATGGGCTGCTCTGAAGGCAGCGTCAAAACCCATTGCTCCCGCGCCATCCAGTCCTTGAGTAAAACCTTGGCCCAACAAGGCATGAAACCATGAAAAATTTCCAGACATCCGCCACTGCCACCACTGCCGACATGGACCTTTGGGGTCGAACCTTGGCTGCGCAATTGGACGTAGCCTCGCAGGATTTGGGGCACGACATCGGCGAGCGGCTGCGCGTGGCCCGCCAAATGGCCTTGAAGACCCGCCCCATTCCGCAACGCCTGCTGCGCCACAGCCTGGCCTTGCAAGCCAATGGCACGCTCAGCGGACCACCCGACGAGGGCCTTAACCTTTGGCGCATCCTGGCCTCGGCCCTGCCTTTATTGGCCCTGGTGTCGAGCCTGATGTTCATCCAGGCCATACAACAAGACTTGGCCGAGACCGACATCGCATCCCTTGACTCGGCCTTGCTGCTCGACGAATTGCCACCGGATGCCTACACCGATCCAGGTTTCGTGCAGTTCCTCAAAATCCAGCTCCATCAAAACGCGCGGCATGACTGAAACGGGTGCGAAATTTGGCCTTGATTGCAATGGCGAGCCGATTGCTTGTCGGCTTGGCCTGCCATCGCTCAGAACTGGACTGTTCCACTGGTGCCTGAGTGTTCTTGGATTGTGCTTGAGCATGCAGATTGGTGCTCAAACACCAACGGCCCCATCCGCGACTACCCCGACCTCGGCTGAGCAACAGAGTTATTTGCCCAGTGCGTCCGCGTCCGGCAGTGCTCATTCTGGCGCGCCGTCTGATACGACTTTGCTGGCCACACCCGCAATGGGGCACAGTGTGCAACTCCCCTCGGCATCCAACGCCTCCAATACGCCCCCCGCCCCAGACTCGGGTGCCTGGCAGTCCTTGAGCAAACGTCAAAAACTGGCCCTTGCACCTTTGGCAGCGGATTGGCATGAGTTGACGACTCAGCAACGTCAAAAATGGCTGACCCTGTCGAAAAACTTTTTCCAGCTGAGTGACGAGGAACAGATGACCCTGCACAGTCGGATGCGGGAATGGGCGGCGCTCAGTCCTCGCCAACGCAGCCAAGCGCGCTTTCACTTTAACACCACCCAATCCCTGTCTGCCCAAGACAAGAGGGCCCAGTGGGAGGCCTACCAGGCGCTGTCCGATCAGGAAAAACACACGCTGTCTTCGGGCCCCAAACCGCCTGCCAAAAGTGCCGCCCGCAGTTTTGCGGCACCCAGCACCCGCTTGGTCAGTCCCCCACTGCTGCCCGTCAATGCCACACGGGCGATTCAGCGTGTGGCGCCTTCAAAACCGATCCACCCCAAAACCTTGTTGCCTCAGCCCTCTTGAATCCATGCAGTGCGATTCATTCGCGCATTTGAGCCACAATCGAAAGCGATATCCGAGCGCCAAATCCCTCACGCTGTGAAGCACAAACCATCCGGCCCGAGCGTGCTGGCGGCGCTGAACCCCTTCGCCATCCGATCTTCAATCATCCATTGCTGCCATGACCCAGCGCGTGCCCCCCTCTCTGCCACCCGCCCTACCGCCTGCAGCCAACCCGCTGGACGCCCCATCGCTCAAACGTCGCATGGCCTGCTGGCTTTACGAAGGCATGCTGCTCTTCGGAGTCGTGTTCATCGCGGGCTATTTGTTTGGCACGCTGAGCCAGACACGCCATGCCTTGGACAACCGTCCAGGCTTACAGGCCTTCCTGTTTTTGATATTGGGCATTTACTTCACCTGGTTTTGGCACCGGAGCCAAACTCTGGCCATGAAAACCTGGCATGTCAAAGTCGTCAGTGCGCAAGGCTTGCCTCTGAGCCAAAGCCGCGCCCTGCTGCGCTACCTGCTGAGCTGGATGTGGTTTTTGCCGCCGCTGCTGCTGACCATTCCCTTGGGCCTGCCAACCGGCTCAATTGGTCTGCTCAGTTTCGTCTGGGTACTGATCTGGGCCTTGCTCAGCCGCTTTCACCCCCAGCGCCAGTTCTGGCACGACGCCTGGGCTGGCACCCGGCTGGTTTCTGCCAAATGAACAAACCATGAACACGCCCCACCCTATCCAAGTAGCGAAACCTGCCTTCTCTGTTTGCGTTTACTGCGGCTCCAAGCCCGGCAACCAGCCCGAATTTGCGCAAATCGCGGTGCAAGTTGGCACCTGGATCGGCGCGCACGGTGGCCAACTGGTCTATGGCGGAGGGCGCAACGGCCTGATGGGCTTGGTGGCCGAAGCCACGCTGGCCGCAGGCGGCACAGTGGTCGGCATCATCCCCACGGCACTCGTTGAAAAAGAATGGGCACACCACGGATGCACCGAGCTCCATGTGGTGGACACCATGCACGAGCGCAAGCGCCTCATGGCCGACAAAGCCGACGCGTTTTTGGCCCTACCCGGCGGCATCGGCACGTTTGAAGAGTTATTTGAGGTCTGGACCTGGCGGCAGCTGGGCTACCACGACAAACCAGTGGGCATCCTGAACAGCCTGGGTTATTACGATGGCTTGATGGCCTTCATTGGGCAGGTGGTTACGCAAGGCTTCATGGCCGACTGGCAAACCGAACTGGTGACATTGGGCACCGAGCCAGAGGCGCTACTGCAAAGCCTGGTGCAAAAAGCGGGCTTTTCACCCCGGGCCAAAATTGAACTGCTCTGATTGGGCTTGAAGGCGTGGGGCGGCGCCCCGCCTGCAGCCCAGCCCCTCAAACCGCGGTTTCGTCTTGCTCGCCGGTGCGAATACGGATCACGCGCTCGACCGTGGTCACAAAAATCTTGCCGTCTCCAATCTTGCCGGTGCGCGCTGCCTTGATGATGGCGTCCACACACCTGTCCACATCGTCGTCCTTCACCACCACCTCCACCTTGACCTTGGGCAAAAAGTCGACCACGTACTCGGCGCCCCGGTACAACTCAGTGTGGCCTTTTTGACGGCCAAAACCCTTGACTTCGGTCACTGTCAGGCCCGTCACGCCACATTCGGCCAAGGCTTCACGCACTTCTTCCAATTTGAAAGGTTTGATAACGGCGGTGATCTGCTTCATGTGAAATGTCCTCGAAAGATAAAGAGCGCCTAGACTCAGGCCCGAAACTTGTTGGTCATAGGATAACGCCAATCCTTGCCAAAACTGCGGTGCGTCACGCGAATGCCCACAGGCGACTGGCGGCGTTTGTATTCGTTGAGCTTGATCAGGCGGGTCACTTTCTCCACATCGGCCCGCTCAAAACCATCGGCGATCAGCGCCTCCACACCCTCATCGTTTTCCATGTAACGCTGGATGATCGCGTCCAGCACCTCATAAGCAGGCAGGCTGTCCTGGTCTTTCTGGTCGGGGCGCAGCTCGGCGCTGGGTGGGCGAGTGATGATGCGCTCAGGGATCGGCTGGCTGCCCGTCCCATACGGATCATGAAGGTTGCGCCAGCGGGCCAAGTCAAACACGCGGGTCTTGACCACGTCCTTGATGACCGCGAAGCCGCCCGCCATGTCGCCATACAGCGTGCAGTAGCCCGTGGCCATCTCGCTCTTGTTGCCGGTGGTCAAGACAATCGCACCGGTCTTGTTGGACAACGCCATGAGCAGCGTGCCGCGAATGCGGGCCTGGATGTTCTCTTCGGTGGTGTCTTCTTTAAGGCCCTCAAACTGCGCCGACAGCGCCTGCTTGAAGCCATCGAACAGCGGCGCGATCGAGATCTCGTCATACCGCACGTTCAGGCGCTTGACCATGTCACGCGAATCGATCCAACTGATGTCGGCCGTATAGGGCGACGGCATCATGACCGCGTGGATGTTGTCGGCACCGATCGCGTCCACCGCAATCGCCAGCACCAGCGCCGAGTCGATGCCGCCCGACAGGCCCAAAATTGCACCCTTGAAACCGTTTTTCCCTAAATAGTCGCGCACGCCCAGCACCAGCGCATCCCACAGCTCGGCGTCGGCGCTGGCCAAAGGCACCAAGGCATCGGTCGCAGCGGTCAGTGCCACGCCATGCTTGCCAACCTTTGCCTGCACCGCCAAGTCGGCCTCGCGAAAGCCCACGGCCCTCGCCACGGCTTCGCCTTGGGCATTGAGCGCAAACGAGCGCCCTTCAAAAATCACCTCGTCCTGCCCACCCACCAAATGCGCGTAAATCAAGGGCAAACCGCAATCGGCCACGCGCTCGCGCATGCGTTGCTCTCGCTCCGGGCCTTTGCCCGCATGAAAAGGCGAGGCGTTCAACACTGCCAGCATCTGCGCGCCAGCGTCACGCGCAAGGCGGGCCGGTTCGTCAAACCAGGCGTCTTCGCAAATCAGCAGCCCCACCCGCGCGCCCTCAACCTCGAACACCCCGACCCCGTTGCCGGGGGTGAAATAGCGGCGCTCGTCAAACACCTGGTAGTTGGGCAGTTCGCGCTTGTCATAAGCACAGACCACCTGCCCCTCGCACAGCACGCTGGCGCGGTTGTGGCGGCGCGTCACCGCCACGCTGCGGGTGCGCAGGCCGCCGCCTTCGGGGTGACCCACCACCACATGCAACCCCTTTAACCCAGCCAGTTCGCGGGCCACCGTTTTCAGGGCATCATCACAGGCGTCGATGAACGATGGGCGCAAGAAAAGGTCTTCGGCCGCATAGCCGCAAATCGAGAGTTCGGGCGTCAGCACCAGGCGCGCACCCGCAGCATGCGCCCGGGTAGCGAAATCGATGATTTTGCGGGCATTGCCCTGCATGTCACCGACGACAAAGTTGAGCTGAGCCACACGAATTTGGAGAGTCATACAGGTGCTGAAAAATGTGAGCTTGAATTATGTCACCCGGGTGCATGATGACCTGAGCGCCATCGCGCCTGAGGCGTGGGACAGCCTGCTCGCCCGGCAAGATGCGCCTTTCCCCTTCATGCATCATGCCTATTTGTCGGCCATGCAGACCAGCCAATCGGCCGCGCCCGAGACTGGCTGGACGCTGCAAGTCATCAGCCTGTGGCGGGGCACCCCGCAAGGCGATGTGTTGGCCGCCGCCTGCCCGCTGTACATCAAGACCCACTCACGCGGCGAATACGTGTTTGACCACGCCTGGGCCGACGCCTACCAGCGCCACGGCCTGGCCTATTACCCCAAAGCCCTGGTGGCCTCGCCCTTCACCCCGGTGCCTGGAAGCCGCTTGCTGGCCGAAAGC
>Ga0209442_1002478_pt1 | contig 9955 bp, 9 predicted proteins | sample LauGreSBDMM110DD_2_FD_187565 | JGI IMG/M metagenome (GOLD analysis project Ga0209442, IMG submission 187565) | Freshwater lake microbial communities from Lake Michigan, USA - Sp13.BD.MM110.DD (SPAdes) (version 2) | ecosystem: Environmental > Aquatic > Freshwater > Lake | place: Lake Michigan, USA...
CGAGGTGAGTGAGTTGCCATGGCTGATAGTTGAGCTAGTAAGACATAGTCGGATCGCATGTGCAAGCGAATGCAGCATGACGCTAAATTACTTTTGTTTCAGTTAACTTATTACTGATAATTTAATCAGCTGAATAGTCACAGCAATTGACACCATCTTCTCGATTGACTGTTAGCTAAGTAGGCTGATTCTATTGTGCTGCATGATAGAATTCACCCAATTTTTTTAGCTACACAAACTAGGTCGACAATCAAGCTGACCAATTCTTCAAAGGGGTTGTGGTGAACGCATCGTTTTCTGGAAAATTAGTGATCGCCACGCGCGAGAGTCGTCTCGCCATGTGGCAAGCTGAAACCGTCCGCGACCGCTTGCTTGAATTATATCCTCACAGTAGCGTGGAAATACTAGGAATGACCACCCGTGGCGACCAAATTTTGGACCGTACCTTATCAAAAGTGGGTGGTAAAGGCTTGTTTGTGAAAGAACTCGAAGTCGCTATGCAAAATGGTGAGGCAGATCTCGCGGTGCATTCACTTAAAGATGTGCCTATGGAGTTGCCAATTGGGTTTGAATTAGCTGCCGTATTAGAACGAGAAGATCCACGTGACGCATTTGTTTCGAACGATTTTGCTAGCTTGGATGCCTTACCCGATGGCGCCATTGTTGGTACTAGTAGTTTGCGTCGCCAAGCTCTGATTGCAGCGCGTTTCCCTAAGCTGATTATTCATCCTTTGCGCGGTAATCTGGATACACGCTTATCTAAGTTGGATCGCGGAGAATATGCTGCAATTATTTTGGCAGCAGCGGGTTTGAAACGCTTGGGCATGGCTGAACGTATTCGATCCTTTATCGCGCCTGAACAAAGTCTTCCTGCTCCTGGTCAGGGTGCAATGGCGATAGAAATTACCTCTGGTCGTCCAGAATTGCAGGCGTTACTCGATCCGTTAAATCATACGGATAGTGAACGAGCAGTGCGAGCAGAGCGCACCTTGTCGCGTAATTTTGGTGGAAGTTGTCAAATTCCTTTAGCAGCTTTTGCTACGATAGATAAGGATGTGATGCACTTACGCGCTATGGTGGCAACACCCGATGGTAAGCGTATTGCTCAAGCTTCTATTCATGGACCGGCAAACAATCCAGAAGCGCTGGGACATGAGATTGCTGATGCTCTGCTAGCACAAGATGCGAAATCGATTCTTGCTGCATGTGAGGCTGAGGCTAGTGGAGACTCTGCAGCTTAAGTTCGTCATTGAGCAAGTGGTTTCAAGTAAAACGCTTAGCTCTCTTTGTTAAGGTTGCGAAGCGTAATTTCCTGTCATGTAATCTCACATGTGGACGATTAAGCAGTGAATCCTGTTGTCATAACCAGACCAGCTGCACAGGCAGAGGCCTTGGCGCTGCAACTTTCTGCATCTGGTTATCCAGTGCGGCTTTTCCCTTTATTGGAAATTCAACCGCTAGCTGATACAACAGAGTTAAGTACCACCCTCGCCAAGTTAAGTGACTATGCCATGGTGGCTTTTGTGAGCCCAAATGCGATAGATGCGGTCTTTGCCCATCTCTCTGACTGGCCTAACAATGTCATTGCTGCTGTGGTGGGTGAGGGTAGTCGATTAGCATTAGCGCGGCATGGTGTGACAGATGCAAACGCAACCATCATTTCTCCTAGCGACAAACAACGCACCGATTCAGAAACCTTACTCTTAGAGCTAGATCTTGATGCATTGCGCGGTAAAAAAGTCTTGATCGTTCGTGCCGAAAGTGGACGGGAGTTATTGGCTGATCAATTACGTGCTGCAGGAGTTTATGTGGAGCAGATAGTGGCTTATCAACGTCTTGCACCGACTTTAGATGAAGCACGACTCGTTGCACTGCGCGCCTTATTAGCCGAGCAAAATGATTGGATTATCACCAGCTCCGAGGCACTACGTTTACTAAAACAGATGGTTGAACAAGCCGATCCTGTCGTCGGGTGGCAGCATATGCAAAACAAAACCCTGATTATTCCTCATCCTCGCATCGCAGAAACTGCCAATGAACTAGGATTTACGCACACAATTCTGTGCGGATCAGGCGACGAAGCCTTGTTGGGCACGATACAATCTCGAACATGACTGAACCGCACTCTTCCCCAACTCAAGAAAACGCCGCTGCTTCACAAGCGGTGTTGAATCCTAGCTCGTCCACTCCGGCACCAAAACGTCGGCGTTGGTTAGAGATTGGGCTCTTATTACTGGCTTTGTTGCTTTTCTTAGAATGGTGGAATGCGAGCAGTAATGTGGCGAGTTTGCGGCGTGAATTAGCTCAGCGCTTAATGAGTGGCGATACCTTAAATTCCCAGACCAAGTTAATTGCGAATCGGGTTGATGAAGAAGTCAAAGTCTTACAAGGCAAGGTTTCTTTATTAGAGGCGCGGCAGGCAGAGTCGCAAGGGCAGCAGGCGGCACTAGAACAGTTGTATCAAGATTTAGCAAAAAATCGTGATGACTGGGCGATTGCTGAAGTGGAGCAAGTCTTATCTACCGCGAGTCAGCAATTGCAATTAGCAGGGAATGTTCGGGGCGCATTGATTGCCTTACAAAATGCAGACAATCGTTTAGCGCGTACTGATAGACCGCAGTTCATAGCGATTCGTCGTGCCATTGCGAAAGACATAGAAAATATTAAGAGCTTGCCCAGCGTTGATCTCACTGGAACTGCGGTTCGTTTAGATGCATTGGTTGCACAAATCGATACGCTACCTTTATTGGCGGATGAAAAACCAGCCGTTATTGCAGCTACCCCTAAGAGCCAATTAGCGCAAACAAATCGTGACGGAAAATCATCAGTCGCGCAAGATGACTGGCGCACTAGTTTGCAAAGCTATTGGCAAACTTGGAGTAGTGATATGTGGCGCGAGGTACAGCAGTTAGTCAGAGTGCGTTCTGTGACGACACCTGATGCTTTATTACTCTCTCCTGGTGAAGCATTTTTTGCGCGTGAAAATTTGAAGCTGCGTCTTTTAAATGCTCGATTAGCACTCTTGTCGCGTAACGACACAGCATTCCGATCTGATCTAAACGAAGCAGACCGTGCATTACAACGTTACTTCGATACCAAAGCGCGCCAAACTCAAGCTGCTCGTGAAGTGATTAAGCAATTACAAGCGAATGTACTGAGTATAGAAATGCCTACTCTTGCAAATAGTCTAGCCGCCTTACATCATTCACGGCCACGGCCATAAATGAACCACTAGTCCTGTTAAAAAAATATCCCATGCGATTCTTTCTTTGGCTAATGACATTGTTTGCTGCGGCCATTGGTTTGGCGGTGTTGGCACGTTTTAATCCTGGAAACGTCGTGTTATTTTATCCACCCTATCGTGTGGATTTATCGCTGAATTTCTTTCTGTTTTTGCTGACATCAGGTTTCGCTTTATTATTTTTTCTCATTAACACCATTCGATCGACCTTGGATATGCCTAGCCGAGTCAGTCTCTATCGTTTAGAGAAACGGCAACGTGAATCAGGACGTGCATTGTTAGAAGCGTTGAAAGCTTATCTTGAAGGTCGGTATGGGCAGGCTGAAAAATCTGCTGCTCGAGCTACTCAGTTACCAGAGAATGAAGGACTGGCTGCCTTATTAGCTGCACGTTCTGCACATAGGTTGCAACAAGCAGGGCGTCGTGATGCATGGTTATTGCAATCACAAAAAGATCCTGCTTTACGTAATGCACGTTTGATGACCACTATAGAATTGTTAGGTGAAGAGAGCCGCGATAGTGATGGCGCGCTATTAGCACTGGAAGAATTAAATGCTAGTGGTATTCGACATATACAAGCATTACGACTCGCCTTGCGTGTGAATCAGCATAAACGCAATTGGAAAGAGGTTTTAAGGTTGGTGCGTTTGCTAGATAAACGTCAAGCACTGCATCCCGCTTTGTCGCAACGATTACGTGATCTTTCTTATGAGGCTTTGCTGCCTACTGCTGCGCATGATGTCGATACATTAAAAAATTTCTGGGCAAAAGTACCTGCATCTGACAGAGCTAGTCCCGCTACAGCGGTAGTAGCTGCATCTGCTTATATGTCGATCGGTTTGCAACAAGATGCTGCTAGCATTATTGAAAAAGCATTGGCTGTAAATTGGGATAGTCGTTTATTAAAAGCCTACCGTTTATGCGCTGCCCCAGAGGGTTCAGCTACCTTGTTAGCGCAAATTGAATTTTGTGAGAACTGCTTGCGTGAACATCCTAATGATGCTGAATTAAGTTTAACTTTAGGTGCATTTTGTTTGCGTCAAAAATTATGGGGTAAAGCGCAGCGGCATTTGGATCATGCTTTATCGGATGCGAATGAGCGTAGCACCATACAAGAATCGCATCTCAGATTAGGGCAGTTACATGAAGCCTTAAATCAACCCGAAGTCGCAGCGAATCATTATCGACAATGTGCGATTGCGACTATGCCCCGCTTAAATCGTTCTTAATTGAATAAATCAGATTCTTGATTGGCTTGTGTAAGCCCTCAGCAAGCATGGGAACGTATAATTCTGTTTTAATTTTTTCATTTTTAATTACGAGAGAGAGTTATGAGTCTTAATCTGGTGCCAGCTGGTCGCGATTTGCCACATGATTTCAATGTCATCATTGAAATCCCTATGAATGCAGATCCTATTAAATACGAAGTCGATAAAGAATCTGGCGCGATCTTTGTGGATCGTTTCATGGGAACGTCCATGCACTATCCTTGTAATTATGGTTATGTGCCACACACTATCGCTGATGATGGTGATCCGGTTGATGTCTTAGTGATCACACCCTTTCCTTTAATTCATGGCGTGGTTGTTCGTTGTCGTGCGATTGGTGTTTTAAAAATGACAGATGAATCCGGTGGTGATGCCAAAGTATTAGCCGTGCCGGTCGATAAAATATTGCCGATTTATAAGCACTGGCAAAAGCCAGAAGATATGAATGAATTACGTTTGAAACAGATACAGCATTTCTTTGAGCATTACAAAGATCTCGAACCAGGTAAATGGGTCAAGGTCGATGGTTGGTATGGACCGGAAGAAGCAGGCAAAGAAATTATGTCAGGCGTTGAAACTTATAAAAACGCTGCAAGCAAGCCTAATTTTTAATTAAGTTCTATCAGGCTTGTCTGTTTTAAATGGATTACGTTCATTGAGTTCATCCATGTAAGAGTCGATTCCTGCGCCTTCACGGTTTAGAAATCGCTCTATCGCATCAGCAAACGCTGGATGGGCAAGCCAGTGTGCAGAATGCGTGCGTTGCGGTAAAAAGCCACGTGCCATTTTATGTTCACCTTGGGCGCCACCTTCAAAAGCCTTAATCCCTTCAGCAATACAAAATTCCAAAGGTTGATAATAAGCGGTCTCGAAATGTAGACATGCATGATGTTCAACTGCGCCCCAATAGCGACCATATAAAGTTGTTTGATCATAGATAAGTAGTGAAGACGCTATGGGCAATCCTTCACGTTCTGCAATCACGAGCAAAATATTTTCTGGCATGGTGGCAGCTATGCGTAGAAAAAAATCTATATTCAAATAAGGTGTTGAATAATGCGCGCTATAAGTTTGGTCATAGCAGCGTTTAAAAAAATGCCAGTCACTTTCACTTAAGGAAGCGCCTTTTATTTGCTTAAAGCTGATGCCTGCTTCTGCAACTTTGCGTCGTTCAGCGCGAATGTTTTTACGTTTTTTTTGCTCTAAGGTCGTGAGAAATTCTTCAAAATTTTTATAACCCGCATTCTCCCAATGAAATTGCACACCAGAGCGCAACATAAAGCCCGCTTCTGCCAGTGAATTTGCTTCTGCTTCGGTGGGATAAAGAATGTGAGTAGAAGATAAACCACGTGTAGTTTGTAAATTCTGCAAAGCGCTAATAAGCGCTAATCTGGCAGCATCATCTATGGCGAGTAGACGACCACCTGTGACAGGGGTAAAAGGTATCGCTGAAAGAAATTTTGGGTAGTACTCAAGGCCATTCCTTTGATAAGCATCAGCCCAAGCCCAATCAAAGACATATTCACCATAAGAATGAAACTTTTCATACAGCAGTAAAGCTGCAACGAGTTGTTCTTCATCCCATAAAGTTAAAAATTGCGGTTGCCATCCCGATTCACGACTTGCGCTGCCGGATTCATGTAGCGCATGCAAAAAGGCATACGATAAAAATGGAGTGGGATGATTTTGTAAGCGCAATAAGCCATCCCATGCTGTTTGTCCAACCTCAGCAAGAGAGGAAACGATACGCGTGCGATAATTCTTATTTTGCAGAGTCAACCTCATGCCATGACAGTGAATGTAGCAATAGCCCAGATCAATAGCACCGTAGGCGATTTAGCCGGAAACAGTGCAAAGATAGCGGACTGCGCACGACGCGCTTCGCTAGAGAATGCCGATATTCTTTTGACGCCTGAGCTGTCATTAGTCGGCTATCCGCCGGAAGACCTCTTGCTGCGGGTTTCATTTTACGCAAAATCTCAGATTGCGTTGCAAGCCTTAGCGCAAGAGCTAGCAGCCTTCAAGGATTTATACGTCATAGTCGGTCACCCTTTTGCTAAAGATGGTCATCACTATAACGCTGCATCGGTTTTATGTAATGGTGAAATCATACTCACCTATCGTAAACATGCGCTGCCAAATTACACCGTGTTTGATGAGAAGCGTTATTTTTCTAGTGCTGATGATGCCTGTACCTTCACACTAAAAGGTGTGTGTTTCGGGATCAATATTTGTGAAGATACATGGTTTGATGAAGCACCTGCTCGAGCACGCGCAGCAGGCGCTGAAGTGTTATTGGTGTTAAATGCTTCGCCTTATCACATGCAAAAAGAGCATTTGCGACAAGATGTCATGCGTTTTAATGTAACGGGACAAGGCATGGCTCTGGTATATGCCAATTTGGTAGGTGCGCAAGATGAATTAGTTTTTGATGGTGGTTCATTTGTCATGAATGCAAATGGCACTATCACCAATCAATTGCCGCATTTTGCAGAAGCTTGTGTGACGGTGAGTTTTAATGGTGCCGAACCTGTTGCACAAAGCCTAGCTGAAGAAATTTCAACCGAGGCGCAAGTCTATGCAGCGCTGGTGTTAGGTGTGCAAGACTATGTGCGTAAGAATGGATTTCCGGGTGCAATTATTGGTTTATCCGGTGGAGTAGATTCTGCGCTCACCTTAGCAATTGCCGTTGATGCATTGGGTGCTGAAAACGTTCGTGCTGTGATGATGCCATCGCCCTATACAGCAGAGATATCTTGGGTAGATTCACGCGAAATGGTGCAGCGTTTGGGTGTGAAATACGATGAAATTGCCATCAATGATTGTTTTACTGCTTTTCGTGATGCCTTAGATTTTGAATTTAAAGACTTGCCCGAAGACGCAACCGAAGAAAATTTGCAAGCACGTATCAGAGGAACATTGCTGATGGCGCTGTCAAATAAAACTGGTGCAATCGTTCTTACGACAGGAAATAAAAGTGAGATGGCAGTCGGTTACTGTACTTTGTATGGTGACATGGCAGGTGGCTTTGCAGCGATTAAAGACATTGCAAAAACGCTGGTTTACCGACTTTGTAGTTATAGAAATAGCATCAGTGATGTGATACCAGAACGCATACTCACGCGTGCGCCTTCAGCAGAGTTGCGACCGAATCAGACCGATCAGGATTCTTTGCCTAGCTATGAAATCTTAGATGGCATCATGCAAGGCTATATGGAAGATGGTTTGGGCATTGCAGAACTGCTGCAGGCGGGGTATCTTAAAGAAGATATCGATAAAATTACACGTCTCATCAAGCTCAATGAATATAAACGGCGCCAAGCGCCTGTTGGTGTGCGTGTAACGCACCGAGCATTTGGAAGAGATTGGCGTTATCCGATTACATCTAAGTTTCGTGAGCAGTAAGTCGTTCGTATAGCAATTAGAAAAATAGCAGATATATTCATCATTACAACATTGAGGAGTTACTCGTGAAGCAAATCACTGCAATCATTAAGCCATTTAAGCTAGATGAAGTTCGTGAAGCATTAGCAGCCGTTGGTGTGAGTGGGTTGACTGTGACGGATGTTAAAGGCTTTGGCAGACAAAAAGGACACACCGAGTTATATCGTGGTGCTGAGTATGTGGTTGATTTTTTACCGAAAGTAAAAGTAGAAGCTGTCGTTGCAGAAGAGGTAGTAGAACTCGCAGTGGAAGCCATTATCAAGGCAGCTCGCACAGGCAAAATTGGTGATGGAAAAATCTTTGTACGTCAGGTTGATGAAGTCATTCGTATACGCACTGGTGAGACTGGCGCTGAAGCAGTTTGATAGTGTTACGTTAGCCTCTGAGTAAAACCACTAACGCGCCGCTTCCACCTTCTGCGGCGCGTGCTTGGCAAAACGCCATGACTTCTTCTTTCTGAACTAACCAGTTTCTTACTTTCTTTTTCAAAACCGGTTCTTTATTTACAGAGCCCAAGCCCTTGCCATGAATAATGCGTACACAGCGATAACCTTTGCGTAGCGCATGCCGTAAAAACAAAGCAACCGCTTCCCGTGCTTCATCGGTACGCAGACCATGTAAATCAAGTTGTTCTTGTATCACCCATGCGCCACGTCGTAATTTGCGCAATACATCCTGTCCCACACCATTGCGTGCAAAACTTAACTCTTCATCCGACTCCATCAGCGTTTCAACACTGAATTCATCAGAGAGTGATTCTTCTAACGCAGCTTGTTCATCTGCCAGATGATGTCGTGCAACAGGTAAGGGTCTTGGTGCATCAATCAGCACGCGTTCTTCTACACTTAGCGGTTTAACGTTGCCGACAGTCGCGCGAAATAGCGTGGCTTCCCGCTCTAATTCACGTTCTTGTTCTAGACGTTGTTGCTCTTGTTCCGCACGCAATTCTGCTTCGACTGCAAGTTGTTTTTGCAGTGCTTGTAAATCCGCAAAATTTTTCAGCGAAGTAGCCATAACAAACCATATGCAATCAAACAGTCTTAAAAATTATTCCAGACTCTCTAAATAACGTTGTGCATCGAGTGCCGCCATACAACCAGTACCTGCACTCGTGATAGCTTGGCGATAAATATGATCTTGCACATCACCGGCTGCAAACACACCTTGCACACTGGTTGCGGTTGCCATGCCTTCAAGTCCAGTTTGGGTGACGATATAACCGTTATTCATTTTTAATTGGCCATCAAAAATACCGGTATTTGGTTTATGGCCAATCGCAATGAACACACCATGCAAAGGAATGGAGGTGATTTTTCCTTCTGCTGATTTAATATTGATGCCTGTTACACCGCTAGCATCACCAGTAACTTCATCTAAGGTGTGATGCCATTGAACGTCAATTTTACCTTCCGCTACTTTTGCCATTAAACGATCAACTAAAATTGGCTCAGCACGGAATTTATCGCGACGATGCACAACCGTGACTTTCTTAGCAATGTTGGAAAGATAGAGTGCTTCTTCAACTGCGGTATTGCCGCCACCAACCACGGCCACATCTTGATTACGATAGAAAAATCCGTCACAAGTTGCGCAAGCTGAAACACCTTTACCCATGAAGCTCTCTTCAGAAGGCAATCCTAAATATTGCGCTGAAGCGCCGGTTGCAATAATAAGTGCATCGCAGGTGTACTCACCTGCATCACCCACCAGACGTATGGGTTTTTCATTTAAATGGGTGGTGTGGATGTGATCAAATACAATCTCGGTATTAAAACGTTCTGCATGTTGTAACAATCGTTGCATTAGCTCAGGACCTTGAACACCCATGGGATCACCAGGCCAGTTTTCTACATCGGTGGTTGTCATGAGTTGTCCGCCTTGTTCAACACCAGTGATCAAGACAGGATTAAGATTGGCACGAGCAGCATACACAGCAGCGCTATAACCGGCTGGGCCGGAACCTAGAATAAGTACACGAGCATGTTTTGGGGTCGACATAAAT
>Ga0209442_1002492_pt1 | contig 9932 bp, 9 predicted proteins | sample LauGreSBDMM110DD_2_FD_187565 | JGI IMG/M metagenome (GOLD analysis project Ga0209442, IMG submission 187565) | Freshwater lake microbial communities from Lake Michigan, USA - Sp13.BD.MM110.DD (SPAdes) (version 2) | ecosystem: Environmental > Aquatic > Freshwater > Lake | place: Lake Michigan, USA...
TGCTGCAGCATATGGAAAGTAATTTGGATAAGACATTCGCGCATGGATTGATGAGATATTTACAATCGCACCTTTTTTAGCTTTGCGCATTGCAGGTAAACATAATTTCGCGGTAACCCAAATGCTTTTAAAATCTACATTCATAAAATCATCCCACTGGGCTTCAGTCATTTCGACTGGATCGTAATAAGCGTTGCGTCCAGCATTGTTTACCAAACCGTTTACATCACCGAACTCTTTGGTGATTGCTGCATGAACTTCCTGCATTTGGGCAACTACGCCAACATTTCCTTGAACAAAGAACGCTTGGTGTCCTGCAGCTTTTAGCTCGACTTCGTAGGCCTTACCTTTTTCAACATTTAAATCGCAGAATGAAACTTTGGCACCAGCATCCGCGGCATCTTGCACAACTGCGCGACCAATTCCATCAGCACCACCAGTTACAAATATATGTTGATTCTTTAACTTCACTTTTAACTACTTTCCACTCGCTGCTGCTATCGCTGCTTTAAATTCAGCAACCCGGTTAGGGATTTCACTGACTCCCCCTGATGTTAACTTGCCACCAACACCAAAACCACTAACACCGGCCGCGATCCAATCTGGAATTGTTTCAACACTTATGCCTCCGGTAGCCATCCAATTCAAACCAGGAAATGGCTCGCACACAGCCTTCAAGTAATTTGGTCCGAGGGCTGATGCTGGAAAAAACTTTAAAATGTCTGCGCCATAACGAAGTGCATCTGCAACTTCAGTTGGTGATGCAACACCGGGAATTGAAATCAAACCAGCCTGCTTGGTAGCTTCGATAACTTCCTGCGATACATGTGGCGAAATTACAAACTTGGCACCGGCATCTTTGCCCGCTAAAACATGGTTGCGATTCATTGCAGTTCCTAGGCCAACATGAACGCCAGTGTTAGAGGTATTAGATGCGAACTCTTCAATCAAATCAAAGACCGCAGGTGTTGTTGTTGTAAATTCAATTACATCTACACCAGCAGAAATAAGTGCGCTTGCTGCGGCGCGTGCTTCATCAGCAGTCTTGGTTCGGATGATGGCAACTAGCCCTGAAGCAAATGAGAGTTCGTTAGCCATTTTTTCCTCCATAATTTAAAATTCCTTTTTCACCAGTAATCATAAGGGCCCAATCGCCTCTAGTTGCCGCGACCGCAGCGCCACATTTACTTCCCTGTGCGACTGCATCTTCGATCGAAAGCCCACCAATTAATCCAGAAATCGTGCCAGAAATGAAAGCATCGCCTGAACCAACTGGGTCAACTAATTTCACCTTCACTGGTGTGTAGTTAAATCTTTTGCCTTCGTGCAAAATTCGCATCTCATCAGGTCCTGCAGTCATGATTACTGTTTTAACGCCAAGGGCGGCGACAGTTGCCAAGTTCTCTTCAGGATCTTTTGAACCAAAAATAACTTCGTATTCATCAACACCACCATTTACAACATCGATATCTTTAATGATTGATTTTAGAGCTTTACTGGCTTCCTCTTCACTCCATAATTTTTTGCGGAAATTCAAATCAAAACTTATGCCAACGTTATTTTTACGGGCAATTTCTATCGAACGAATTACCGCTTCTTTACTGCTTTCAGAGATAGCAACACTTATGCCAGTTACGTGCAACCACTTTGACTTCGCTAAAACAGCTTCATCTAAATCAGCTGGTGAGAATGTGGAACCAGCGCTACTTCTGCGCAAATAGGTATTCACGAAAGGTTGAGTGCCGCCATGATTCCTAACCAGCGCCCCGGTGTAATTATCGCAACGCAGAAAATGATCGGTCTTTAAACCGACTTCAGTGAACTTATCTTTAACCGCTTCGCCTAATTGATCAGGTCCGATTTTGGTTTGAAAAAATACATCGAGCCCTAATTGATGCGCGCAAACTGCAACATTAGCTTCGGTTCCGGCTGCTGAAAACGCGTAGTTGTTTGCAGTTAAAACTGAATCGGTATCTACTGTCATAAAGAGAGCTAGTGATTCACCAAAGGTGTAAAGATCGGTCATTAGTAAGTTGCCCGACCGCCTGAAACATCGAAGGTAAATCCGGTTGTAAAGGAGCAAGCTTTTGATGCTGCGAATGCGATTACTTCAGCAACTTCATTTGGTTCACCTAAGCGACCGACCGGAATCTTTGAAACCATATATGCCTGAACATCGGGCGCAACTGTTTCATTAATTGGTGTTCGAATTACCGCAGGTGCAACAGCATTTATTGTGATTCCAAAAGTTGCACACTCTTTTGCAACTCCTTTGACAAATCCAATTACGCCGGCCTTTGAAGAGTTGTATGCCGACATGCCAGGATTTCCCTCTTTGCCTGCGATTGACGCTAGATGCACAATGCGACCATATTTATTTGCCTTCATCGATGGCATTAACTCTTGAGTTAACCAGACAGTTCCGTACAAATTGATCTCAATAGTTTTTTGGAACGCTGCCCATTCAACTTCTTCGACTGGTTTTCCAGTTGGACCAGATATTCCTGCAGAATTTGCGAGCGCATGAATCTGACCATGCTCGGTCAATATTTCAGCAATAACTTTCTTGACTCCTGATTGTGATGACACATCTAAAACCTTGTAACTCGCCTTGCCACCTGCCACGGAAATTTCGGAGACCGTTGTTTTAAGTCCAGCCTCATTTAGATCGAGACAGACCACATGCCCACCGCGTTCTGCGATTAATTCGGCTGAAGCCTTGCCAATTCCACTCGCGGCGCCAGTCACTAAAACAACTTGTCCGACAAAACTTGTTAAGTTCGATGTGGCCATTAGTTCTCGTTCTCCATCTCATATTTCCCAAATATTCCCAATATCCAAAATCTTCCTAAAACGGATAGTAGTCCAATGACCTCATCGTTTATAGTGCCCGTATGAGTTATGACATTAATCTTGAAGTTTGGGACGAGCGAGCCTGCCACGTTGGCGAAGGTCCTGTGGCAATTGGCGCAAATAATTCAGAAGTTTTATGGGTCGATATTTATGGAAAAAAAGTTCATCGCAGAAATCTTGAAACTGGTAAGACAAGTTCTTATGAGATGCCAGAGGAAGTTTCTTTCGTAATTCCTGCAGTTGATGGATCTGAACTTTTAGGAACCGCAAATGGTCCAGTTCGCAGATTGCCTGACGGCTCAATTGTAAAATTGCCAACTCGCTTTGATGCTGATGGCGTTAATGCAACTTTTCCTAATCGTTGGAACGATGCGAAAGTTGCACCAGATGGCCATTTATTTTTAGGAAGCATGCCTTATGACTGGGCGCAAAGCCCCAACGCATGTGGGTTGTATCGGTTAGATAAAACTGGCAAAGAATTAACAAGAGTTCTAGATGGCGTCTGGTTAAGTAATGGACTTGCTTGGTCTAAAGATGGCAAGACAATGTTTTATATCGACACCATGGCGAAGTCGATTGATGCTTTTGATTACGCAGATGGCCAACTTTCAAATCGAAAGGTGCGCTGGCGCATAACAGATGATTCGCAAGGATTGCCAGATGGCATGTGTATTGATGCCGAAGATGGAATTTGGGTCGCGTTCTGGAATGGTTCTTGCCTACGTCGCTTCGATAAAGATTTCAACATTACAGATGTAATCCAGATGCCGGTTCCAATGGTTACAAGTTGCGCCTTTGTTGGGCCCAAATTTGAGCAAATGGTTATTACATCAGCACATGATGGCGTTGCTAGCCCTGGCAAGGATTGGGGCAAGACTTATATCTGCACTCCTAAAGTTCCCGGCGTTGCGCCAACTCTCTTTCCAAATTAACTAATTACTAATAAATAAGTAAGGAATGAAATGACTGAATCAAGCACCTGGCCATCATCTCGCGATCCCCAAGGCCCAATGAAGAAATCAATTTCACTTCTTGCTAAGCAGAAGATTCAAAGTGGCGATGCCGATGGCCTTCCAGAATCAACAAAGCGTTTTGCTGATGGTTCACGATGGAAGATTGAAATTCCATCTGTTGAAGGCCCAGCCGCATTTAAAGTTGTTTTAGAAGAGGCCAAGAAGCATAAGTTGCCAGTAGCCCGTATTTCACAAGGCTCTGGAATCATGATGCTCACCGATACTGAAATTAAAGAGATGGTTGCAATTGGCAAGAGCGAGAACATTGAAGTCTGTTTGTTCGTAGGCCCACGCGCTTCATGGGATATCGGAAAGCAAGTTCTATCTTCTGCTGGCGGTGTTGCTAATCCAACGCTTCGCGGCGGAGATCAACTTCGTTTTGCAGTTGAAGATGTTTTACATGGCGCAGACCTTGGTCTTCGCTCAATCTTGGTTGGCGATATGGGCTTACTAAATGTTTTAGGCGAAGCTAAGCGCAATGGCGATCTGCCAAGTGATTTCATTCTCAAAACTTCAGTTGCAATGCCTTGTAATAATCCAGCAACTGCCGCACTAATGGTTTCTATGGGTGCATCAACTTTGAACCTTGCTACCGATTTATCGCTACAACAAATCGCAGCAATTCGCGCCCAAGTAGATGTTCCAGTTGATGTTTATGTTGAAGGTCCAGATGATTTCGGTGGCCCAGTTCGACACTACGAAGTTCCAGATTTAGTTCGTGTCGCAGCTCCAATTTATTTGAAGTTCACAGTGCGAAATTCTCCAGGACTTTATCCATCCGGAACCCATATCCAAGGAGTTGTTGAATCAACTGCTCGCGAACGTGTGCGTCGCGCGGCAATCGGTTATTCAATGCTTACTCGCTATGGTTTCGAAAAATAAGCGATGCCGAATCTTTTAATCTTCGGATCTACCGGAACTCTTGGCGGCGCAATTCTTGAAAGATATCGCGCTGAAAAGTGGGACGTAACATGCGCAGTCCGCAAAGTTGTTAATGACTGCGATATTCAATTACCGCTAACTTCTGATGCGATTGGTGGCAATAAGTTTGATGCTGTGGTCTTTGCCCAAGGCGCAAATGTGAATGGTTCTGCAATGCAGACCGGAACCAAAGAGTTAAACGAATTATTTGAAGCCAATGTAACTGTTATCGCCGAAAGCGTTTCAACCCTTATGGGCGCAAATGCAATCAATGAAGGCGGCCGAGTAGTTATCTTGAGCTCGCTCTGGGAGCAGTTCACTCGTCAAGAAAAATTCGCTTATTCAGTTACTAAGGCTGCAGTTGGTGGCCTAGTTCGTTCCTTAGCAGTCGATCTTGGTCGCCAGAAGAAGATTCTGGTTAACGGAATCCTTCCAGGCATCGTGAATAGCCCAATGGTTGCGCGCACACTTTCTCCAGAACAGATTGCAAATGTGCTGGGACAAACTCCGGGTGGCGAACTGGCTTCTCCGGTTGATGTTGCAAACAGTGTTTACATGTTTGGGTCTGCGTTAAATACCGGAATCTCAGGACAGAGCATCTTTGTTGACCGCGGATTTTCGGTCGCCAGAACTATTTAATAGTCATGACGAAAGATCTTCTTGATGAGACAACGGTTGTTGCATATTTAACTAACCGAGGAATCATCAGTGGCCCTGCAGTAGTTGAAGAACTAACTGGTGGGGTTTCAAATGTAGTTCTTGCCGTAAAGGCTGGCGAAAGTGATTTAGTTTTAAAGCAGGCACTACCCCAACTAAAAGTTGCTGCAGTTTGGAAAGCAGATCAACGACGCGCAATTGTTGAAGCCAATGGCATGAAACTTCTTCATTCAATTACCCCAGATAGTGTTCCAGATTTAGTTGATTTCGATCCGGAAGAATTTACGCTAACCATGGAGCGCTTACCTCGCGAGTGCACAGTCTGGAAGAGCGATTTACTTGAAGGTGTAATCAAACCAAGTATCGGCAGTGATTTAGGGCGCATCCTTGCAACCTGGCACAACTTTGGTGCAACATCCAAGGAGTCGCGCGATGCTTACATGGAAGATTCACTCTTCGATCAATTGCGTGTGACACCTTTTTACCGCGCAGTTGCGAAAGTGAATCCCCCGCTTAATGCTCGCATTCAAGAGCTAATAAGTGAGATCACAACAATAAAAATAACGTTGGTTCATGGAGATTTCTCGCCAAAGAACATCATGATTTCCGGCAGCGATAAACCAATAGTTCTTGATTTCGAAGTAATGCATACCGGCAATCCAGTCTTTGATCTTGGCTTTGTAAGTGCCCATCTGCTCTGCAAATACCTACGTACCGAAGATGTAAAGCAACGCGCTCTGCTCCGTGAAACTGCAATTTCATTTATAAATTCCTATGCCCAGACTTGCAATATCGAAGTTGCTAAGTCACTTCCGCATCACGTCGCAGTGATAGCACTTGCCAGAGTTGAAGGAGTTTCACCAGTTAACTATCTAGAGACGGCCGGAAAGGCTAGAGTTCAAAGCGTGACCAAGGCTGCGCTAGCTAATCCGAAAATGACCTTCGAAGGTTTATTCGCATGAGCATTAAGAATCTAATTGGCTATCAAGTTCTCGATTCCAGAGGACGTCCAACCGTTGCAGTAACTCTGACTATGTCAGATGGCTCTATTCATACTGCCCGTGTTCCATCAGGTGCATCTACCGGCGCCCATGAAGCCAAAGAACTCCGTGACACTGATAGCAAGTTAGCCGAGAAGTTTTATGGTGGAAAATCTGTTTATCAAGCTGTTGAAAACATTAATTCAATAATTGCGCCAAGACTTAAAGGTCATCGCCCAATTCCACTTGCAACAGATGGCATCTTGGTTGAACTTGATCACACACCCGATCATCATCTCCTTGGTGCGAATGCACTTCTTGCAGTTTCACTCGCAGTTGCAAAAGCCGCGGCACATACTGCAGAACTTTCACTTGCCAGATATTTCCAGCCAGAAGGTAAGTTACTAATCCCAATGCCGATGGTAAATATTCTCTCTGGCGGCGCCCATGCAAATCGCACAATGGATATTCAAGATGTTCTAGTTCTACCAAATGGTGCAACTTCATTTGCCGAAGCACTCTCCTGGATTGTTGCCATCCGCGAACTTGCCGCAAGCAAAGGTGCGAAGTCTGGTGCAATCACACATTTAATTGCTGATGAAGGTGGCCTGGGTATCGCTTTCCCAACTATCGATAACGCACTTGAATTCGTTACAAATTGCATAACTGAAGTTGGTTTGAAACCCGAGAAAGATGTAAGTCTGGCTATCGATGTTGCTTCAACACAGTTCTTCGATGGCACTAATTACAATTTAACTGCATTGGGCAAAGAATTTAGCCGCGAAGAGTTTGTAGCCTTTATCTCAAAGATGGTCAGCGATCATCCAATTCTTTCTATCGAAGATCCATTCGCGGAAGATGATTGGCAATCTTGGACTCAATTTATGGCGAAGGCGCCATCAAAACTACAAGTTCTTGGCGATGATTTATTTACAACCAATCTTGGTCGCTTGCAACGGGGCATCGATGAGAAAAGTGCCAACGCAATTCTGATCAAAGCCAATCAAAATGGTCTAGTCACTTCAACCCAAAAAGTTCTAACTACGGCACAAGCGAATAATTTCAAGACTGTGGTTTCGGCTCGCAGCGGTGAGACTGAAGATTCTTGGCTTGCTGATCTTGCAACCGGTTGGCGCGCCTCCCAAATCAAAGTTGGTTCAACACATGGCGCAGATCGCACTGCAAAATGGAATCGCTTACTTGAGCTTGAAGCTACCGAGAATTGCGAATTCGCTAAACCCTTTTAATTACCAATCTCTTTTGCCAAAACTTTAGTGATTGTCTCAATTCCAGCATCCCACGAAATTCCAAATACTTTGGCAAAAGATTCTTGATATGTGAGCCCATCGCCCATTAATTTAAAAATTTCCATTATTGCGTTCGGACCACCAATTGAAACAAGAATTTCGGAGACCATGAATCCAACATCATAAACTCTCCAACCTTCATATTTATTCCAGTTTTCCCAATCAATTCCTAATGAAGGTGGATTCAAAAAATCATTTAGCCAGGCTCTATTGAAAGTTTTAGCAAGAAATAATCCACTCGTTACAACGCTGCGATTACTCGAATATTTTATAAATGACTCATGGTAAACACTAGCGAGTTGTATGAATTCCGCGCCGCCCTCGACCAACCATCTTGGCGCTTGTCTGTTATTTGGCATGCGACCTACAAATTGTTTGTTCTGTATCGTATGTGAGTACTCGTGTGCCTCTAAGGTTCCAGTAGTGAAATTTGCATCATTCTTCTGGCTATCTGATGATGTAATGATCGTTACGCCAATACCTGTCCTTCGATTCAGCATTGCACCTGCAGAGCTGCATCTTTCAACTGAGGGGCAAAATTTTTTAACTTCACCACTTGTGTCGTATCCACCATCTTGGCCAATGTATTGATCAAGATATTTTTCGGCCCAGGAAATGTCCTGATAATTGTAATAAATTAGGACAAATTCACTTGCTTGTGGGAAATCTGCGTACATCCGCGAAGCCAATAACACGCCATCTTCCGGCTTTTTATTGATAAGGGTCGTATTCGGTCCTATTAGAACTGTAACTTTTACATCAGCTGGTTGAGAAATTGCTATTTTTTCAGAACTTTTCTTCCAAGCCCAATAGGGGACGTCAGAATAATTTGCTGCAAGATTCGCAAAACTAATTTGCTCTGTTGGTGTCATGGCTTTTTTTGCTTTAACTGTTTTACCCTTACTCCAAATTAGTTTTTCACCAGATTTCGTGCAAGTAAAAACTTTGCTACCTGAGGTCTTTTTTTCATTTTTTAAGGTGCACTTAGAGCCAGCCTTAATTGCAGCGCTCGAAGGCGTCGAAATAGTTGTGGCGAGCATGACCGTCATTAGTCCAACAATTAGTATGCGGCGCATAAGAAAAGTCTAGAGCGAATTAGTGCGAGTGGCGAGGAATTCCGCTTCCGGAAGATCCGTTTAGGAAATCAAGATCGGCGCCAAGGTGTGCTTGTTGCACAGTCTCGAAATAAAGCTTTGACCAACCACGTGTGTGCTTAGGTGCAGGTGCAACCCAGGCTGCTTTGCGCTTTGCCATCTCTTCTTCAGATACAAGTAAATTAATTGAACGATTTGGAACGTTAAGTTCAATCATGTCGCCACTCTTAACAAGTGCAAGTGGGCCACCGACTGCTGCTTCTGGTGAAGTGTGAAGTAGAACAGTTCCGTAAGCAGTCCCTGACATACGTGCATCAGAAATACGAACCATGTCAGTGATTCCTTGTTCTAGAAGTTTTCTTGGAATTGGCATGTTGCCAACTTCAGGGAAACCTGGGAAGCCACGTGGTCCAGCATGTTTCAATACAAGAACGGTGTCTTTTGTAACTGGGAGATTCATATCTTCAGATGCGATTAAATAATCTTCAATCTCTTCAAAGACTAGTGCTTCGCCAGTGTGAACCATAAGTTCTGGTGTTGCTGCTGAAACTTTTAGCACGCAACCATCTGGTGCAAGTGAGCCCTTTAGAACAACGATGCCAGAGCCTGCCTTTTGGAAAGGCTTAGATGCTGGAGTAATTACATCAGCGTTCCAAGATTCTGCGGTCGCAATGTTTTCGCCAACAGTCTTTCCAGAAACTGTAATTTGTTCGGTATGTAACATGCCTTCGATTTCCTTCATTACTGCAGGAAGTCCGCCGGCATGAAAGAATTCTTCCATCAAATATTTACCTGATGGCATCAAATTCACAAGCACTGGAACTTCGCGAGCAAGTGAATCGAAATCGTCGAGTTCAAGTTTTACGCCGATACGTCCAGCGATTGCAAGCAAGTGAACAACAGCGTTGGTTGAACCACCGATTGCAGCATTGACTTTGATTGCATTCTCGAATGCTTCGCGAGTTAATACCTTTGAAAGAACTTGATCGTCATAAACCATTTGAACAATTCGGCGGCCGGCTTCTTGTGATGTTGAGAAGCGACGAGCATCGACTGCTGGAATTGCTGCACTGCCTGGAAGTTGAACACCAAGTGCTTCAGTAACAC
>Ga0209442_1002494_pt1 | contig 9923 bp, 11 predicted proteins | sample LauGreSBDMM110DD_2_FD_187565 | JGI IMG/M metagenome (GOLD analysis project Ga0209442, IMG submission 187565) | Freshwater lake microbial communities from Lake Michigan, USA - Sp13.BD.MM110.DD (SPAdes) (version 2) | ecosystem: Environmental > Aquatic > Freshwater > Lake | place: Lake Michigan, USA...
TGATCGATGCGATCGGCAGCACCGCCTGCTCGTTTTTCTTAAACAAGACTTCATTGGTGTCTTGGTCAATGACAAAAGCAACGCTGGACTTTAAATCTAAAGAATCCTGTGAAGAATGCAGACCCGCAGTTTTACCAAAAGAGGGCCGCACAGGAGCAGCGGCGAACTTCATTTTTGCGCGTTTGCCCGTAGGCTTTTTCGCGGCCATCTTCACTGGCGCTTTATTGATTCGCTGTTTCTTTGCACTCGCTTTTTGGTGTGTGACGGCAGCCTGCGCGCCAGGTCCTGCAGAAAGGACCAAACTCAAAATGACGAATAAGTTTGCGAGAATTTTTTTCATTGAGTTCCAAAGTTCAGGCTTGGACTTGGCTGAAAGCCCCTACCATTTGCACTGATTTTTTTGATTTTAAACAAAAAATCCATAAAATCAAGTACTTGCGGTAGAAAGTTCAACTAAAAATCCTTGGCATCTGATTATCCTTGGGCTGCAACGCGGTCGGCTTTGCTTTGCAATTTGTTCAAAGCGCTCAAATAAGCTTTCGCAGATGCCACGACGATATCGGGATCAGAGCCCGTTCCGTTGACCACACGGCCGCTGTTTTGCAAGCGCACGGTGACCTCGCCCTGACTCTCAGTAGATCCGCTGATGGCGTTCACTGAGTACAACACCATTTCCGCGCCACTCTTAATTTGCAGTTCAATCGCTTTAAGCGACGCATCCACCGGGCCGTTCCCGTCCGATGAAGATTTAATCTCTTTACCGGCAACGGTGAAGACGATTTCTGCATGGGGTCGCTCACCGGTTTCGCTATGTTGCGACAATGAGATGAATCCAAATTGTTCTTTGTCATGCGCAATGCTTTCATCACTGACCAGGGCCAAGATATCTTCATCGTAAATCTCGGTTTTACGATCGGCGAGTTCTTTGAAACGGGCAAATGCCGCATTGGTATCGGCTTCGCTTTCCATTTGAACGCCTAAATCTTGCAGGCGCTGTTTGAACGCATTGCGACCGCTTAACTTGCCCAAAACAATTTTATTGGCAGTCCAACCCACATCCTCTGCCCGCATAATTTCATAGGTATCACGCGCTTTAAGAACGCCATCTTGGTGAATTCCAGAAGCGTGGGCAAAGGCATTGGCCCCAACGACCGCTTTGTTAGGTTGAACCACAAACCCAGTGGTTTGGCTCACCATGCGGCTAGTGGCCAAAATATGTTGTGTATCGATACCAAGGGTCAATCCGAAGTAGTCTTTACGCGTTTTGATGGCCATGACCACTTCTTCTAAGCTGCAATTGCCTGCTCTCTCACCCAAGCCGTTGATCGTGCACTCAATTTGCCGGGCACCGCCCACCTTGACACCCGCTAAGGAGTTAGCCACCGCCATCCCTAAGTCGTTGTGGCAGTGAACCGACCACACCGCTTTGTCGGAATTTGGAACGCGCTCGCGCAGATTTTTGATAAAGTTTCCGTACAACTCAGGAATTGCGTAACCCACTGTGTCAGGAATGTTGATGGTGGTTGCGCCCTCTTTAATTACCGCTTCAATCACACAGCATAAAAAATCAGGATCACTGCGGTAGCCGTCTTCTGGGCTGAACTCCACATCCGCCACCAAGTTTTTGGCAAACCGAACTGACTGCTTGGCTTGCTCAAACACTTGGTCCGGCGTCATGCGCAATTTCTTTTCCATATGCAACGCTGACGTTGCAATAAAGGTATGTATTCGGCTATGAGCAGCCCCTTTAAGAGCCTCTGCAGAGCGGGAAATATCGCGATCATTGGCACGCGAAAGAGAGCAAATAACAGACTCTTTGATGGTGTTAGCAATCAGCTGCACTGCGTCAAAGTCACCATTGGAGCTGGCCGCAAATCCCGCCTCAATCACATCCACCTTGAGGCGTTCTAGCTGTCTTGCGATACGCAGTTTCTCGTCACGCGTCATCGATGCGCCCGGCGACTGCTCACCATCGCGCAAAGTCGTATCAAAAATAATCAATTTATCGGTCATCTCAGTACTCCAAACATCACTTGTGCATTCCGCGCTCATCGGGCTCATCGGTTGAGGTGCTGATGACACTGGTATGCAGGCCTTTAAAACGGCGCACGGCATACACCACATAACCACTGACGCCATAGATCACAAAAATCCCGAACATCACGGTGGGTGGGTCAATGTTGATTACCGCGATTCCTAAGGCAATCAGAACGATGACTGCAAAAGGAACACTTCTTTTCATACTGACATCTTTAAAGCTATAAAACGGGATATTTGTCACCATGGTCAAGCCCGCATAAAGCACCCAGGCGAACATAAACCAAGATACCGTTGCAGGGGCAACACCTGTGTCGGAGCACCACCAAATAAAGCCAGCGACCAAAGCCGCTGCTGCGGGAGAAGGCAAGCCTTGGAAGTAGCGTTTGTCGACCACATTGGTATTGACATTGAACCGTGCTAAGCGCAACGCAGCGCATGCGCAATACACAAACGCAGCAAACCAGCCCCATTTGCCCAGCCCATTGAGAACCCAAACATACGAAATGAGCGCAGGCGCAGCGCCAAAAGACACCATGTCGGACAAGGAGTCCATTTGTTCGCCAAAAGCGCTCTGGGTATTGGTCATTCGGGCAACGCGACCATCGAGACTGTCAAGCACCATGGCGCAAAAAATACCAATCGAAGACTGGATGAACTGCCCTTGCATGGCCATCACAATGGCGTAAAAGCCCCCAAACAACGCCGCCAAAGTAAATAAATTGGGGAGCACATAGATGCCCTTTCTGGGCTTGCGCACCACAACCACTTCTTCATCTGACGCGTTTGAATCCAATTCGTTATTCATACAATTTGCTTGGCATGACCCTTAACGGCCCACGCTTTCCCTATATAAAATTTGAGTCTGAAGTGTACGACTTGGCACCGGCTCTGAACAATAAAAAGCAAAAGGCCACCGGAGTGGCCTTTTGGTGATCCTCAAAGCAACATTAGTTGCGAGTTTGGTCAACGAGCTTGTTCTTTTTGATCCAAGGCATCATGGCACGGAGCGTTTCACCCACTTGCTCAATTTGATGCTCTGAAGTCAAACGGCGACGGCTCAACAAGGTGGGCGCACCGGCCTTGTTTTCCAGAATGAAGCTTTTTGCATATTCACCGGTTTGAATGTCTTTCAAACATTGGCGCATCGCATCTTTCGTCGCGCTGGTCACAATCTTGGGTCCTGTCACGTACTCACCGTACTCTGCATTGTTCGAGATCGAATAGTTCATGTTGGCAATACCGCCTTCATAAATCATGTCAACGATCAGTTTGAGCTCATGCAGGCACTCAAAGTACGCCATTTCAGGGGCATAACCGGCTTCAACCAAGGTCTCAAAACCCGCCTTGATCAGTTCAACCGTACCGCCGCACAGAACCGCCTGCTCGCCGAACAAATCGGTTTCAGTTTCTTCACGGAAGTTGGTTTCAATGATGCCCGCTTTGCCGCCACCATTGGCCATGGCATAGCTCAAAGCGAGGTCACGGGTGCGGCCTGATTTGTCTTGGTGAATCGCAATCAAATGGGGAACGCCGCCGCCCTGAGCGTACGTACCGCGAACGGTGTGCCCTGGCGCTTTGGGGGCGACCATCCAAACATCTAAGTCTGCGCGTGGGGATACCAATCCGTAGTGAACGTTAAAGCCGTGGGCAAACACCAGAGAAGCCCCTTGCTTAATATTGGGCTCAATGTCGTGCGTGTAAACCGTTGCGATTTGTTCGTCAGGCAACAAGATCATCACGACATCCGCAGCGCGCACTGCGTCGGCTACTTCTGCCACTTTAAGTCCGGCTTTTTCAACCTTAGGCCATGAAGCTCCGCCTTTACGCAAGCCCACAACCACTTTAACGCCGCTGTCGTTCAAATTTTGTGCGTGGGCGTGGCCTTGGCTGCCGTAACCAATGATGGCGACCGTTTTGCCTTTAATCAGGCTGAGATCACAATCTTTGTCGTAAAAAACTTTCATCTTTTTCTCCGAAATAAATAATGGCGTCTGGCGCCTAGTTGCAAAAAACCACCTCAGCTCAAGGCGAAAAATAATACCGTCGCCATCAAAATCCGTTCGCGTTGAGCATGCCGAAGCGCGCGCACAGAATACACCCTTGCAGTTGGCTAGACCCGCAAAATACGTTCTCCACGGCCAATCCCACTCGATCCCGTTCGCACCGTTTCTAAAATTGCGCCGTGTTCGATCGCCTGTAGAAACGCATCATTCTTGGATTGGTCACCGGTGAGTTCAATCGTGTAACTTTTTTCAGTGACATCAATGATGCGCCCGCGAAAAATGTCGGCCATACGCTTCATCTCTTCGCGCTCTTTGCCTACTGCGCGGACTTTAACCATCATCAATTCGCGCTCAATGTAGGCGCCTTCTGTCAAATCAACCACCTTCACCACTTCAATCAATCGGTTGAGGTGCTTGGTAATTTGCTCAATCACGTCATCTGAGCCGGTAGTTTGAATAGTCATGCGCGACAGGCTGGGGTCCTCGGTAGGCGCAACGGTCAAGGACTCGATGTTGTAACCACGCGCTGAAAATAAGCCCACCACCCGAGAAAGCGCTCCTGGTTCGTTTTCTAGCAAAACTGCAATGATGTGTTTCATAAATAGATCCCTCTTTTCGCTGCCCTCCCCTTGACGCGGTAACGTCAAAGCTTGGCAAACAATAGATTCGTCAATAGGTCAATTAATAAATTTTGAGATTGAAGGTTTTAGAGATCTTCCGACCCTAAAAGCATTTCAGTGATGCCCTTACCGGCTTGCACCATGGGGAATACGTTCTCTGTCGGGTCTGTGCGGAAATCCATAAACACGGTTCTGTCTTTCAGACGCCGCGCCTCACGCAAAGCGGGCTCTACATCTTCAGGGCGCTCAATCAGCATTCCCACATGGCCGTAGGCTTCCGCTAATTTCACAAAATTAGGCAGTGCATCCATGTAACTATGGCTGTAACGGCCCTCGTATTCCACCTCTTGCCACTGGCGAACCATACCGAGGTAACGGTTATTAAGCGCCACGATTTTGATCGGCGTGTTGTATTGCAAGCAAGTTGACAGCTCTTGAATACACATTTGTACCGAGCCTTCGCCCGTGATACAAAAAACTTCGCTTTCAGGCTTAGCTAATTTGATACCCATCGCATAAGGGATACCGACACCCATGGTGCCCAAGCCCCCGGAGTTGATCCAGCGCCGAGGCTCATCGAACTTATAGTATTGCGCCGCCCACATCTGGTGTTGACCGACGTCCGAAGTAATGTAGGTCTCTACATCTTTGGTCATATTCCAAAGCGTTTCCACCACGTACTGCGGTTTGATCACATCCCCTTTGCCCGGGTTGTACTTCATGCAGTCGCGTTTACGCCAACCTTCAATCGTGTCCCACCAAGCACCCAATGCGCTGCTGTCAGGTTTGACAGTGCCTTCTTTGATCATGGCGATCATCTCTAGGAGCACGTCTTTGACATCACCCACAATCGGGATATCTACCTTGACACGCTTGGAAATACTTGAGGGATCAATGTCGATGTGAATGATCTTTCTCTCGTTCTGCGCAAAGTGTTTGGGGTTACCAATCACTCGGTCATCAAAACGCGCACCCACTGCCAACAAGACATCACAGTGCTGCATGGCGTTGTTGGCTTCTACGGTTCCATGCATGCCCAGCATGCCCAAGAATTTTCTATCGCTGGCTGGGTAAGCTCCCAAGCCCATCAAGGTATTGGTGCAAGGGTAGCCCAGCATGTCCACCAATGTACGTAACTCGGCAGACGCGTTACTCAACAAAACGCCGCCGCCGGTGTAAATATAAGGTCGTTTTGCCGCTAGCAAAAGTTGCAGCGCTTTGCGAATCTGTCCGCCATGGCCCTTGCGTACGGGGTTGTACGAGCGCATTTCTACAGCAGCCGGGTAACCGGCATAAGGCACCTTTTTGAAGGAAACGTCCTTAGGGATGTCGACCACCACCGGTCCAGGACGCCCACTGCGGGCAATGTGGAACGCTTTTTTCATGGTCTCAGCCATATCCCGGGCGTCTTTTACCAAGAAGTTGTGCTTCACAATCGGCCGAGTAATGCCTACGGTGTCGCACTCTTGAAAGGCGTCTAAGCCAATGGCGTGGGTCGGTACTTGACCCGTAATAATCACCATCGGTATGCTGTCCATATAGGCCGTTGCGATACCAGTGACCGCATTGGTCACTCCAGGACCTGACGTTACCAGCGCAACACCTACGTCACCGGTCGCACGCGCATACCCATCGGCTGCATGCACTGCCGCCTGCTCATGGCGCACTAAGACGTGCTGGATGGTGTCTTGTTTATAGAAAGCATCGTAAATATGCAGCACCGCGCCGCCGGGGTAACCCCAGATATATTTAACGTTCTCTGCTTGGAGAGCTTTGACCAAAATTTCTGCGCCACGCAGTTCTTGGGTTGAATTTGCGCCTGCGTTTTCTAACGCGGCACCGGCCGAAGCCATTTCTGCTTTTGATATTTCCATGATGAACCTTTGTGAATTTCTCTAACGAAAGACCTTGGGTGCCCCTTCGCTAACTCTTGTGAAGCCGCGTTGGGACTTGAGGTCAAAGCCATAAGCGCATTGAATGTTGCGCCGAACCATGACCCGTTTGCTTTTTTTACTGCAAAGCGGATTATCGCACTGCAACATGCGATTTTAAGAAAGTGACGGACAAATGCTGCGTAAGAATGGAATAATCGACAGCTAAGCAAACCATTTAGGGATCCTTGGTCAGTGTGTCACTTCCATTCTCCGCTTGAGGTTTAAGTCTTTTGGCCACCGAACAAGAGCTCTCCGATTTTTTAAAAAGCGTGGAGAAACGCGCCTTTAAGCGCTCGATGTACCACGTTCGCAACGAAGAGTCCGCATTGGACATTGTCCAAGACAGCATGATGAAGCTTGCCGAACACTACGGGCACAAATCCCCTGAAGAGCTTCCCATGCTGTTTCAGCGTATTTTGGTCAACTGCACCATGGACTGGTTTCGTAGGCAAAAGACCCAAAATGCCCTTTTTTCCCGGATGAGCGATTTTGAATCTGGAAATGAAGACGATCACTTTAATATTTTGGAGGTATTGTCCCAATCTGCCAATAGTGAGCAAAATGAAAGTGCGGAGAATCACGCGGATCGGGCCCAAACCTTGCAACAAATTGAAATGGCAATTCAGGACCTCCCTGCGCGTCAACGAGAAGCCTTCCTCATGCGTTATTGGGAAGAAATGGATGTTGCCGAAACCGCGACAGCGATGGGTTGCTCCCAGGGGAGCGTTAAAACGCACTGTTCTAGAGCAGTAGCCGCATTAGGGAAGGCACTTATTGCCAAGGGAATACATGTATGAATAATCAATCAATGATGCAAAATCTCAATTCAGAGCAACTCATAGACGCCTATGGCGCACGCCTTTCAGCTTGGCTAGACCCATCGGCCAACCAAGTTCCTGCTGATGTGATGGAGCGCTTGCGTGCATCGCGGATGCAGGCCATCGCCAAGCGTCGCATATTGAAAATCGAAACCGCAACTTCTGTTTTTGCCAATAACGCCACCGCAACGCTGGGTGGCGATGCGCATTTCGGCTTCTGGGGCCGCGCCGCTAGCTTGCTTCCCTTGGTCGTATTGCTCGCCGGATTAGTGGGGATTGGCGTACTTCAAGAAAATCAGCGGGCCGAAGAGTTGGCTGAAGTGGATACCGCTATTTTGACGGACGAACTTCCACCAAACGCCTACACGGACGCTGGATTCGCCCAGTTCCTCAAGGCATCCGCACGGGATTAGACTGCGTATCTTGCTGATTCTTACTTCAATGCCCCGACCTCGATCTTGGAATGCGCATGGTGCCTTGCTCATCGCGCTTTTTATCCCTTTTGCTTCCCAAGCCCAGACAACAGACGTTGGTCCAACTGCCCCGTTAACCCCAAAAGCAGCCGGTAAAACTTTACCCTTACCGCCCGCAATCTCGCCTACGGTTGCCTGGAATACCCTCACTGCAGACCAAAAAATGGCATTAGCGCCACTGGCAACCACTTGGGGGCAAATGTCTGCAGGACACCAGCGAAAGTGGATTGCGTTGTCTGCCAACCATCCCCAAATGTCAGCGGATGAAAAAGACAAGCTCCAAGCAAGAATGGTTCAGTGGGCAGCGCTCAGTCCGAAAGAGCGCGAACAAGCGCGCTTGAATTTTGCCAACACCAAAAAAATTCCATCCGATGGACGCGCCGCGACATGGGAAACCTACCAAGCCTTGAGCGATGAAGAAAAGAAAGCCTTTGCTCAATCCGCTCCCAAAAAACCCTCTGGTGCAGCCGTTGCCGCGAAACCGGTTCCAGCCAAAAAGCTGGCTGAGGTTCCCGTCACTCGAAAAACGCCACCGCCTGTGACTGAAATCAAAAATTCAACGCCCCTGATTAATCGCAACACCTTGTTGCCTCACCTACCGCGGCCAAAGGCTTCTGCTGCTGCTGCTGCTTCTTCTACTTCGCCGACTTCTGCGCCGGCTAACTAACAGTGCTGGGAAAGACGAAAGCGATTGTGAACTCCAATGAAATGAAAACGCCTGGCCTGTGGCGACGGATGGCTTGCTGGGTTTACGAGGGAATGCTCTTATTTGGCGTAGTTTTTATCGCTGGATACTTATTTAGCACGCTAAGCCAAACACGCAATGCGCTTGACAACCGCCATGCGCTTCAGGCTTTCATCTTTTTGATTTTCGGTATTTACTTCGTGTGGTTTTGGTCAAAAGGCCAAACTTTGGCTATGAAAACGTGGAATATTCGCCTGGTCGATCTTCAAGGCGAAGCCGTTTCACAAAAGCGCGCCTTGCTACGTTATGTTCTTTCGTGGGTGTGGTTTCTACCGCCCTTGCTGGTACTGGCTCCCTTGGAGGTTGATACCCTAGAAACCAGCGTTATCGTTTTGGGCTGGGTTCTGGTTTGGGCGATTCTGAGCCGCTTTCACCCACAGGGCCAGTTTTGGCATGACGCCGCCGCCAAAACACGGCTGGTGTCGTCGAGTCCACTGAGCCGATAATCCAAGGTATGCAAGAGAAAACCCCCGATTCAAAAGCCCTCTCGGCAAACCCCCAAAAAGACCGAAAAGGCCTCAGTCGGCTTTTTCACGCCACGTTGTATTCATTCGCAGGGTTGCGCGCCGGTTGGGACGAGCCTGCGTTTCGCCAGGAATGCATCGCAGCCATCGTGCTGATTCCGCTCTCATTTTGGGTTGGCACCCATTGGATTGAAGTTGCGCTACTAATCGGGTCTATTATTTTGTTAATGGTGGTCGAATTACTCAACACCGCCGTAGAGTCTGCCATCGACCGCATTGGTCCTGAATGGCATGACCTCTCCAAGCGGGCCAAGGATATGGGTAGCGCCGCTGTCTTTCTTTGCTTAACGCTGTGCGCAGGTATTTGGGGCGCAGCCCTTTACCACCGCTTCATTTAACCGCGTTTTTTAAATCGCAGTTTCGTCGAGTTCGCCGGTGCGAATGCGAACCACACGTTCTACCGCAGTCACAAAAATCTTGCCATCACCGATTTTTCCGGTGTACGCCGCTTTCACAATGGCATCCACGCAGCGGTCTACATCCGTGGCTTGGACGACTACTTCGACTTTGACTTTAGGCAAAAAATCGACCACATATTCCGCGCCCCGGTACAACTCGGTATGGCCTTTTTGTCGGCCAAAGCCTTTGACTTCGGTGACGGTCAAGCCGGAGGCGCCGCATTCAGCGAGCGCTTCCCGGACTTCCTCGAGTTTGAAAGGCTTAATGATGGCAGTGATTTGTTTCATGAGATATCCAAAGAAAAGACAAAAGGTTCAAGCCCGAAAACGGTTGGTAATAGGATAACGCCAATCTTTGCCAAAACTTC